>Ga0316198_10001375_pt1 | contig 14245 bp, 11 predicted proteins | sample OudBieAanoxic_MG_FD_204935 | JGI IMG/M metagenome (GOLD analysis project Ga0316198, IMG submission 204935) | Coastal sediment microbial communities from Oude Bieten Haven, Netherlands - site A anoxic | ecosystem: Environmental > Aquatic > Marine > Coastal > Sediment | place: Netherlands...
ACTCAAATAAATCAGTAATTTCTCTAAAGTATTTTTTATATTTATCACCAAATATTTCTTCTGCACCTTGATAATTTTCAGGTTTAGGCATCGAGATTATAAAGTCTTTAGGGAAGATATCTTTGTAGTTATCTTCTTCTCCTTCCTTTGTTATAAAAACATTAGCATATGGAGTGGCTGTATACCCAATATATGTTTTTCTTGTAAATTGACCTAATATATCATTAATATAACTATTTATAGTTGTTCTATCATAGTCAATTGAATCTTCATCCTGTTTTTTTGTATTGACTGATGCCTGATCAGCTTCATCGTCTATCAATAGCATTGGTAGGTCTGGTAACTTTAATTCTTCTATATATTTAACTAGATTCTCCAGTATACTTTTATTTTTTTTTACAACTAATACATGCGGTGTATTTGAATTATACTTACCTTGGGCGTCAGCTCTTGCTTTTTTAAAATCACCATTATTCTCTCTTGAAGTAAGATACTGAATATTTATTTCCCTTTTCTTACCTGAAATGTCTAATCCCACTCCTAAACCAGAGTTTTTATCTCTTTTTATTGATGTCTCTACACCTAATATTTGCTCATCTACTCTATATTGAGTCTGACTTCTAAGATCATTATGCATTCCTGCTAATATTATTATAAACTTATACCCGCAGTCTATTGCCTTATTTATAAGTGTTATATAGTTATTTGTTTTTCCAGACTGTACATAACCAACTACCATACCTCTTACATCAAATTTTTTTCTAATCTTTGGGTAACCTATCATATCTAATATTTCATTAGTTATACCGTCTGTTGAGTCAATTACGTTAATAGGAAAATCTTTATTTTCCATGAACTCTCTAAATCTATTGTAATGTTCCCAATCTATATTTTTTCTGTGTTTTAAAAGCCAAGGTTCTATGTTCTCCTCTTTTATTATTTGAGGGCCTGGTAAAGGGATAGTTTCTTTTTCTAACTCTTTTACTACTTCATTAGTATCAACATTTATAGCTACAAGTTTTAAACTTTCTATTATTTTGTACATTTCATTTAGAGCTTGTTCTCTTGATTTTCCACTATTTTTTTCTTGATAATATCTTATTCTTGCTATATGCATTAATTGGCTTTTATCCATTGTTATACTTCAACTCCTCTACTACACTTTCTATTAATTCTGGGTAATGATTAAGTGGCTCTATTCTTACCATAGCCTTCTTTATATTTTCCTCATTTAAACTCATTGACATAGCTTCATATAAAGTCTTAATTATAATTTTCACTTCATTTTCCCTTCCTTTAAATGGTTTCTCTACTTTTTCTTTATGTATCTCTGAATTCCCTACTATTGTAGATACTGGTATTGTCTCTTCAATTAACCCTAAGAAGTTTTTCATCTTTCTTTTACCTATATCATTATCCTCCATAAATCTTTTAACTACTTCATTTTCAAGATTTATGCTGTATTTATAGTTTCCTCTTTTCTTCTTACACTCCCATACGTATGAAGAGTTTACATTTATACTCCTTGATAACTGCTTCCCTCTATATCTATATGTTTCAACAGCTTTATCTCTAGCTTTCCGAGCTATCCTTTGAAGTGAACTTCTAAGTTCACTAGGTACTTTTGCTCTAGATTTTTTTATATCTATCTCCCACTGAAAATCACTAGTATTTTCTATATCAATCCTGATTCTAGCTAGTTTAAAATGATCATCTTTTCTATAAAGTCCTAACCAGTCTCCATTTATTATTAGCCTATTATTTCTGTATACATAAAACCCTTGATGTCCTCCCCAACCTTTAGTTCCTTTTAAGTAAATTTTTTCTTCTTCAGAAAGGTTAGAATCATGAGGTAATATATATGGAGTTATCTTTGTCTCACCTATAGTTTCTTGTCTTAATTGAAGTGTAAAATTATTAGATTTTAAGAATGGATCCCAAGGCTCTATAATATTTCCATTGATCTTGATTTCTACTTTACCTATATAGTTGTGAAATATCTGACTTAAATAATTTTCTACTTCTTGAGCTAGCAAATAAAAGCATGCCTCCGTTTCTGGAAGCTTGTCTATCTTATCCCATATTACTAATGTTCCATAACTTCCTAAGTTTATCCCATCAGCTTCAATTTCTTCTAGTTCCCATCTGCTTGTTTCTAATATATGATCTAGATCCCAGGCTTTAGCATAAGCTCCATTTAAAGCAGTCTTTGTATAAACTGATAACCTTTTACATTGAGAAAAAGATGCCGTTTTGAGCCCCATACTAAACCTTCCGAGATCATTTTTATCTCTCTGATCAAGAGGATTTTTATCACCTATTCTCATTGCTGCTACTAATTGAGCCTCCGTCATTCCACAGCCATTATCTTTTATATAAACTTTAGCATTTCCATCATTCCATTTAAAATCTATTTCTACCTTATCAGCTTTAGCAGTAATACTATTATCTATTATATCCGCTACTGCTGTCATCACGTCATAACCTATAGATCTTAAAGAAAAAACAAGAGCACTAGGGTTAGGTGGTACTTCTTTATATGTCATATTAACCTCACTATTTTTAATATATTATCAAGAATATCGCTTTTAAATTAATATTACTATATTAAAAGTCATTATACAATTTAATATTACGATTCCATAAACTATAACTTTTCAAAATTCTTATTTTCCTTCTAAGCTTTTTGATTTTTTTGCCTTTGTAGTTTTTACATCTAAAAGCATCTTACAAAAATGTAAGCCTTTACCTTTTTTAATACCATCTATAATAATATTTTCTGACTAGAGGTGGCTAACGTTCTATTCTTAGAAAAATATAGCCTAAATCAATTTTAACCTCAATTTTAACACAAATAAGTCATGAAATATAAAAAAGAGAGGTTTCCCTCTCTTTCTGTGTGCCATCTATGTGCCTAAATCTTGGTTATGATAAATTACAATAGATTACAATAAATTAAAACTAAACTTTCTACGTCAATGAAATCAGTGTGTTAAATGACATTAAACTACAGTAGAATATTTGTTAGATTATTCCCACTCTATAGTTGCAGGCGGTTTAGAAGAAATATCATAGGCTAATCTATTGATTCCCTTAACTTCATTTATGATTCTATTAGATACTTTTCCTAAGAATTCATATGGAAGTTGTGACCATGTAGCAGTCATAAAGTCTATTGTGTCTGCTGATCTTAATACTGCTGTATATTCATAGGTTCTTTCGTCTCCCATTACTCCTACAGATTTTACAGGTAAAAGTACTACGAATGCCTGACTTACTTTTTGATATAAGTTGGCAGCTCTTAATTCTGAGATAAAGATATCGTCTGCTTCTCTTAAGATATCAGCCTTTTCCTTGTCTACAGCTCCTATAATTCTGATTCCTAATCCAGGTCCCGGGAATGGATGTCTGTCGATCATATGATCTGGGATACCTAATTCTCTTCCAACTTTTCTTACCTCATCTTTGAATAACTCTCTTAATGGTTCTAATAATTTGAAATCCATCTCTTCTGGTAATCCACCTACATTATGGTGAGATTTAATAGTTGCAGATGGTCCCTTTACAGATTGAGATTCAATAACATCTGGGTATATAGTTCCTTGAGCCAAGAATTCTGCACCTTTCATCTTTTGTTTTTGTTCATCAAAGATTGCAATAAATTCATGTCCGATTATCTTTCTCTTAGTTTCAGGATCTGAAACGCCTTTTAATTTATTTAAGAATCTGTCTTCTGCTTCTACACACTCTATATTCATATGGTAGTGTTCCCCATAAGTTTTCATTACTTTTTCAGCTTCATTTTTTCTCATAAGACCTGTATCTACGAAGAAACAGCTTAATTGATCTCCAATGGCTTTATGAATAAGTACCGCAGCTACCGATGAGTCTACCCCACCAGATAGAGCTAAGATTACCTTCTTATCTCCTACAGTTTCCTTTATATCTTTTACAGTCTGTTCTATATAATTTCCCATAGACCAGTTTTCCTCACATTTACATACATCATATACGAAGTTTTTAAGCATTTGATGACCATCTACTGAATGAGTTACCTCAGGATGAAATTGTACATTATAGATATTTCTTTCAGCATTATATAAGGTAGCTATAGATGAATCTGTATGAGCTATTTTTTCAAATCCTGGAGCTATCTTCGTAACATGATCTCCGTGAGACATCCATACTTGAGTTTTGTCTTCTATTCCGTAGAAAAAAGGAGATTCTTTATCATCAATGATTACTTCAGCTTTTCCAAATTCCTGCTTATCTGCCTTGGCTACTTCCCCGCCTAATAGATGCTGAGTAAGCTGCATTCCATAACAGATTCCAAGGATCGGTATACCTAAATCAAACATTGCTTTATCTACTGTAGGAGCTCCCTCTAAATATACAGATGCAGGTCCTCCAGATAAAATAATTCCCTTTGGATTTCTAGCTTTTATCTTCTCTAAATCTTCAAAATAAGGAACGACCTCGGCATAAACACCCATTTCTCTTACTCTTCTTGCAATCAATTGGTTATATTGAGAACCAAAATCTAAAATAACTATACTATTCTGTTTCATTTTCATCCTCCTATAATAAAAAAAACTCCATATAAATAAGCTCTCTGCATCTACAGTGAACCTATCCAAATGGAGTCTATACTGTTAGAGCCTAGACTTTGGGTTATGTTCACTCATAGATACTAATTTGAGGTTAGTCGTAGATACACCGGCCCGTATTACCGATTTATATGAGTTATATTAATAATAAATTTTAAAGAATATTACCATGTATTTTCATAGATGTCAATATCTTAAAAAAATTTAATTTTTGAATTATCTAAGGATGAAACTACCTTTCTATCCCATCTCTGGCCATAACTCCACAGTTATAATAATGTTTAATTTCTTTCATTTCTGTGACCAGATCTGCCGATTCTATAACCTCCTTAGGAGCATACCTTCCGGTTAATACTAATTCAGTTTCTTTTGGCTTGATCTTCATGAGGTGTAAGATCTCATCCACAGTTATCAAATTAAAATATGTAGACACACAGATTTCATCCAATACGACCAAATCGTATTTTTTACTGAGTAAAATTTCTTCTACTTTTTTATACCCTTCTCTTGCTTTGACCAGATCCAAATCAGTCACATGTTCAGGTGATATGATACAGTTTTTCGTTCCAAATCTTTCTACCAATACCCCTAATTTTTCCAGAGTATCCAATTCACCATACCGCTGACCCTTCATAAACTGCCCCATATAAACTTTTAAGCCATGTCCCAAAGCTCTTACCATAAGTCCCATACTTGCTGTTGTTTTCCCCTTGCCATTACCAGTGTATACGTGTACATATCCCTTCATTTTTCCCTTCTCCCTCTAAGCATTCTATTATTTCCTCAATAATTTTATTTGAAGACAGCCCTGAACTTTGCAGAGCATCTTCTAAACTTACATTTTTAGAAAACATACAAGAGCTGCACTTTAATCCGAATTTTTCAAAAATTTTAATAACAAAGGGGTATTCTCTAAAAAGGTCTTGAATATTCATCTTTAAAAACAGATTTTTTTTCATCATAGGATATCCCTCCTAAATATTTTAAATCAGCTCTCTTTAGAACTATATTTATAATCTATATCTCCCCAATTTACATCTCCTTTTTTTATTCTTGATTCTATCTTTAAATAACAGCTCTATAGATGCGTGCATATGCACATTTTGAATATACTCCTTTTTGAAAAATTTGTCAATAGATAACGAATAGAAATGAGTGAATGGTTTGTAAAATGACTAAATATATGCTAATATTAATGGTAGTTTAGAGTGGAGAAGTCTCTTATTTTTAAAGGGATTTACTCAGATGAAAGTTCAATTAATAATTTAAATAAATAAAATATATGGAAGGTGGGAAAATGAAGATAATTTCAATTTTAAATCAAAAAGGTGGAGTAGCTAAGACTACATCTACTCAAAACATAGCCGCAGGTTTGCATAGTTTGGGAAAAAAAGTTTTAGCTGTCGACTTTGATCCCCAGGGAAATTTGACCTCTGGTTTTGGTCTCGATAAAAGAAATCTAGACTATACAGTCTACGATCTCTTAAAAGCCAAGTCTTTTGGAACAAGTAAATTAAATTTTGGTGATGTAGTTATGGAAACTTCATTTGCCGATATCCTTCCAACTAACATAAAGATGTCAAAGGTCAACTTAGAATTAGGAGGAGTTCCCGGAAAGGAAAGTCTCCTAAAGGAAATTTTAAAAGATGTATATGGATACGACTATGTTCTTATTGACTGCCCGCCTAGTTTAGATACCCTAACATTTAATGCCCTTATGGCATCCCACGAGGTATATATCCCGGTTCAGACAGAATTTTATGCCTTAGAGGGAATTGTAGAACTCATGGATACCATAGATATCGTTACTCACAGGATGAACGATGACCTTAGAATCGGTGGTATCTTTGCTACCATGGTCGATTCTAGATCTAAACTTCATGTAGAAGTTATCGGGCAGTTAAAGGAATTTTTCGGAGAGAATATGTTTAAAACTTTAATCAGAAGAAATATAAAGGTAGCGGAAGCATCTTCTCACGGGATCAGTATCTTTGATTATGCTCCTAGAAGTAATGGAGCTAAAGATTATAAGGGTCTTTGTGTTGAGATAGTTGAAAGGGAGGAGAGCTAATGAGTAAATTGGGAAATAACCCCTTACTTAACAGGGGACCGAAAAAAGAATCTATTGATCTTCCTAAGGAAAAAATAGTCAAACAATATGGAAGGATGGTTCATATGCGTCACGAGCTCTTAGACCAGGTTGATTTTGAAGACCTAACCTTTATAAACAGACTTTCCATGGATGATTCTGAATTAAATGAACTCAAAGAAAGTATTAGTGCTATCGGACTCTTAAATATAATATATCTCCAAGAGAAAGAAGAGGGGAAATTTAGAATTATCAGCGGCCTTCGAAGAGCCAGTGCTATAAAGGGACTCTACACGGAAGAAAAAGAAGTTAAAGCCAAGGACAGGGTAGTTATATTTGATAAAAATACTCCATACAGTCTTTTGGATACTATCTCTGTCGATGAAAATTTAAAGAGAAAAAATTTAACTCTATTGGAGCAATCCTATAAGTTTAACAAGGAAGCTGCCAGAACGGATAAATCTATTGAAGATATCATAACTGGATATAATATCAGTAAAAAAACTTATTACAGAATAAAAAATGCTATCAGCTATCCCCTGGAAGTAAGAGAAATTATCGAACAATTAGGGGCTGATAAGGCAGAGTTATTAAATAAAATAATAGAGAAGTTAAAATCTAGTAAAGCAACTGCTGCTATTGTAGAGGATCACAAAGATCTAAATAGAGATGAATTGAGAGATATCTTAAAGGAATTAAAAAAAGATAATGCCCCTTCTAAAGTTTCTATAAAATATACTGCCAAGGGGTTTAATTTTTCTGTAAAAAGAAAAGTTCCTTCAGAAGTTAAAGATTATTTTGAGAAAATTAAAGAAATGATGGAAAAAGAAGACTATACATTTGTAAAATAAGCAGTGTTGTATCCAATTAAGCGTAAATTAAATATATATAAATATTTATATATATTTAATCTTATAAATGATTAAATAAAAGTAGGTGGTTAGATGAATACGATAAAATTTATCCCTAGAGATCCGATTAAACCTATCTTTGCAATAAAGATCTCTCCTACACTAAACAAGGTTTTGGATACTCTGACCGATGAAGAAGAGAGACTAAATCTTATAAAAATCGTATTTGGGATAAATCCAAAGAGGGTTGTAGGATTAAAAAATGTTTTAGATGAAAATAAAAATAATGGAACCATCGTTATAATCTACGATTATATCTATGAGAAAATCATGCCGAAATATGATATTCCATGTGATGACAATGGATTTTTTAAATTTAAAATCTACGATATGGATTTCAATACAGATATCAATATTGAAAACCTATTGAAAAAATAAAATATTATTTCAAAAGAGTATTCTTAACTGGATACTCTTTTTTTAGTTCAAGAATACTAAGTTTATATGAATTTACATAGAAATGTTAATTTTTAGTTTGAAAATAGTGTTTTTTGTTGCATTAACCTTATAAATGTACTAGAATAATATTAACAAAATATTTAAAAAGGAGAATATCATGACAACAAAGAAAAAACTTCAATTTCCAACAGCTTATACCATACTTTTTATTGTAGCTGCATTAGTCGCTATCTTGACTTGGATCATGCCGGCAGGTAAATATGATTCACTAGCTTACAATGCTGATAAAAATGCATTTATCGTTACTACAGCCACAGGTGAGATAACTAATTATCCTCCCACTCAAGAAACTTTAGACAGTTTTGATATCAAAGCAAAACTTGATAAATTTGTAGGAGGAGATATTTGGAAACCTATAGGAATTCCAGGAACTTATACTAAGCTAGACTCTAATCCACAGGGGATAAAACAGTTATTCCAATCTCCGATAAACGGGATGTATGGAGGGGTGGATATTATATTCTTTATCCTAATAATCGGTGGATTTATAGGTGTGATTAATCATACTGGTGCATTTGATTCGGGAATTGCCCACCTAGCTAAGACACTACACGGAAAGGAAAAATGGCTTATCATTATCATCACTTCGTTGATTGCTTTAGGTGGAACATCTTTTGGCTTGGCTGAAGAGACCATCGCATTTTATCCCATCCTGGTACCTGTATTTTTGGCAGTAGGTTATGACGCAATGGTAGCAGTGGCTGCTATCTATGTAGGATCATCTATTGGTACTATGGCTTCTACTGTAAACCCATTTGCCACTATTATGGCATCTAATGCTGCAGGTATTAACTGGACATCTGGAATATTAGGAAGAGGAGTTATGCTTGTGGTCGGAACAGCTATCTGTATAATGTATATCATTAGATACGCTGAAAAAGTAAAAAAAGATCCCAGTAAATCTCTTATTTTTTCACAGAAAACTGAGATCGAAGAAAGATTTTTACACTCCAATGCCGATAAAGAAGTTAAAGCTTTCGATGTTAAGACTAAATTGATCTTATCTATATTTGCACTTTCATTTATAGTTATGATCTACGGTGTTTCAAAACTTGACTGGTGGTTCTTAGAGATGACTACGTTATTCTTTGTAGCTTCTATAGTTATAGCTATTATAGAAAAAATCGATGAAAAAATTTATGTAGCTGAATTTTTAAATGGTGCCAGAGATCTTTTAGGAGTAGCTATGATCGTTGGTATTGCTAGAGGAGTTACAATGATCATGGACAACGGATTAATCAGTGACACCATGTTGTATTACACTTCAAATATAGTTGACGGTATGGGTAAGGGATTATTTATCAATGTTATGATGATCTTATTTGCGGGACTTTCATTCTTTGTTCCATCATCTTCTGGGTTGGCTGTATTGTCTATGCCTATCATGGCTCCCCTTGCAGACGTTGTTGGTATTCCTCGTGAATCAATTGTCAGTGCTTACCAATATGGTATGGGAATGATGGCATTTATCACTCCTACAGGTCTTATTTTAGCCTCTCTGATGATGGTAAATGTAACTTTGGATAAGTGGTTTAAATTTATTATGCCTCTGCTGGGAATTCTATTAGTCTTTACTTCTGGACTGCTTCTTGTAGGAGTTTATTTCTAAATCTAAAAAATAAATTATATTTTTCAAATAAAAATCCCCTGTATTTTAATTTTACAGGGGATTTTTTATTTAACTGAACTTTGAAAAACAACCTTTAAAACAGTATTGAAGTATTAAAAAATAACAACAAAATTGACTTTTTTCGACATATAAGCTATAATTAAAATCGTTTTTGATTAAATTTCAATTAAAAATCAACTATTGTTCTAGGGAGGAATAAAATATGAAAAAAATATTACTAGGGTTAGTGGCACTATCGGCAGTATCATTTGCTGCTCAAGGGGACACGTATTTAAATGCAAGATTCGGGGGAGATTTAGGAGCTGAATATACTAAGATTTCCATTAAAGATGATCTAGGAGATGTTCCTGCCTTAACTAATGAGACAAAGGGATTTGGTGGAGAGATAGCCATTGAAGGATATAGAGGTTTAACAGATAATTTTGATCTAGGTTTAGGTTTAGCCTACCAATTCCATGGAGATAGGGAAGACAAATCTAACGGAGTTATAATTGACGGTAACTATGGACAGCTGGATTCTAAAGGTGGAGAGTATAATTCGGTACCACTATACTTAATAGCTAAATATAACTTTCATACAGGTTCAGGATTCACACCATATTTAAAGGCTAACTTAGGTTATTCATTTAACTTTGGATCTTCAGATGTAGAATTATCGTTTACAGGTACAAATGAAAGTGGAAAAGCGGAGACAGAGGTTGAAAATGGTCTCTATTGGGCTGTTGGTGGAGGAATGGAATACCATAATTTCACAGTAGAATTAATGTATGCACTTAATAAGGCTGAATCAAAACTTAAAGATTTAGACGATGAAAAAGTAGATAATGACTATGGAAGAATTGTTCTTTCTGCCGGTTATAAATTCAATTTATAAGTAAGATTAAAAGACCGAAATTTTTCGGTCTTTTTTTATAAAAATTCTATCTATTTTTCCCTGAAATTATTAAAAAAATTTGTTTCTTTTTATTTTCTGACATATTTTTGGTATTGACAACAATATTATATTTATGTTATGATTATTGAAATTTATAACAATAATCAATAACTCATATAAGCTAGAAATATGGTCTAGTGTCTCTACGGTTAACCTAAAATTAACCTCTATGGGTGAAAAGTAAAGGCAGGAGTCTATACTCTTCACACATAGTTTTTGTAGAGGGTGGACTACGGTCTTTTTTTTATACCTTTTTTTAGATATAATTAAAACCACATATGATCATAAAAATTTAGCTTTTTATCATTTTTATTTCAATATAATTAGGAGGTTTATTTATGTTAAACGGAAAAATAATCAAAGAGGCTATCACCTTTGACGATGTATTATTAGTGCCACAAAAATCAGAGGTTTTACCCCATGAGGTATCATTACAAACAAAATTAACTAAAAAAATCACCCTAAACATCCCATTTTTAAGTGCTGCTATGGATACTGTTACAGAATCTAAGATGGCAATCTCCATGGCACGTCAAGGGGGCTTAGGATTTATCCATAAAAATATGTCCATCGAAGATCAAGCTGCTGAAATAGATAAGGTTAAGAGAAATGAATCTGGGATGATTACAAACCCTATCATCTTACATAGAAACTCTATCTTAGCTGATGCAGATAAGATTATGGCAACCTACAGAGTTTCTGGACTACCCATTGTAGAAGATGATGGAACATTGGTAGGAATAATTACAAATAGAGATTTAAAGTACAGAAAAGATCTCAGCCAAAGGGTAGAGGAGATAATGACTTCTAAAAATCTTATTACAGCATCTGTTGGAACTACTCTAGATGATGCCAAAGAAATTTTACTTGAGAATAGAATTGAAAAATTACCTATCGTAGATAAAGACAATAAATTAAAGGGACTTATCACTATAAAGGATATTGATAATTTAGAAGAATTTCCAAATGCCTGCAAGGATATGAAGGGAAGACTAAGAGTCGGAGGAGCCGTTGGAATTGGAGCCGACACTATAGAAAGAGTCGGTGCATTAGTAGAAGCTGGTGTTGATATTATCACTGTAGATTCAGCCCATGGTCATTCTCAAGGTGTTCTTAATATGATAAAAACTATCAGAGAGACTTTCCCAGAATTAGATATCATCGGGGGAAATATAGTAACAGCCCAGGCTGCCATTGATTTGGTAGAAGCTGGAGCTACTGCTGTAAAAGTAGGAGTAGGACCTGGTTCTATCTGTACTACTCGTGTTGTAGCAGGAGTAGGAGTTCCTCAATTAACTGCTGTTAACGATGTATATGAAGTCTGTAAAAACTTGGAAGTAGGAGTTATTGCCGATGGTGGAATAAAGTTATCTGGAGATATTGTCAAAGCTCTAGCTGCTGGTGCAGACTGTGTCATGGTAGGAGGACTTCTTGCTGGTACTGAGGAAGCTCCAGGAGAAGAGGTTATCTTTAACGGTAGAAAATTTAAGGTATATGTAGGTATGGGATCTATGGCTGCTATGAAAAGAGGATCTGGAGATAGATATTTCCAAGGAAAGGCTAAAAAATTAGTTCCTGAAGGAATCGAAGGAAGAGTGGCCTATAAAGGTGCTTTATCTGATGTTATCTTCCAACTTTGTGGCGGAGTTAGAGCTGGTATGGGATATTGCGGTACTCCTACAATAGAAGTTTTAAAGAGAGATGGTAAATTTGTAAAAATCACAGGATCAGGACTCAAAGAATCTCATCCCCACGATATAAACATTACAAAAGAAGCACCTAATTACACAACATAGGATAAATATATAATATAAAAGCCAAGCTTTGAGCTTGGCTTTTTTTAATACAGGGGATACCGATGAGTATCCCCTTTAATATTATATATAACTAATTAAATATTTAGCTTTTTTAGTTTATATACCACACATAAAATGATCCGAATTCCACTAAATATTCTATAATTCCCTGGTCTTCAATGGATTCCAGCATGTCTATGACCTCTTCGGGATCTGCTTTTAAATTTTCCATGATACCCTCTACTAAGTCTGGCTGGGTCATCTTGAAGAAATATTCTAAGAATTCCAATGGCCCATCAAAAGTATCAAGATTCTCTGCAATTTGCGTTAATTTAACCTCATCTAAATCAGGTGTCTTCTCAGCTATATATATAATCATCTTTGACAGACACTCCATTTGATCTTCATCTATCTCATTGGCTATCTCTTTAAAAAAATTATCGGCTCTCTCATCATTCCAAAGTTTTGTCAATTCTTCCTTTAAATTTTCATAGTTCTTTTTTTCCATCTTTACCTCCAAATTTATTCTTTTTTCTATTTTATCATAAATTTTTCAAAAAATTATATATATTTAATATTATTCATCTTTCCCATTAAAATCAAGAGTTTTATAAGAAAAAACTAAAATAAGAAAAAAAAACTTAATTATTTTTTGACAACTCCCTATAAAAATGTTATTGTTGTATCAATAAAAAAAACAAACTAACGTGGAGGCCAAAATATGAGATCAATAATTAATATTTCTATTGCTATTATAATTATAATAATTATAAACATAATCAATAATATTAGTTGTGATCTTTATAGTACGAATTCCACCAATTTTTTTTAAAACGTATAGTTTTTTAGCAAGATTAATTACTTAGGGAAAGTATTATAGGAGCAACTAATATTATTAGTTGCTTCTTTTTTTATAAAAAAATAACGAATTCAGGAGGTTACAAAGATGATAGATACTAAAAAAATATGGATGAATGGTGAGATGATCGATCACGATAATGCTAAGGTTCATGTTTTATCCCATGTAATGCATTATGGAAGCAGTTTTTTTGAAGGAATAAGAGCTTATAAAACAGAGGAAGGAACAGCTATCTTTAGATTAGACGAGCACATCGACAGATTATACAACTCTTGTAAAATCTACAGAACTGAGATCCCATATTCTAAAGAGGAGATAAAAAAAGCTATATTTGATACTATCAAAATCAACGGTATTAAAACTGCCTATATCAGACCCTTGGTATACAGAGGATATGAATCTTTAGGAGTAAATCCATCCAATTGTCCCGTTGAAACTATGATAGCTGCCTGGGAATGGGGAGCATATCTCGGGGAAGAAGCCCTGACTAAGGGAGTGGATGTTTGTGTATCTTCTTGGAGACGATTAGCACCAAATACAATGCCTACAGCTGCCAAGGCTGGCGGGAACTATCTGAGTTCCCAGCTTATCAAGATGGAAGCATTGGAAAATGGTTATGATGAAGGTATTGCCTTGGATTACTCAGGAAACGTCAGTGAAGGCAGCGGGGAAAATTTATTTTTAGTTTCCAATGGGAAGATCTATTCTCCCCAGTCGGGATCCTCTGCCCTTATTGGTATCACACGTGATTCTGTGATTACAATAGCCCGTGATCTAGGTTATGAAGTTGTCGAAGAAACAATTTCCAGAGAATCCCTATATACAGCCGATGAGATGTTTTTTAGCGGAACTGCTGCTGAGATTACACCAATTGCCAGTGTTGACAAGATTAAAATTGGAGTTGGGAAAAGAGGTCCTGTCACAGAGACGATACAAAAAGCCTTCTTTGAGATGACAGAA
>Ga0316198_10001377_pt1 | contig 14241 bp, 11 predicted proteins | sample OudBieAanoxic_MG_FD_204935 | JGI IMG/M metagenome (GOLD analysis project Ga0316198, IMG submission 204935) | Coastal sediment microbial communities from Oude Bieten Haven, Netherlands - site A anoxic | ecosystem: Environmental > Aquatic > Marine > Coastal > Sediment | place: Netherlands...
TTCTATTTTTAGACATAAAAAAATACCTCCTAAAGTTCTCAATTAAATAATAACATAAATGCTTTTTATTTAATCGGAACTTTAAAGGTATTATAATCAAAGAGCCTCTTTTAATATTTTTTTATAATTTACCTAGTGCTAACAACCCAGCCTTTGTAATGAAGTTATGAGGTTGATTAAAATGTGGTAAGAAAAATGTATCTGTAAGTGCTAGCTTATCAATCGTATATCTTTCTTGGATAGCTAAACTGAAGAAATGTAGTGCTAATGTAATATCTGAAGTAGATGCCATTTGTGCTCCTACAATTCTCTTAGTTTCTTTGTCCCAAACTACTTTTACTGTGATCTCATCATTTTCCGGCATGAAAGCAGATTTGATCAGGTCTGTGTGCTCAACTGTTTCAACATCCATTCCTAAACTTTTGGCTACGCATTCAGTTAATCCTGTAGAGCAAAGTGTTAATCCAAATATATGGATTGCATTTGATCCTTGTACTCCCTGCATCTCAAGTGGTGTACCACAAGCATTGTGACCTGCAACGATTCCTGTTCTTACAGCATTAGTTGCAAGAGCAATATTTTCAAACTGTTCTGAGGCATTATTGTATACAGTAGCACAGTCTCCTATGGCGTAGACATCTTTAATACTTGTTTCCATCCTATTGTTAGTGAGGATAGCCCCTCTAGGTGTTAATTCGATACCTGTGTCCGCTAAAATTCCTGTATTAGGTTTGAATCCAATAGACATAAGAACTAAATCAGTATCGTATTCTCCCTTAGTTGTGATAACCTTACTTACTTTTCCATCTCCTGCAAATTCAGTGACAGTTTCTCCTAATTTCATAATAATGCCATTTTTTTCCAGATTAACTCTCATCATCTCTTGGAAATTAGAATCATAATATCTATTTAATACATCCATATCGTTGATTAAAGTAACTTCCTTTCCATTTTCTTTGAAAGCTTCTACTAATTCGATTCCGATATATCCAGCTCCTACAACAGTAACTTTCTTAATAGATGGATCCTTTATTTTTTCAATTGCGCCCTGTGCATTTTGGAAGATTTTAGCATATATAATATTTTCTAAGTCATGCCCCGGTAAAGGAGGTAAGATAGGCCATGATCCAATTGCAAAGATAAGTTTGTCATATTTTTCCGTTTTCATCTTTCCAGTTTCCAGATCTTCTATCTCTATAGTTTTTTTATCAAAATCAACATTTTTAAAATCGTGTTTCATGTGAACTTCTGCTCCAGCTTCACACAATGACTCAGGAGTAGCATAGAATAATCCATCTCCAGAATCGATTACTCCACCAATCCATAGCGCCATTCCACATCCTAAAAACGATATATTATCATTTTTATCATATGTAATTACCTCATGGGTATCTTTATATTTATTAGCTATCTCAAGAATGGAATGAGTTCCTGCATGATTTGTTCCAATTACTACTACCTTTTCTTTTTTCATAGTTACACTCTCCTTTTGGGTTCATTATAATTTTATATCGATTACAATCGTTATGTGATTAATATATCATTGAATATACTAGATGTCAAACTATTTTCTTTGTTTTTTCTGAAAAACTGAATTTAACGTCTGGAATATAAGTATAAAAAAAGAGGGCAACTCATAAGTAGATTTTCTACTTGAGTTACCCTCTTGGAACGTCATGTTCCTTACTTTTCAACTATGAAAGCTAAAAATTTTAATTTTGTATCACCTATATTTTCCAATGAATGAGAATGTCCAGATGCCGTATAAATTAAATCACCAGCAGCCACTTCTTTTACCACACCATCATCGATAACCTTACCCTGACCTGCGATGATATAGTAGAACTCCTCATCATCGACATGGGAATGTTCACCTATCATAGCTCCTACTTCAAGATCATTTGCCATGACGATCTTTACCTTATTGGTAATTTGATCACCTACAAGATATTCCATTCCGTGGATAAGACCATGCCCGCCACGAGGTTTTTCACTGGTTACTTTTTTTGTATCATACTCTTTGATTATCATATTTTATAGCCCCCTACTGGTTATTATTTATACAATCTATGTTGTCTTATGTATTCCCCTACTTCTGGAGTTAGATATTTGGTTAATGGTTCATTATTTTTTATCTTTTCTCTGATCATGGTGGAGCTGAGATCAAACAGAGGTGCTTCAATGGTCAGAAGGCCATTGGTGGTGGAACAATAACCTTTTCTTTTGAAAAAAACAAATTTACAGAGATCACTCATTTTGTCATAATTTTTCCAACTGGTTAGATACTCAGCAGAATCTTCTCCAATAATTTCGTATATAAGGCTATTAGGGTGGCGCTCTACGATTTTTAAGAGGGTATCATAGGTATAGGATACCTTTTCAGAATTTATCTCGTAATCGCAGGGATAGAGCTTTTTATTTTTTAAACAGGCTAGATTTATCATAGCCATCCTATCCTGACCGCTGACAAAGTCCTTATCACATTTATGACAAGGAGTTCCTACAGGAACGAGATATAATCTATCTAAATTGAGTTTTTCTATGGCTAGGTTCGCCATTTCTATATGACCCCTATGGATAGGATTAAAACTTCCTCCAAAAATTCCTATTTTTTTTATAATTTTATTATTATCCATATATTAACACCCTTTTTTTCTTAGATTCCAGCTGAAACCCTATGACACAGAGCTGTATAAAGATTTTAATTTTAATCGTATTATTAGTGTCATTGATGGTTAGTATTTTATTTTTTCTTTCAAGATCTCTGTATAGATATCTTCTTTTTTATACGTAAATTCGTTTAAGATTTTCCCATAATTAGAGATTTCTAAAGAGTTTGAAGATTTAGATGCTGCAACTACTTCTATCTTAGATGCAGGAGTAAAGCTAGTTCTGCTAACCCTTTCAAAGTCATTGAATTCAGATCTTTTTTGCAGGATATATGACATCCCTACATGAAATACTTCATCGGAAAAATCGTTGTCTTTCATCAATTGATATAGGCACCAAGCCATAGTTGATTTTTCGCTGTCTATATCCTCTAATAAAATATAGTCAAACAACATCTTAAAAAATAACTGTCTGTCTCTTAGAAATAATTCTTTTCCATACTTAAGGCCAAAGATTTTATCACCACTTGCCATAATTTTATTAAAGTTATTAGTTAAAGTATCGATAGAATACTTAGATAACCTTTCTATTTTTTTTATCTTCTCCCTTTGAGTCAGGTCGACCATTTCTTCTAAAAGAACCCTTATGGTTTCTTTATAGTTATCATTGTTGATAGTTGTTATTAGTGGGAGAGCGTGATTCATTGGCTTTCTTTTAATATGTCCATCACAATCGACAGTAAAATATGATCTTTTCCCTAACCCTTCTGCGACAGATTCGATTAATTTTAATTTTCCACCTGTAAGATAAATTTCATAAAATTTATCTATATTTTTTTCTCTTATATCGTCTATTTGAAACATTATTCCTCCTACTTTCGAAACAGATTATCTTCTAACATGGTTAATTCTACTTTTAGCACATATGTTCTAGGCATATGAAAATTTTGCGGGAGTTTTACAATATCTTTTTCTGTAGTTATTATAAAATCTGCCCCCATCTCATCTGCTCTTTTCATTATTTTCTTAAAATCTCTTTCCTTAAAATTATGATGATCCAAAAAATCCATCCTGTCTGTTGCAGAAGGCATAAGAGAGATCACAGTTTTTTCAAAATTTAGAGGGTTGGCTAATCCACTAAACAATAAGACCTTTTTTTTATTTACCCAAAACAGAGGTTTTCGATCTCCTTTGAGATCCTTCAAAGAAACTACCCCATATTTGGCTACTGAGATGTTTTTCTTGTATCTAGACAGATATTTTTTTATCTTTTTTATCTCTCTATCATCAACAAGATCAGCTTTAGTAATGATAAATTCATCTGCTCTTTTAAGTTGTTTTAAATCTTCCCGAAGTGTTCCAAGAGGCATAAGTCTCCCGCCACCAAATGGATTGGTAGCATCTATTAAAACAATGTTGCAGTCTCTTTCTAATTTTCTATGCTGATAGCCGTCATCTAATACAATTGTATCTATATCAAAATGTTCCTTGGCCAACATACAGGCGGAATATCTATCCCGGCCTACAATTATTGGAACCTTTGTGTTTATAGCATGTAAAAGAGGCTCATCACCACTTTCTTTTGTTGTTGCAAAAATCTTTTTTCCATCACTAACGATCATAGGGTCAATTTTTCTCTTTCCTTTATACCCTCTAGATACTATGGCGACTTTTTTTCCCTCATCTAAAAATTTTTGAACTAGATATTGTACAGTAGGAGTCTTTCCCGTCCCTCCTACTGTAATATTTCCAACACAAAAAATCTCTATATCATCTATTTTTTTAGACTTAAAGAGTTGTTTGTCATATAATCTATTTCTGAAATTTGTTATTAAATGATATAGGTACGCTAAAAGTTCCATTTCATTCCTCTTTTCGACTATTTTTTTTGTTCCTTACAATTTTTTTCAAAGATATCTTTACGTAACCTGGTAATAGCACCTGCAATCTCATATTTTCTGGCTTCAACGAGACTACCACTATTACTTTTTAATAACTTGCTTAAATTATTTTTATCGATCTCTACCTGTAAATTGTCTAATCTTTCTTTAAAAGTTTCATATTTACTCATGGTAAATATCTTTCGAATGATCTCCCCAGTAAATGTCACTTGACCATTTTCAACATATTGTTCTAAATGACGGATATCGATACTCTCCTTGTCTATGAGGAGTTCATCCAATTCCCTTGTCTTTACCTTACAACGATCTGAGGTAAATAATTGTTTTGTTTTCTGAGAATCTATCCTTCTAACGGGGATATTAAATTTTTTAGTAACACCTTTGACATTTGAATTTTCAAATTTTTCAGAGATGATTTTTGCTTTTTCAGTGACATCTATAAGGTTATATTCATCTAGCATAATAACTCTGTCTGCCATGGAAAAATAATCTCCTAAGCCTCCCACTACAATTATAACAGAAATATTGTTTTTTTTCATAGATTCGATTCTTTCAATAAATGGAGTGATGGGTTCTTTTTTATGGGAGATTAATTCTTGGATCTTTCTGTCTCTTACCATAAAGTTTGTAGCAGTAGTATCCTCGTCGATGAGCAGAGTAGCCGCTCCTAATTCTAAAGCTTCCATTATATTGGCAGCCTGAGATGTGGAACCACTGGCATTTGCAGTAGTAAAATTATGGGTATCTTTTTTATGGGGCAGGTTATTTATAAAGTTACTAATATCCAATCCGTTAATCCATCTGCCATCTTCAGCTCTTATCTTTACAGTATCTCTATCGGTGATAACACCTTCACGTCCATCTCCTGGGATGTGGTTGTATACACCTTTTTCAATGGCAGCCAACAGAGTAGATTTTCCGTGGAATCCGCCCCCAGTGATAACGGTAATTCCTTTTTGTATCCCCATTCCAGTGACAATATCACCGTTGTCAAGGTGGAGAGTGACCTCCAGAGATTTAGGAGTCTTAAATGATATTCCATCCTTTAAGACTCTGTCATCGATAGAACTCATTCTGGCTAAATTTGAATTATTTTCTATGAAAACTATTAAATTTTCTTTCTTTATAGCACGTCTTATGGAGTCAGATTTCAAATTAGTTTTTATATGCTGTTGTAATTCTTCGAAACCTATATTAACAGTTTGTAGTTCTTTAGAGATTTTTGGGATCTCATTAAAGATCATTGTAATAGCACCCTTACCGGCAATCCTTCTGCCGTTGGCAGGGAGACCTCCGTAAAATTTTACAATCAGGGTATCACCAATGATCTCAACAGCTGATCTCTTGAGGATTTCCTGTTGAGGAGAGAGGATATTTAATTGTCCGCTTTTCCCTGAACCGGATCTTTTTCCTAATTTTAAGATCAACTTATTTAATTTTCTTAAGATGTAGTCTTCAAAGGCAACTTTTTTACTGGGATTATCATAATAATCCTTTAAATAGCCATATTTTAGCAATTTTATTTCTATAGAAAAAAGTGATGGAGAGGCAAAGGGATCCCCCTGAACTCTCAAGATTTCAAAAGTATAATCTATAAAATCATATCTTCCCCTGATCTCTTTATACCCGCCGTAACTCTTTCCATCCAATTTATTTAATACTTCTTTTAATTTTTTCATTTTACTCCTCTTACCTATACACTTACCGATATTATTTTCGATTCTCCTAATTCTTTATTCATAGTAACACCGTATAGAGTATCGGAACGTCTCATAGTTTCCTTATTATGTGTAATCAAAATAAATTGTGACCTATCGGTAAATTCCTTTAATTTACTAATAAGTTTTTTTATGTTAGTTTCATCTAATGCTGCTTCAATCTCATCGAAGAAAGTAAACGGGCTGGGTTTGTACATAAATAGAGCCATAATAAATGCAATGGCTACCATTGATTTTTCCCCGCCTGAAAGCAGAGTTATAGATTGAGATTTTTTATTCTTAAATTTTACCATTAAGTCGATACCACTTTCAAGGATATTTTCATGGTTAACTAGCTGTAATCTTCCCATAGAGTTATTTAAAACTTCCTTACACATATATTCGAAGTTTTTATCGATCTCCTTATATGCACTATAAAACTTAGTCTCGATAATTTTTTCAATCTCTTCAACTAATTTTAAAAGAGATTTTTTACTGACAATAAGGTCGTCTCTTTGTGATGTTATAAACTCATGTTTTTTTGTAAGTTCGGAAAATTCTTCGATGGCTAATAGGTTTACTAAACCCAATCCCTTGAGCCTTGCTTCTAAGCGGTAGAGAATTTCTTTAGATTCCGCAATAGTTGATTCTAGAGGAGTCTCTTTTATCCCCACTAAATCAGCAAGTTTTTCTTCTATTTGAGCAACTAAACCTACAGTTTTTTCTAATTTTTCAATAAGAATTTTTATTTTATTTTCCCTTAAGATGATGTCTTTTTCAATGTTTTTAACCGCTAAAATTTCCTTTTTCTCCAGAACTTCTAATTCCTCTTGAAGTTTTTTCTTCTCTTTAATCTCTAAAAATTCTTTTTGGTATCTCACATTTTCATTCTGAAATTCCCTCAGAATATTATCTAATCTATCACCTAATTGGATTATATCTAAATTAAGTTTATCAATTTCCACTTTAGTTTTTTTATTTTCATTTTGTAACTCTTCAAGGAACCCTTTGTTTCTTTGGATTTCCCTTTCAAGCTGTTTAATCTGTTCCTTCTTATTTAAATAATTTATCTTGATATTGGAATAGGATTTATTAACCAACTCTATTTCTGTTTTGAGGGCGATTAATTTTTTATTGTTTTCTGCTAATCGATCTTTAGAATTTTTTAAAAACTCTTCAATATCAAATCTTTTGGTAGTGGCATTTTCTAGTTGTTTATTATATTCATTTATATAATTTTTTTCTTCAACTTTTTCCATCTCTATAATTTTTAATTTTTTAACTTCTTTTCTATGGCTGTCTGTCAGATCAGTATGAGTTCTTAAGTTTTCCCGGTAGGAATTTTCTTTGGCAACTCTGAGATCATCGATATTTTCTAATTTTTTCTCAAATTCATCCATTTTTTTAGAATATATATTATATGAATCGTCTAATTGCCTATGTTGTTTGTCTAATTCAGTGACTGTCTTATCTAGTTTTTTTATATCTTTTTTTCTTTCAAATATAATTGAACTGGCAGATTTTATATGCTGTCCCCCAGTAATACGACCTCTGCCAGAGATAAGTTCTCCGTTCAGAGTAACAATATTTCCTCGATGGAGGTTATCTTTAGATATCTTTAGGGCTACATCTGTAGATTTAACTACTAGGAGGTTTCCCAATACAAATTCTACAGGTTTACCAAATCACTGGCGTATCCCAAGACGCCATCTTGTGAGATTGTCTTTTTAGAATTGTTTATTTTGATACTGTCAAAGGCTAAAAACGAGGCTCTACCTCCATTTGATTCTTTTAAAAAGGAGATACATTTTTTAGCTATCTGGCTGTCTTTTACAACAATATCTTGTAACGATCCGCTGACAGCTGATTCAATAGCAGATTCAAGATGTTCTGGGATATTAATAAGACTAATAAAAGCCCCGTTAACTCCGTCAATATTGGCATTTAAAACAGCTTTTACTCCTTTAAAAAAACCTTCATTGTTAGCTTCTAATTTTTTTAGATTTTCTAATTTGGCACTCTGTCTGCTGAGATTGTAAGCTACCTCTTTTCTCTCATCGTAGATTGTATTCATCTTTTGACTAAGGGTATCTATTTGTTTTTCAGCATCTTCTATAGTGTCATCTATTTTTGTTATCTCTGTTTTAATATTTCTTTGTTTGGTTTCCAGCAGGTCTAATTCAGTGGTTAATTTTTCAATTTTTTTATTATATTCCAGAGTTTCTTCATCTAATCCACGGATCTTATTGGCACTACTCTTGGTTCTTTTTTCAGAATTTTCTATCTCGGCGATTAATTTTAATCTGCCTACTTCTGAATCCATAACATGTTCTTTTTGTACCCCGATTTCTATCTCTAGATCCTTTTGGAGGGTCTCAAACCCATTGATTTGTTTTTCATATTTTAAGTTGTTTTCTTCAAGATCTTTCAATTGCTCCCAAATAACATCTTTTTTTGAGTTTAATCTATCCAATTCATTGATTTGATCCTTTAATTTACTTTCTAAATTTTCGAGAGTTTCCTTTTTACTGGAGATCTCACGGTTAAATCCTTTTATTCTCTCACCATATAAAACTTTATCGTTGACTAATTTATCCACGTCTTTCTTTAAATCAATATTTTTATCAGTCAATGAATTGATCTCATCACTGAGGAGGTTTCTTTTGTTATTAACCCCTTCGAGAGCAACTTCTTTTTCTGTAAAACTTTTTTCAAGTCCTTTTAAAATAAGTCTGGAGTTAAGTTTTTCTTTAGAGAGATCATCTACAATTGATTGATTGATTTGATGTTCCTCTAGGTAGATGGATTTTTTTAAAGTATTTACTTCTTCATCTAATTTCTTATATTTTATAGCTTTTTCAGCTTGTTTTTCAATTTTATCTTTATTCTCTTCCAATTCATTGACAATAAGACTTATCTTATCGGTTTCTAATTCTACCTTAGCAAGTTTTTTTATAGCTTCATCTTTACGAAGTTTAATTTTTTTTATACCTGCAGCTTCCTCAATAATACTTTTGATCTCTTTATTAGAGGCACTGATTATCTTTTCAACCTTGCCCTGTCCGATTACAGAATAAGCACTTTTACCTACACCTGTATCTAAAAATAATTCATTGATGTCTTTTAATCTGCACCTTTGATCGTTTATATAGTATTCATTTTCACTTTTTTTATTGATCTTTCTTGTTACTTTGACGATTTCCTCATCTATCTCTAAAGTTTTGTCACCATTATCTATATATAGTGATACAGCAGCAGTACTTCTAGGTTTTTTGTTTTTTCCTCCAGAAAATATCACATCACTACTTTCTTTAGCTCTGATATTTTTATAAGATTGTTCTCCTAATACCCACAAGATAGCATCTAATATATTAGATTTTCCACTCCCATTGGGGCCTACGATGGATGTTATTCCCATATCAAAATCAAGTTTTATCTTGTCTGCAAAGGATTTAAATCCATCTATTTCTATACATTTTAAATACATATTTTCCTCACTTTTATTTCGATTTATAACTAAGATTTCTTTTGTGAGCATCTATGTCAAAAGTATTTTTAATCTTAATTTTTAATTACCTTATAGAATATAATTATCCAAGTTTTCCTCTATAAGCTCATAAGTAAATGCTTTAACTACATCTTTTTTTCCTATCTTTATAGTAGTTTCTTTTTCATATGGAGCTTCAAACATTATATCGTTTAAGACCTTTTCAATAACACCAGCCAATCTTCTGGCACCTATGTTTTCTATATCCTCGTTGAGATCGATAGCTATCTCTGCTATTTCATCTATAGCCCCCTTGGTAAAACTAAGGTTGACATTGTCAGTATTTAATAATTCCTTATATTGTGTCAATAGATTAAAGTCTATTTCGGTTAAAATCTTAACAAAATCCTCTTTATTTAAAGTGTTCAATCTCACTTTTATAGGGAATCTTCCCTGTAATTCAGGCATTAGATCACTGGGGCTGGCTTGAGTGAAAGCTCCAGCAGCAATAAATAAAATATGTTCAGTTCGAACAGAACCGTATTTTGTCATGACTGTGGTACCTTCTATTATTGGCAGGATGTCCCTTTGAACTCCCTGACGTGAAACCTCGCTGTGACTGCCTTCTCTCTCGGCGATCTTATCGATCTCATCTATAAAGACTATGCCATTTTCCTCGACTTTTTCCACAGCCAAGGGTTTTAGTTCTTCTAAATCTATATTTTGTTCAATTTCAGTTCGTAAAAAATATTCAATGGCATTTTTAACACTCATCTTAACTATTTTTTTCTTTCCCCCAGGAAAAGAATTCATAATATTATCGATAATACCCTTTACACCATCTTCATCGGGTTCATTCCCTGTGGCAAAGACTTCAACCATTGGAGCCTCTGTATTTTGATGTTTTTCAACTTCTATTTCATCATTATCATATTTCCCGGATTTTATTTCATCCAATAAGATGTTTTTGTCATCAGTATTGATTGTTCCATAAGGTTTTATAAGTTTAGCTACTTTAAGAAAGGTAGTTTCCTTATATTTTTCTCTCAAAGTTTCTATTCTTTTCGCTTTTAATTTATTAAAGGTTATGGAAACCAGATCCTTGATCATAGATTCGACATCTTTTCCTACATATCCTACTTCGGTATATTTTGTAGCTTCTACCTTGATAAATGGAGAATCTGTAATAGTTGCTAATCTTCTGGCAATCTCGGTTTTACCAACACCTGTAGGGCCGATTAAAATTATATTCTTAGGAGTAATCTCATTTTTTAACTTCACATCTGAAATTTGTTTCCTTCTATGTCTATTTCTGAGTGAAATAGCTACATTTTTTTTTGCATCTTCTTGAGAAATTATATATTTATTTAATTCTTCTACAATTTTTTTTGGGATTAAATTTTTCTTCATTTTTTCCTCCTCGTAACAGTGTTCATTGACATATTATATACTATTTATCTGGCTATTACAAGAAAGGTGTTCATAATATAAAGGGAAATGTGAAGTGCTTTTTTTTCAAAATAAAACCTTCAGATGTGTCAGGTGATTTTATTTTTTGGAACTCCCCCATAATTGACTTAGAAGTTATTTTGGGTGATTTAAAATCAAAAATATGATAAAATATAAAAAAACTATATAAAGGCATTTATAGATACCTTGTGAGTGCTGAAAAGGAAAGTATGAAAGTGAGGAGGCAAATTTTATGGATAAAAATAAAATAATGGATGGGGTAAAATTAATCCTAGAAGGTATGGGAGAAGATATAAATAGAGAGGGGTTGCTTGAGACTCCAGACAGAGTGGCCAGAATGTTTGGTGAAATTTGCGGTGGAATCCACAAGGATCCGGCAGATGAAATATCTGTATTTTTTCATGTAGAACATAATGATATGGTCATAGTAAAAGATATTCAGTTTTATTCACTGTGCGAACATCATCTATTGCCGTTTTATGGGAAGGTACACATAGCCTACATCCCAGAGGATGGGAAAGTAACTGGGCTTAGTAAATTAGCCAGAGTAGTAGATGTAGCATCTAAAAAACCACAACTACAAGAGAGGTTAAATAGTGAGATAGTAGAAGCTCTAATGGGGAAACTCAGTGCAAAGGGAGTGTTGGTTGTAATAGAAGCAGAACATATGTGTATGACTATGAGGGGAATACAAAAGCCAGGTTCAAAGACAATCACATCTGGAGTAAGGGGAATATTTAGAAGTAACCTTGCAACCAGGGAAGAAGCACTGTCGTTGATAAAACATATGTAGAAAAAAATAAATAAAAAATGAGGCCTGGTACCAGGCCTCATTTTTTATTTAGAAAAATATTAATATTATATCTGTAATAAATAATGATTTATCTATTAAAGGCTAGATACAATTATTAATTAAAAGAATAAATCGATTAAACATTTGTAGATTCTAATACTACTTCCTCTTCCTTAAACTTAATCATCTTAATAACGGCACCTATCAAAAGAAACATTGCAAGACCGCCATAATACAGTTTAATAACATCCATTTGTTCTGCCAAAGGGATACTTAGATCATATCCAGCAAAGATAATAGCTGCAATATTAAGGAGTACAACTATTCCACCTATCAAACATGCTAGCATGTTATTTTTACATAGTTGAAATGGTGATTTATGACCATTGGCTCTAAATTTTATATATGCGACACTTAAAAATAGATAAGGTAATGTGAATGCCATAGTAGACATGTCATAGATTTTGTAATAAAGATCTCCTGCTGACTTCCCGCCAAATGTAGTGATTAGTATAAATAAAAATGATAGTGCAGTCTGAAATATAAGGGCATTTTTTAAAGTTCCATTTTTTGTTTTCTTTGTCATCCATGCAGGGAAAGTTCCATTTGGAGCCTCGCTGAAGACTGCTTTGGATAATGCCAGTGACCATAGGACCAATGCCACAAAGGTAATTATGGTATAGATAAGTCCAATCATTTTAACAAACCATATACCTAGTCCAAAGGCAGTTCCCATAAATGCATAACCACTTATTACGGAATTTACAAGTGAAATTTTACTGTAACTTTCAGGTGTGCCAAAAGCAGCTATTGATATAATACCAAGCACATATAAGACTCCAATTAATAAAGCTGAAAGTAATAATCCTTTGGAAAAATCTCTTTCGGGTTTTTCCACTCTATCTACATAAGTTCCCACCAGTTCCGAACCAGCATAAGCAAAGATTATCCAGGCAAATGTACTAAGAAAACTCCCTAAACTTTCCTTGGTATTTATAGGCATCATAAGGGATTCCATAGTCAATTCTGTTGCAGGAGTACCAAAAAATCCCATATACGTGCCGATACCTCCTACCAAAAATATACCAGCTACAATTAAAGATATATAACCTGTAAGTGTAGAGATTTTACTGAATCCACTCTCATACTTTATTCCTATAAGAAGTGCCACAACGAGAGCGATAGATGACATAATAGCCATAGAAAAATTTCCTAGATTGGCATCGCCGGTAAAGGCAAAAGATAAATAAGTAGGAATTCTTGATGCTAAAGTGGGAAGATAGAAAATATTAGCTACAAAATAAGACCATAAAGCATAGTAAGCTACATTTTTCCCAAGACCGATATCGATCCACGAATAGATTCCACCAGTTCTGTCTTTTGCATAGGATGCAAATTCAGACATGATGAGACACATAGGTAAAAAATAGATAATTGCTCCTAAAATAAACATTGATGTTGATTCAGTTCCACTAGCCTTAAAATTATTGGCTATATTTCCAAATCCAAAAACTGCTACGAAGATAATCATGACCATTGCTGTTACTGATAAATGTTTTTTGTTGTTCATTGTTCCCCCTTTAAATATTGTGCTTGAATTGTGATATTCTGCACTAACTAAATTTTTCACAATTTTGTCAGTATAGAAGTGCTAAAAAAAAAGTACTTTTGAGAGTAAATTCCCTTTAGAACAATACAAATATACTCCTAAAATTTTGAGATGTCAATTAAACTAAGTTAATAAATTCACTTTTTTTGGTTTGAGGGGAATTATACCTAGAGGGGGCATCCCCAAAATACTAATAATTTATTTTGTAAACATAGAATTTCAGGCTAAATTTTATGGAATAAATAAAAATTTATAAAAACTTATAGGTTGTACTGTCTGCAACTTTGTTTTGTATTATATTTTTTATTATTATCTGGGAGACTGTAAGAATTTAAATTCTATAAATAAAGCAATAAGAATATGATACAAATTAGGAAAAAACTCAAAATTACAATATAATTAAGTTAACGATAGAAGATGGGAGGGAGGGACTGCAGATGGGAAGACAGATTAGATTATGGGAACCTCCTACAGCTGTGCGTATAAAGGGGACAGTGTTTATAATTCATGGTATGGGAGAATACTCAAAAAGGTACGAAGGAGTGGCGGATTATTTAAATAATAATGGCTATATGGTGGCTGTAATAGATCACATGGGGCATGGAAATAACATAAACCAATTGGATGAATTGGGACTGGTAAAAGACGAGTTTAAAAGTTCCTTGGAAGAAATTG
>Ga0316198_10001379_pt1 | contig 14237 bp, 15 predicted proteins | sample OudBieAanoxic_MG_FD_204935 | JGI IMG/M metagenome (GOLD analysis project Ga0316198, IMG submission 204935) | Coastal sediment microbial communities from Oude Bieten Haven, Netherlands - site A anoxic | ecosystem: Environmental > Aquatic > Marine > Coastal > Sediment | place: Netherlands...
AGCTTCGCGACGGCATCAAGTTCCACAACGGACGCGAGATCACCGCCGAAGACATCTCCTGGTCGATGCACCGGCTCCTGTCGCAGCGTATCGGCTCACCCGGCTATCCCTTCTACAAGTCGATCGTAGGCGCCGGCGCCTACCACGCCGGCGAGGTGGACCACATCGAGGGCCTCGTCGTCATCGATGACAAGACCCTCGAGTTCCGTCTCGACGAGGCCGACCAGACTTTCTTGAACGCACTCGCCATGCCCTTCGCGTATCCGATTCCGCGGGAGCACGTCGAACCGCTCGAAGAAGCGGAAGGTGTGGACGCCGTCGGTCGCCACCCGATCGGCGCCGGCCCGTTCGTCTTCGACCGCTGGGAGCGAGGCGTGCAGGTCGAGTTCCGACGGTTCGACGACTACTGGGCGCCCGCAGCGCGCCCCGACCGCATGGTGTTTCTTGAAAACATCTCTGGCGACGTCGCGAGCGCACGATTCCGAAACGGCGACCTCGACATCATCTACCGCCCAAGCAAGGTCACCCGCTTGTTCTTGCGAAGCGCCGATGCCTGGTCGGACTACAGGTCAGAGTCCCCGAGCCCCTCGGTGTTCGCGCTCGGCCTCAACTGCGAGCTCCCGCCATTCGACAACGTGCATGTCCGGCGTGCCGTCGCATTTGCGCTCGATCGCTCGAAGATGGAGCTCCTCAATCCGGGCGAGGTCATCGCGGCTTCGCAGGTCCTGCCGCCCATGCTCGCCCCCTACGACCCCGAGCTGCCCACGCGCCAAGAGTTCGACTTGGAGCGAGCGAAGGAGGAGATGCGCCTTGGGGGGTATCCGAACGGATGGAGTGAACCGGTCAGCGTCTGGGTTCGCGGCGAGGGCGACATCCGCCTCGCACAGCTCTTCCAGCAAGAGCTCAAGGCCATCGGGATCGAGATCGAGCTCAAACAAGTGACCTTCGCAACGTACCTACGGGAAACCGGCAAGCCTCGCGTGGCGCAGGCCGCCTTCACCGGCTGGCACCAGGACTTCCCCGACCCATCGAACTTCATGGACATCCTGTTCCACAGCCGTTCGATCCATCCGCAAAACTCGGAAAATCGCTCCTTCTACCGAAACCCCAAGCTCGACGACATCCTCGACCGGGCTCGCCCCGAGACCAACCGCGACAAGCGCTTGGCGCTCTACGCCGAAGCGAACGCCATTCTCGCTGAGGACGCCCCCTGGGCATTTCTCTTTTACCCGGTCGACATGTTCGCTTGGCAACCGTACGTGAAGGGGTTCCGCCCGCATCCTGTGTGGCTCAACGAGTACCGGCACGTCTGGCTCGACCTCCCGAGAAGACGGGTCAGCCAGTCGATCTACGAACAGGAGCAAGGCCCATGATCCAGTTCGTCGTACAGCGCGCGCTTTGGGGTGCCCTCGTCGTGATGTCGGTCGTCACGCTGGTGTTCTTCCTGATCTTCGTCGCGGGAGATCCGGCCGTGACCATCCTCGGCCCGCAAGCGCGCGCCGAGCAAATCGCCGACTTCAAAGCCAAGAAGGGCCTCGACCAGCCCGTGGCGACCCAGTTCTTGAGCTACCTCGGTATGCTCCCCTGCGTCCGAAAAGACTCCCCCGAATACGAGCACGATGACGGCACGCGGGGCTTCTGCGGCATCTTGCAAGGCGACCTCGGGGAATCCTATTCGCACCACGAGTCAGTCGCGAACGTGATCGGACATCGGCTACCACGCACCCTTCTTCTCGCGGCGTTGGCGATTCTCTTCGAGCTGATAATTGGGCTCAGCGCCGGCATCATCGCCGCGCTCCGGCGCAACCGCTGGGCCGACACCTCGATCATGTTCGCGACGTTCGTGGGCATCAGCCTCCCGACCTACGTCACGGGGCCCATCGCACTGCTGCTCTTCGCCTTCCTGCTCGGCTGGTTCCCCTTCGGCGGCTACGGCGTCGACACGGTCGACCACATCTACCACGCCCTCCTGCCCTCCCTGATTCTCGCCATCGCCGGTGCCGCCACCTACGCACGCGTGATGCGGGGTGAGCTGATCGAAACGCTCCGTCACGATCACGTGCGGACCGCCAAAGCCAAAGGCATGCCCGCGCGGCAGGTCGTCGTCCGCCACGCGATCCGCAACGCCCTGCTTCCGGTCGTGACCTTGATCGGCCTGAGCCTGCCCTTCTTGGTCGGCGGCGCGATCATCACTGAGAAGATCTTCGCCTGGCCAGGCCTCGGCCTGCTGACCATCGAGTCGATCCACTCCCTTGATGCGCCGGTCATCATGGCGGTCGTGCTCATGTTTGGCGTCGCAGTGCAGGTGGGCAATCTGCTGGCGGATATTGCGGTAGCCGCGCTGGACCCGAGGATACGGCTGCGTGATTGACGGCTCGTGCTGCCGCGCAAGTCGCGAGGGCGAGGGCAGTGTTGGCGCGGGTGGCTACCGAGAATCCGAAGAGAAGCAGTTCTCAGCTCTGCCGCAAACGCAGGAACTGCCCCCAAAACCAGCTTCTCAGGAAACAATTACGTATGGCCCCGCACAGTCCGCCGACCCTACATTGCCCGTGACCGGGCCGGGAGGTTGTGATGCGGTACGTGGTTGGATTCGTATGGCTGCTCGTACTGGTGGCTTCGCCGCTGGCCGCAGGCGCGCAAGCCGGTGAAGAGGGCAGGACATCCGAACCGAGTTTGCAGGATTCAGCCTCCGAAGAGGCTGCGGCGCCGCTCGAACTCGATGATGATTCTGTGAAGCTCGCGCCTGGGCCGCCTCAGGTAGCATACGAATACGCGCCGAGCCCCAAGGACTCGTATGGGATTCGCTACGCCAGACGCAAATTGGCGATGCCGAAGGGTATGATGCGTGGAACTTTCGACGTAGTGACCGGCCGCGTATCGAACGAGAACACGACGACGATCAATTTCGGCGCCGCGGTCTCACCCGCGAAACACCTCGAAGTCGGGTTCTCACGGTACCGAATTGGAAGCTACCCGAACCCCGACGTTTTGCGTGCCCTTGGTGGTGACGGTCTGATTCCGATCGTCGCGCAGGGCCGGGACCTGATACCCGTTGGCTCGACCAACAACAGCGCGTTCGGCGACATGTTCGCCTACTTGCGTGTCGAGGCCCCGACCGAGCCGGATTCGGATAGGTATGCTGAGGCGCCCGCAACTTCGGTCTTGGATATTGCGTTCGATGTCGGCTTCCTGCTTCCCACGGCCTCGGAGTTCGGCCTTCTCTTCGGAGTTCCGATCCGCTTCCACGGCGGCGACGTCTTTGCGTTCGACGCTGGGCTGATGATCAACGTGGACAACATCGGCGGCGACGGAGGTCTCTTTACGTCCATTGCACTGCCTTGGAACCTCGTGTTCAGTGCCACCGACTTCTTGTTCGTGAAGCTCGACAGCGGCCTTGACGCTATCGGCGTGACGGAGGGCGATGCGCTCAAGGTATTTCCGGCAGGATTCGGCGTGGGAGGCACCGTCGCAGGCAAGCGAATCATGAGCGACATATTCGCCGCATTCTCGTGGCCGATCCTGGGCATAGTCGATGTACGGGGCGCCAACACCGACGTTTGGACGATCACCATTGGTACGAACTTGTACTCTCCGGTGCTCTTCTAGACCAAAGCCGCGCCCCAAACGCAAATCCTCGGAGGGACCCTGTCGCTGACCAAGAGCTTGCTGGACGGCGACTGCAAACTTGGCGTTGGCCCCGAGGATGCGGCTGGGTGAGTAGCGTCGTTTGGTGCGGACTCGCGGTCAGCGTCAGCGTCAGCGTCAGCGTCAGCGTCAGCGTCAGCGTCAGCGTCAGCGAGTGCTACCGCGCTTTGGCTTCGGAGCCACTGGGAAGATCCTTCGCTCTCCATCTTCCCGCGGCATCAACACCAACATCGCATCCAGTTTGATCTTCTTGCGCGTCCCGTTCGGGAGCTTGATGATGCAGACCCCATCGCCGGAGAGGCCTTCGATCTTGCAGAGGCCGAACTTCTGGTGCTCGATCCAGTCCCCTCGCACGGGCTTGGGCACCTCGGGGGCCGGCTCGGCACGTGCCGATAGTTCCGCAGCCATCGCCCAGGAAACCGCGGCCGGGCTCGGCTCCACTGCAGCCCGAACGCCGGTGTCCGGAGCCGCACCCTCGTCCAAGTCCGCCCAAAGCTGAAGCCCGGTGGACTCATCGTCGGCACGCCGCAGCTCGATCTCGTCGAAGCACTCGACCCGAAACTCGAGCGCGAACACCACGCCGTCTGCCACGTGCCCGCCATAGGTCGCGTCGCGCCCATCCTCGCGTAGCGACACCGTCGCATGGAGGTGCCAAAACGGCTCGCCGTCCCGGAGCGAGAGGTTGCCTTGCATCGACAAGAGCTCGCAGCGTTCGAAGCGGTGTGCGGCTTCATACCGGCGATCGACCTGGTTGTATTCCGTGAGGTCAATCCATTCGAATGCGCCGATCGCGCTCACCCACGCAGTTCGAAGGTCGTGCTCGTCCACAAGCCGGCGAAACGCGGTTTGAAGCGACTCCCCACGAAAGACGCGACCGAGGATCGTTCGCGAGGCCCGCGCTTCGACCGAAAGAGTTCCTTCGGGACCGGTCACGAGACCGCTTGCGTCAAGCGCTCTTCCTTTGCGTCGACCGCATCGACGAAGAGCTTGAAGTACTCACCGGCACTGAACAGCGCGAGGCCGAGGCTGATGTAGAGGAGAACCAAGCCAACGCCCGCAAAGTCGAAGGGGGTCTGATAGAAGCCGAAGTAGACGGTGTACGTCTGGTGAACGATCAGCATCAGGATCGCGACCATCTGGAGCGCGGTCTTGTCCTTGCCCGCGCGCATCGCGGCCATCACGACGCCCTCGCTCATGGCGATCGTCCGAAGAGCCGTGATCGAGAGCTCGCGTCCCAGCATGATGATCACCGCAACGACGCCGAGGAAGGGCAACCGCCCGAGGTACGCCAGCCAGATCAGAGTTGCCATCACGAGGAGCTTGTCGGCGAGCGGGTCGAGGAACTTCCCGAGCACGCTGATCTGCCCCCACCTGCGCGCGAGGTACCCGTCAATGAGGTCCGTCAGCGCGGTCCCGATGTACAGAATCGCCGCCCAGAAATTCGACTTCGGAGTCCCCTCCCAAAGCAGAAACAGCACTCCAGGGATGAGCGCGATGCGCAGCATCGTCAGGAGGTTGGGCAGATTGATCGCGTCGTCGCGGATGGACGTTCGCTTCGGGGTGGCCTCTTCCATGGGGCGAGGTGTACCCCAGGATGGGTGTCCCGTCTGCTAGCGATCGACATGCTCCTTTAGGGCTAAACTGGGCGGCGTCTCCGATGCCGCCAGATGCTTGCATTGAAATCCATGTATCGACAGACTTCGGAGCCCGGATGTTGGAAGTCACTCGGAACGTCGCCGAGCGCGCGCGAAGCACGCTCGGGGTCACGATACAAAACCTAGCTATCCAGGACGCGATCGCTCTGGCGTTTCACGCATACCTGTTTCTGCGGGTCACCATCGCGCCGGACAGCCCCGACGCGACGGTCGCGCGGCGCATGGCCTTGGCGCTCCTCGTGGTGACCGCCTGCTCGATGGTCCTCACCCGCGGCGAGGTCATCCGCGGCCAACGAGCCCGGGCGCTGACCTATCGTATCGGTCTGTTCCTCCCGATGGTGCTCTCGTATTTCGAGATGCGGGTGCTTCTCCCCGCCCTCCAGCCGGACCTGATGGACCACCGGCTGTTCGCCATCGACCTCTGGCTTCTCGGGACGACTCCGTCGGTCTGGATGGAGGGCTGGAACACGAGGCTGGTCGTCGAGTGGCTGTCCTTTTTCTACTACACCCACTTCTTCCTGCTGATCGTCATGCTGATCCCCGCGCTCTTCTTTGGCAGGGGAAGGCGCCTTCAGGAGCTGATGGCCGGCGGCATGCTGGTCATCGCGGCCGGACACTTCCTCTACACCATCGTTCCGGGGGTAGGCCCTTACGCTACCCTCGCCTTCGCCGAACCGTTAGACGGCGGGTTCTGGTGGCAACAGGTCGAGGTGACTGTCGCCACCGCGGGGGCGCAACTCGACATCTTCCCCTCGCTGCACACCGCATGGCCCGCGTACTTCACGCTCCATACCTTTGCGAACCGCGACTATCCGCCGTTCGGCGTGCTCTGGCCGATTCTCGGGTTCATGACGATCAACATCGTCATCGCGACGCTGTTCCTTCGATGGCATTGGTTCATCGACGTCGCCCTCGGCTTGCTCCTCGCCTTCGCGGCACGCCGATTCGCGGTCGCGGTCGCTAGCCGGGAGGAACAACGCGGGGGCCTCTACGATGGGCGCCAGCCCATCTGGGAACGCCTCTAGCGGCCCTTCGAGAATCGCCCTGCGTCCCGCAGGAGGGAATCAGGCAGCGGGATTTCAGGCGCGTCGTCCATCGCACGGACCCGTCGCCGAATGAACCAAATGAGCCCGCCGATCATCATGAGTGGCACCACCGTGAGAAAGATGGTGGTATCCACGAACGCCTGACGGTTCTCTTCGAGCGGAGATGCGCACGAGGGGCATGCCGACGCGGAATCTGCGAGGCACGCCACAGTCGCGGCGACAAGAGTCACCCAGACGCGAGCGCGGTGCGTCACAGGTACACCTGCCAGTAGAGAATCGGCCATACCCCGACGACGAAGTACCAGAAGATCTGGGCCGGCCAGAACGTGAAACGGTCGAGCTCGTCGTGCGACAGCTTGCGGTACGTGTAAAGCAAGATGATGAAGCCTGCGACCACGTGCAAGGCGTGCGCGCCAACGAGGAGATAGAAATAGCCGCCGAGCTGGCCGGAGGTGAGCGTCAGGCCCTCACCGATCAGCGCCACCCACTCTGCGCCCTGAAACAGTACGAAGAAGGCGCCAAGTGCGATCGAAATCCCGAGCAGCCGCTTGGTGTTGGGCGCGTCTTTCTTGAACGCGCGGTTGGCGAAGTAGAGGGCCACGCCGCTTGCGAGGAGCGCCGCCGTATTGAGCGCCGTCTCTTCGACCGGCAAGCGGGGCTGCCCAGGAGGTGGCCAGCCACCGATCGCGTTGCTCTTGCCGATGACGAACGCGCTGATGAGGCCGGAGAAAAACATGATCTCCGTGGCGACGAACATCAGCATGCCGAGCACGCCACTGGGAACGACGGGCTCTCGCCGAACGGGTACGCCGTATGGGCGGCCTAGTGCATCATCAGGCATGCGTGCGTCCTCATTTCCCTAGTGCCCGGCTTCGTGTTCTCCGCCGTGCTCGCCGTGTGCAGCCTCACCCTGCGCTTTGAGGGCTCGCTCGATCTCCGCCTCGGCCGCGACGTTTTCCCAGTTCTGGCCTTTGTGCCTCATCACATCCGGAGCCACCCCGGCGAAGAACAAGAGCATGAACATCAGCATCGTGGCGAGCATGTACGAGATGTACCGCTTCTCGATGTTCAGGTGCATGAAGTTGGCGGCGACGAGGTACGCCTTGACGACGGCGATACCGAACGCGAACAGGATGGTCCACATCCACGCCTTCATGAACCCGATCTCGATATGCGGCGCGAGAATCGGGCCGAGGATGCTGATGACGAGCAGTACCAGGAGAACGGCCCAGATCTTCACGTAGTGAGCTTGTCCGTGGTCGTGGTCTTCAGTGTGTTCAGCCATGTCCGTCGGTCCTTACTTGGCGATATAGAGCAGCGGGAAGAGGAAGATCCACACGATGTCGACGAAGTGCCAGTAGATCCCGATCAGCTCGACGCGATGGAGCTCTTCACCCTTCCAAGCCTGTCTTGCGATGATGAGCATGATGATGCAGCCCGCGATCACGTGCAGGGCGTGGATGCCCGCCGCCGTGTAGTAGAAGCTCCAGAAGCCGTTCGCGGTGATCGTGTAACCATGGCTGATCTCGATGCTCCACTCGACCGCCTTGATAGAGGCGAAGGTCGCGCCGCCTGCACAGGTGGCGAGCAACCACTTGGCTGCCTTCTTGCCGTCGCCGTGCTCGGCCGCGTAATGCGCGAGGACCGCGAACAGCGACGAGGTGAGTAGCACGAAGGTGTTGGCGCCACCGAACCAGGTGTTGGTATGCGATGCGTACTCCGCCCACTCGGGGTGGCCAATGCGATGCATGATGTAGGAAGCGAGCAGGCCACCGAAAATCACGATTTCGGAGCCGATCACCCACCAAACGGCGAGCTTGCCAGTGGGGATGCCCGTGGCGCTTCTGGTCGTTGCTATAGGTTTGGTCATGCTCATCGCTGTCGGCTCACTCTGCAGGGGCTGTGTCCGGTGGGACGTCTTGCGGCCAGTAGTCTTCTTCGCGGCCCGGCACGCTGTACTCGTACGGACCTCGGTAGCAGTTCGGCAACCCCTCCGGCCAGTTGCCATGAGGAGGCGGGGAGTCCGCAGTCCACTCGAGGGTGTTGGACTGCCAGGGGTTCTTGCCCGCGGGCTTGCCCTTGAACATGCTCACCACGAAGTTGAACAAGAAGACCGCCTGGAATGCGAGCATGACGAGGAGCGCGGTGGTCGCCAGCACGCGGAGGTCTTGAAGCCCGGCGAGGTCGGGGAAGTTCTGGAAGTTGTAGATCCGTCGGTGCTGGCCAGCCGTGCCGAGCACGAACAGCGGAATGAAGATGAAGTTGAACGAGATGATCGTGCCCCAGAAATGAATCTTTCCGAGCCGCTCATTCAACATTCGCCCAAACATCTTCGGGAACCAATAGGTGATACCGGCGAAGAAGCCGATGATCGCGATCGGGAAGAAGGTGTAGTGGAAGTGCGCCAGCACGAAGTACGTGTCGTGGAAGTAGATGTCTGAGCCACTCGCACCGAGGAAGATGCCAGTGATGCCGCCGATCAGGAACTCGGCGATGAACGAGAGCGCCCACAGCATCGGCGTGGCGAGACGGATCCGTCCTCCATAGAGAGTCGCAATGTAGAGGAAAAGCATCTCCGCGATTGGGATGGAGATGATCAGCGTGGTAATCGTGAAGACGTTCGCCATCCGCGGGTCGATGCCCGCCACGAACTGATGGTGCGCCCAAACGAAGAAGCTGATGATGCCCGTTGCGAAAGCCGTGTAGAGAATCAGCTTGTAGTTGAAGAGCTTTTTGCGCGAGAAGGTCGTGATGATGTCGGCCACGATGCCCATCGCGGGCAAGAGCACGACATAGACCTCTGGGTGCCCAAAGAACCAGAACAAGTGCTGCCAGAGGATTGGGTCACCGCCGCGGTTCGGGTCGAAGTACCCGGTTCCAACCACCTGGTCCATGAACAGCATCACCGCGCCCGCGATGAGCGGGCCGACGGAAGCCATGAAGAGAACGCTCGCGATGACGATCATCCAGAGCACCATTGGGATGTCGTGCATCTTCATCCCCGGCGCGCGAGAGTTCATCAAAGTCGTGATGAAATTGATGCCGCCCAACAGGAATGCAACGAACTCCAGCGCGACGGCAACCAACCACAGGGTCGATCCCAGGGGCGTGAGGTTGTACTCCGCGTTCGCGGAGAGCGGGGGGTACGCCGTCCACGCGCCACCGAACCCGCCGCCGGGAACGAAGAACGACGCGATGAGAATGATCGCGCTGATCAGAAAGATTTGGTACGAGAGCCGATTGATGCGGGGGAAGACCATGTCGTCCGCGCCGATCATCAGTGGGATCAAGAAGTTTCCGAATGCAGCGATGAGCACCGGCATCGCGACCCAGAAGATCATGATCGTGCCGTGGTTCGTGACGAGGGAGTTGTACTCACCCTGCGAGACGACGCCGTAGCCCGGGACCGACTCACCGGGGAAGGCGAGCTGCATACGGAACGCGTACGACATGTACCCGCCGATGAGCGCCATCACGATGCCGGTGAACATGTACTGCAGCCCGATGATCTTGTGATCGGTCGAGAAGATGTACTTGCTCAGGAAGCTCTGCTCGTGGTGCCCGTGATCGTGCGCGCCGTGGGCGCCGTGTGTCTCTACTGCTGTACCTGCTTCAGCCATGACCAATCCGTTCAGCGGGAAGCGAGCTTGCCCGTGTTGCCCTGCGACATCCAAGCCGCGTGTTCTTCAGGGGTTTCCACGACGATGCGCGCGCCCATGATGCCGTGCCCAATGCCGCACATCTCCGCGCACTGGATGTCCCACTCGCCGGCCTGGGTCGGCTCGAACCAGCCCTTCATCACACGCCCGGGGATCGCATCCTGCTTCAAGCGGAACACGGGCACCGAGAAGTCGTGGAGAACGTCTTTCGAGAGCAGCTCGTAGTGGTAGGTCTTGCCAACCTCGACGTGGAGCTCATTGAACGTGGTGATGTCGTCGTCCGTGTCGAGCTCGTTGTCCGGCCCAGGATGAACGAAGTTCCATGCCCACTGCTGGGAGATGATGCGAACGGTACTGTCCGCCTCGGGCAGGCGCTGCTTGATGTTGTACCAGACCATGATTGCCATGAAGACGATCACGAGGTCGCAGACGATGATGGCTGCGTGGGGATACGTGATCCAACGCTTCAGGTTCTTCTCCTCGCCCGTCACGTACTGCGCACGTGACCCGTCTCCCCTGTCTCGGAATCGAAAGATGAGGAAGAAGAACGCCGCATAGGCCAGGATGGCCCAAAACCCGACGAAAACCGTAATCAACGCGATGAGCGCGTCGATGTCGTCGGCAAACGACGAGGCCACCGGCACGTTCGACGCGATGAGATACTCGCCGAACGGCTCGAAAATTCCCTTGATGAAGTCGTAGATTCCCTGAAGCATTCGATCCTCTACCCGCTTAGTTCAGAATGAAGGCAAAGACGACACCGACGAAGATGGCGGCGCCGATCATGGTCCACTTCCACCAGAAAAACGCCTCGTTGTCGGGATCACGTGTTTTGCCAGCCATGTCCTAATCCTCGCAGCCTACTCGGAAAGGCTGCCAATGTAGGCGATGACGTCTTTCATCGCCTGTTCGTTGGCCAATGTCATCGAAAATGGTCGCATCTTCGCGCCAGTGACGTCGTCCGGATGCGTGCCTCGAATGCCTGCTTTGAAGTTCTGGAGCTGCGTCATCAGGTACCAGTCGCTCGCGCCTGCCAGGGGCGGCCCGAACTCGTCGACATTGCCGCGTGCGTTGGCGCCGTGGCACTGAACGCAGGCGGCAAAGTAGAGCTTGCCCGTCTGGGGGTTTCCACCCTCGAGCGTCGGCGCGGGGTTCGTCGGCGGCAGGCTCGCCACGTAGGCGGCGACGAGGTCGACCTTCTCGTCAGTGTCGAGCGCCCGCGCCATCGGCTCCATCCGCTTGCCCGCGACGTCGTCAGCATGCCAACCGCGGTAGCCCGCTTTGAAGCCGCGAAGCTGACGCTTCACGTACCATCGCTCGAGGCCGGCAATCGCCGGAGACCCGATTGTTTGGTTGCCCTCGCCGTTCTCGCCGTGACACTGCACACAGCCATCGTAGAGTTCTTGGCTGTACTCCACGCTCGCCTTCTCGGGGCTCGGGTCCTGACAGCCGAGCAACAAGGTCGACAGCCCGAGCGCCAGCGAAACACCGATACGCACCTTGTTCATCATCCGCCCTCCCCGAGCGACTTGAGATAGGCCACCAGCGCGTCGATTTCCTCTTGTGGGAAGCTGTACGGCGGCATCGTCTTTCCATAGCCCTGCACGACCTGATCCCAGGAGTTGCTGATCGAGCTCGCTAGATAGGCTTCATCCGCAACGACCGTCTCGCCGCTCACGAGCGGGCGCTCCTTGCCGAACAGACCCTTCCAGTTCGGGCACGGCTGCTGCTTCACGCCGTCGACCGAATGGCACGCCATGCACCCCTTGCTGTTGCTCAGCTTCTGGCCCCAGCAGGCCATCGGGTCCGCCGCACCCGCGCATTCGGGCGGCATCGTCGCCTCGCCCGCCGCAATCGGAGCGGCGCCGGCGAACGACCAGCCGTTGATCGCCGACTCGTCTTCGGACGGCTTCGGTTCGACGGCGGGGAAAGCCCCGCGCGGGCTCGCCGCGTACTCCGCCATCGACTCCGCTATCGGCTTCGACCCGTTGTCGAGGGCCTCGTGCTGCTGACGCGTGATGATGTCGTACTCGTCGTCCGGAGAAGGCGCATTGGCCGACTGTCCCTGACCGCAGGCCGCTCCAAACGTCAGCATGACGGACACGGCCGCCAGGAGGCGGAGCCTTGCAAATCGTGTGTTGTGCTTCGTACTCATCCGTGCACGCTCAGTGTGTTTGATGGTGGTGAAGGCTCTTCGGAAGCCGTGGATCGCCAATCGGCACGAGCGGGACCCTCCCGAGCTGCCAGAAGACGTAGAAAAAGAAGACGCCGCCGACGAAGAGCAGCGCCCCGATGTCCGCCGGCGAAACGCTGAAGCCTCCGGCCTGTGGCAGAACGAACCAGTAAATGTCGATGATGTGCATCAGGATGACCCAGAAGCACATCACCTGAAGCCAGCGAAGGTTCAGCTTCTGGACGCGCGAAATCAAGAGAACGAACGGCGCCACGAAGTGCCCGAAGATCAGCAGGTAAGCCACAAACTGCCAGCCTTCGCGCCAACGAATATGATACCAAGTCGCTTCCTCGGGAATCCCCGCGTACCAAATCAGCATCCATTGCGAGAACGAGACGTAGGTCCAGAAGCAAACGAAGCCAAACAAGAGCTTGCCGAGGTCGTGGAAGTGCACCGGGGTGATCGCGTCACCAGTGAGGCCGCGCTTGTAGAAGCTCAAGCCGATGAGGATCGTCGTCGCGAGAATGGACACCGCCGAGCCGGCAAAGATGATGACGCCGAAGATCGTCGAGAACCAAGCCGCCTCGAGTGACATGACCCAGTCGAACGCCGCAAACGTCAGAGAGCCCCCGAAAAGGATCAACGACGCCGGCGCCAGGCTCTGCATCCGCAGCGTGTGCCTGGGGTCGCGATCGTCGTCTTGGCGTCGCGACCAACCAAAGTACGCCAGAGCTATCAACGACCAGATCAGTAGATAGACGAGCGCTCTGGCCGCCCAGCCGGTCGTATTCAGATAGCCGACCTTCTTGGCCACGACCTCGTGGTGGAGAGCCGTTTCCTGAGCGGTGTGGGCGTGAGCTTCGTCGTGCCCGGCGTCGTCGCCGTGCGCAGCGGCGTCCTCGTGACCGTCCCCGTGCTCCTGTGCCTGGGCAACGCTGGCGCCGAGTTGAAGCACACCGTGCTCGTCGTGCGCTTCTTCATCCGAGTTCGGTTCGGAGTCCGAGCCGCCGTGCTCCGCGCCGTGGTCGCCGTGCGCAGCGGCGCTCTGCCACTCGTTGTAGATGTCGATCTTTCCTGCCACCACGCCGACGATGAACGGCACCGCGAGCAGCGCGACGACGGGCGCCCCCGACATGATCACCTCGGGGATCCGCCGTGACGAAACCCCCCAGTGAGACGCGGTCATGAACTGAATCAGGACCAGGAACAAACCGCCCAGCATGAAGGTGGCAACCGTGAAGAGCCCGAAGAGGTAAGCGTAGCCGAGCCTGTCCGGTCCAGCCGTGACCAGCGCAAGCAGTCCGCCCATTACGGCGAGCACCAGCGGAGTCACCCACGCGCGAGCCCAAAACCCGTCGTTGCCGACGCGATAGTCCTTGTTGTTGGCTTCCGTCACTGGGATTGCTCCGTGTTCTCCGGCATCTGGCTCAACTGCAGAGCGCGGATGTATTGAACGATGGCCCAACGGTCATCGACGGGGATGTTGTGCGCGTAGGCCGGCATGTTCCGGAGGCCGTTCTTGATCGTCGCGTAGAGCTGACCGTCCGGGATGTGCCGCAGCCGATCGTCGTGAAAGCTTGGTGCGACGAGGCCGCTCGCCCCTAGCGCAGCTGCCCGACGAGAGACCATGCCCTTTCCGTCGCCCGACACCGAGTGGCAGGGCGCGCAGTAGATGTCGTAGCGCTCCTGGCCCCGGGCGAGGAACACGCCGGCTCCGCCATTGCGCTTCACGACACCGTCTGGCGTTTCCATCAGCCAGTTCTCGTCCTTGGCGTCTCGCCCGGTCGCCCAATGAATGAACTTCTCGCCCTCACGCGGGAGCGTCCCTTCGACGCCGGGACGCATCGAACGCTGGTCGGCGAAGAAAGGCTGCCGCTCCTGAGTGTCGTAGCGCGGCTGGTTGTACATGTTGCGAATGCCGACGATCGGCGGCTCACTGCTCTCGGCTCCGATACACCCGCCAAGCAGACTCGCGAACACCAGCGTGGTCAGAAGAGCACGCATCACAGCACCTCCTCCTCGATCAGCTCGAGGTGGGTCGGGTTGGTGGACTCGAGCA
>Ga0316198_10001381_pt1 | contig 14227 bp, 18 predicted proteins | sample OudBieAanoxic_MG_FD_204935 | JGI IMG/M metagenome (GOLD analysis project Ga0316198, IMG submission 204935) | Coastal sediment microbial communities from Oude Bieten Haven, Netherlands - site A anoxic | ecosystem: Environmental > Aquatic > Marine > Coastal > Sediment | place: Netherlands...
TGGCCAGTAGGAAGCATGCCGTCAGATCGATCTCGATGACGCGATCCCAGTCCTCGGCAGAGAGGTCCAGAACTCCGCCGAAGATGCCGATCGCCGCATTGTTGACCAGGATCGACACCGGCCCCAGCTCATCTTCCACGGCGGCCAGCGCTGGTTGCAACTGGCTCCGGTCAGCCAGGTCTACCTGCCGAGCCATGGCCTGCGGGGCTACGGCTTGGAGGGCCGCGAGGGCGTCCGCGTTCTTCTCCTCGTTTCGGCCCCAGATGGCGACCTTTGCCCCGGCGCCCGCCAATCCGAGCGCGATGCCCAGGCCGATGCCACCGTTGCCGCCAGTGACGACGGCGACCTGGCCATCGAGGTCAAAGGTCCCGAGATCCGACATGCTGCCCTCCTGTGTGTTGGTCAAGTCCAGAGTTCGGGGCTCACCGGTTCTCCACAAACATGACGATGGGTTCCAGGACTCCGTGAGCCTTCTTCGCCGCCGCGATCTCGGGCGAGGCCATGGTTGTCTTCATTCCCTCCATGTCATTCACATCGACGGACACGCAGACCTGATTGCCTCCTTCACTGTCGAGGTAGTCGACCACGTTCGAGCCCCACGAGCCGAAGGCGGCGACTCTGTCGGAGTGCTTGCTCGCCCACAGATCGCGATCAGTGACCGCGTGCGAAAAGATGACTCTCGGCATAATTCCTCCAGGTTGATCGGAACATCCTGACGGTCCGGGTGCGTCCTGCGGGGCGCCCGATGACACGTCTGCACACTGGCAGCGTAACTACGAAATCGCGGGATGAGAAGCCCGATGGTTTTCTGCCGAGCGCAGCTGTGCCTGGATCCGTTGGCCGGTACGCTGGCTAGCGGGCGAAGCCGCCGAAGGGCCCGAGATACACTGCACCGAAGCCGTCGAGCACCCCGCGTACGGCGTCGCTCGGATCGCCGTACACGCTGAATCCGGTGGGCTCGACACACGAGAGAAATCGTTCGGCGAACACCGAGCCGAACGTGCCGAGGTGGACCATCGCGGCCCCGGAATCGGCGTACCGCTCGTAGATATGACAGGCGGCGCCATCCTCGGTGATGAACCACTCATACGTCCGGGCCCCGGCTTCGGCCCGTGTGGACTCGACCATTTCGTTCATCAGCGACCGGAAGTCGTCGAGTCGGCCGTCGCGGACGGCCAGCTGCAGATTCCAGGATACGATAGTGGACATCGCTTACTCCTCTGTTGATAGATTTGAGAAAGAGAACATGACAGGATCATCCGGGCCGAGAAGAACGATCTGCAGCATCAGTAGCGGCAGGTCGCGGGATCGGAAGCCACGTAGTAGCGCTTGTAGTTGAGTGCTTCGGGGTCCATGCATCCCTTCAGATTCAGCAGCCGGACGTTGCGGAAGTCGATCTCCTGCCCTTCCGCCTGCAGCGCGATGAAGCCCTCCTCAAGCCGCTTGCCATCCTGCTTCTGTGCAGGATCGTGCCCACTCACGACCACACCGCCGACCTGGGGATGCGTGTACTCCATGACTTGCTCGCCTTCGATCACGTGCCGCACCAGCGAGTCGCCCAGTACCACCAGCTCGGCGCTCACCCAGCGACCCTTCGGGTACGTGCTGGCGCTGGACTCGATGCAGTGGCGTTCGTCCAGCTGGCCCTCGTAGACGATCGCGGTGCCGGGCGAGCACATGTTTCCGGTTGGGCGTGGCTGTCCCTCCTCTTCCTCCGCGAGGAGCTGGAGCTCAACGGAGATCGGCCAGTCCTGTCCGACGGGCATGGTCCGCGGATCCTGCGAGTGGAACATCACGCCGCTGTTGAGCCGGGCGTACTCGGGAGCGTCCGGCATGAACTCGCCGACGAAGCGGTATTCCAGGGCCAGACGGTAGTGAGAGAACGGCGTGTCGTGGTACAGGTGTCCGAAGCGGTCGCCGAACTTGTCGTAGCCGTCATAGCGGACCTTGATAGTGCCGTCCTCGACCCGAAAGGTGTTCGCGTAGTTGTCCCCGACCTTGTGGCCCTGGAACTTGGCGGTCCACCCGTCCAGCCCCTCGCCGTCGAACAGATCAATCCAGGCTTCCTCGTCTGGATCCGCCGCCTCCTCCATCCGACCGGTGTCTCCGACGCAGCCGGACAGCAGCAATATGCCGAGGAGGCAGAATCCTGCGATCGGGACGAATCGCTCCAGGTTCATTCGCCTCGTCCGCTATTCGGACCTGTGCGCCTCCAGCTCGATCTCGATCAGGAACTCGGGCAAGGCCAATCCCTTGACCTCGAGCCAGCTTCCCGTCGGAAAATGCTCCGTGTAGATGGACCCTCGGTACGCGGCGACCTCGAGAAACCCCGCCATGTCGGTCGTGAAGACGTTCTCGACGATCACGTCGTCGAAGGTATATCCGTAGTGCTCGAGGACCTTCCCCAGGTCGGAGTATGCGTTCTTCATCTGCTGCTCGAGGTCACCCACGGCTGTCGGGTTACCCTGATCGTCCATGCTCACGGCGCCAGAGATCTTGATGTCATTGCCGATCTTAATGGCATGGGTGTATCCGTAGGCCTTCTCGACTTCCGGTCGCAGAAGGAAGTACTCCGGCGCCTCCGCAACGGCGTGTACATCTGCCTCCTGTACAGTTGCCAGGCCGGAGTCAGGGCCGGCGCAGCCGGACATGACAGTCATGCACAGTACGACAGAGGCCAGCAGTGATCCCTTGTTCATTGTCCCTCTCTTTGAGTTTGCGCCCGTGTCCTCACGGAGCCAGTACGCTGCCCGAAAGCTCCAGAAGTTGTCCGTCTCTGAATCGTGCTCCCAGCGTGTGCTCTTCGTCCCATGCGACCTCGTAGCCGATCTCTACCACAGGCTGACCGCTGAGGGGAGTTACGCTGACGAATAGGGCCTCGACGTGGGGCCAGACGCCGGCAGGGTCGCCGATCTCCGGCACGTCTTCATCCGCCTCCGCGTAGGGCTCATAGTGCTCGAAGAGCTCTCGCTCGATGGCAGGGCGCCACGACGGGAAGCTGGCCGGAATGTGGCGCGCGATTTCGATCGCTGCCGAATCCGGCTCGCTGCGTGTGCCGCTGAGCGCCAGGGGAACGCTGACGTCAGCCAGGTTCAGCACCCCGCGCCACAATCGTCCGGAGCGTCGAAGCTCTCCAAGCTGCGGATCGACGAACGGTGGAGATCCGAAGAGACCGCACATAGGGTAACACTCCGTGTCATGGTATCAGATGGTCGAAGGCCGGGCGTCACGACTCCTGCCCCGCCCTCTCACTCCTTACGAAAGGCCGGGCCTGGAGCACGGCCCCAAGCCACAGGCTCAGCAGTATCCAGTGCCAGTATGGTCTGCCAAGCGTCAACTGCTCGAGTCCGAGGCAGACGGAATCACAGTTCTGCTGCTCCGCGAGCAGGCCGCGCAGAAAAAGGAAGTAGAAGGCGGCCGTCGTGACAATACCTGCGAGGGCCGCCACCAGGAACAGAACGCGTGGTGAGACGTCCCGAAGGGTCGATCGAACCGCCATCAGGACAGCCGCGTTCGTCGAACAGGCGACCAGCCAGGGCAGCCCGAACAGCAGCGACGCCATGAGCACTCCAAGGAGGGCTCCCCCCAGGCTTTCCGCGCCGCGGGCGGCCGTAGCGCCGGCCAGCAGCAGCCCCGGCACGAGTCCGTAGAGGACGCTCGACGCGAAGGCGGGTCTATTCGCGGGGGGATGCACCCTTCCGGTATTCACCGAGCTACCGGCGGAGCACGGTCTGTGCGCCGGCCACCTTGAATTGCTGCATTTTCAGTCCCCTGTCACAGCTTCGATGTCGGCCTCGGCGATCGGCTCACCAAATCTCAGGACATTCCCGTCAATGTCGGTAAAATAGGCCTCGCGGTCGCCCCACGGACGATCCTCGGGGCCAGAGCTTGGTTCAATACCGTTCGAAGCTGCTCGCGCAACGAGCTCCCGCAGACCGTCGACCACGAAATGGACCACGGCACCGTACGGAGCGATCGGATGCTCCGTGAGAAAGAGCTCCGCTGCACCGTGGGTGACTGATGTGAGGCGAGGGGCTTCCGACGAGAGTTGGTGTTGCCACGAGACCGAGAAACCCAGGGCTTCATAGAGCGGGAGCGCACGGTCGATGGATTCGACACGGAGAGTCGGGATCACTGAACGAATGGCTGGCTTCTTCATGGCCGCAGTGTCCGTAGATGCGTCATGCCTGCACCGGTTGCGGCTCGTTCAAGGCTCCGCCGCAGCGGCCTTCGCTGGTCCCCAGGCGCGCCGCACGCAGAAGGCCCCACTCCTGGCCGTCGCGTTTGAACGTGAAGGAGTAGATGCGGATCTTGAGGATCTCCGCGTCGTCAGCCGCCTCGCATCTGCCGAACCAGACCTCTACGAGGGCGGTGTCCGAGTCGAACATCGGAGCCCCCAACAGGATCCTGCTGGCACCCCTCCGATGCTCGGGGGTGAGCTCCAGGCCTAGAGACTCTTCGAGTCTGCTCTTAACCGATTCTCCCCACGGCGACCCATACTCGAACGAGACGGGCAGGTCACCCTTCAAGGCAGCGCGAACTCCCGGCTCCAGCGCTTCGGCAGCTGCCCGAGCGAGAGCTTCGTCTTCAAGGGTGGCCTGCGAGCACAGGGGGGACGCGGCCAAAAGGACCCCGATTGCGGCTGCCGTCGTTGCCCTCGTCATCGGTCCGCGAGGTCCGGGTTGGCCCTCTCATCCAGGACCTCGTAGTGAGCAGCGATCAGGTCCCAACGCTTGAGAACCGCCTGAGCCACGTCCGGCACATAGCAGCGCTCGTAGTCTTCGCCCTGAAAGTTGACGACACTCTGGATGGAGTCGAACGTCATGATCGTCACGAACTCTACTTCGGACTCATGGTCGCGGCGCAAAATCTGGATTCCCCGATACCCCTCGATCGACTTCGCCTCGATGCCCGGGACGACCGTCTCACTCAGTACGGTCCAGTAGACGTCGGCGTTCTCGGGAGTCGTCCAACCGTGCCAGATGCGTTTGATGGCCATGTCATTCCACGTTTGAAGTCGGTCTCTTCCCGCAGGATTGTCGTAGTCCGCTCACTCTAGCGCCCGGACACTTCCGACCGCCGCATCGACCTGCCGCCGGAAATCCTCGACGTAGAGATGGGGAGCCACCTCGCTCCACCACTTCGCCCCGTCTTTTGTTTCCAGGAGCTGGCTGACGATCGGGCCGAAGAGGTCGAGTGCAGACGAGGAGTCGAGCTCGGAGTAGCCGAGCTCGAGGCTCTGCTGACTGACGAGATTCTCGATCGTAGCTACGTAGGTGTTTACGAAGGCCACGAACCGGGTCGCTTCCGTGTCGGACAGGTCCTGGCCTGCCAGCGCGCGTGTGTAGATGTCAGCGAGCTCACCATCGTTCGCCAGACGCCAGTTCAGCTCATTGAACAGGATGGTGATGTTGTGAATAGAGCTAGCCTGGGCGAACTCGTTCGATCTGTCCAACGCAAGAGAATTGTGTCGGACTTGAATGGTCAGATAGACGAGCGTCGCCACCGTGGCGATCGCGGCGATCAACTCGCCGATGCTGCCGATATCTTGGAAAGACACGTGGCTGTCTGCCTCCAAAACGCGTGGTTGCCAACCGAAACGTAACTGTCCTGGCCAACACCGCACTCGAAACGACCTTCCTCTGCGGACCCTTCGCTAGAGAGACATCATGGCAGGCGCTCTCCCGCCGGCGCGTTGGCGCCTGTGCCCCATACGAGACGATCCACTGTCCCTTCTGCGTTGCGCTCGAAGCGCACGGTCGCATAGAGCATGCGGGAGAACCAGGCCGAGCCGCCCAGGGGAATCAGCTCCGAGGAGCCCCCTTCGTTGGCCCGGGCCAGGAGTCGGCCGTCGGACTGGCTCACCGAGACGACGAAACCGGGACCGAAGGAATATCGACCCACAAGCTCGTCCAGCAATCCTCCCGCCGCAGCGAATCGCCGGGGCTCCAGGACTTCCAGCTCTTCTCCGAATACGGCACCCGCCACGAGCCGCCGGATCTCGTCGCGCGCCACGGACTGCACGTTGCCGAGAACTGCTATGGCCAGATTCTCCCGCGTCTCCAGGTAGCGTATTCCGGTCAGTCGCGGGTCCATGTGACGGAATTCGGGGTGGACGATGGTGTCAGTGAAAATCCCAAGCTCCCAATCGTCCCCGTTCACATCTAGCTGCGCCAGGTCGGTCACGAGTAGCGATCCCAGGTTTCCAATGAACTGCGGGCTACGACTACCGGTTCTTGTACTTCGGATGCTGCTTCAGCGTCTTCATCGCGGTCTTCCACTCGGATACCGCCGCTGCGCGAGCCCGGGGATCCGTCTTTCGCGTCTCGTACGCCGCTTCGGCTCTGAGCTTCTGGAAGCTTCCCAGGCGCTCCGCGTCCAAGGTCCCGGCCTCCAGTGCCTCCTGGACCGCACAACCCGGCTCTGCCTCGTGCCGGCAATCGCGGAACCGACAACCCTGCGCAAGCTCTTGGATGTCGGGGAACGCGCGGTTCAATCCATCGTCCAGAAGCCAGACGCGCAGCTCCCTGATTCCAGGCGTGTCGAGGAGAAGGGCTCCACCGGGAATGCTGTACAGGTCCCGACGGGTCGTGACGTGGCGTCCCTTTCGATCGCCGCTGCGCACTTCACCGGTCCCGGCGACGGTCATCTCCGAGAGCAGATTCACCAAAGTCGACTTGCCGACTCCCGAGGGTCCGAGAAGAGATACCGTGGAGCCTGCGGTCAGCGTGTCCCGGAGGGCCTCGACGCTCTCGCTGTCCCTGGCGCTCACGACCCTGACCGGCACCCCGACGCAGACGGTCTCGACCTGCGATACCCGGGCATCCAGGTCGTCCGCCAGGTCCGACTTCGTCAGAATGATCTCTGGCGACGCGCCGCTGTCCCACGCGACGGCCAGATAACGCTCGAGACGCCGCGCGTTGAACTCCAGGTCCAGGCCGTGGACGATCCACACCTTGTCCACGTTCGTGGCCAGGACCTGTTCCCCTCCTCCGGTCCCCGCGGCGCCACGCGATATCACCGTTCGCCTTGGAAAGACGGCCAGGATGGACAAGGGATCGCTTGGCATCGGGCCCGGCTCGACAGTGACCCAATCCCCAACCACGGGAGACGGGCCCGTACCTGGCTTTGACGGAATGCGCGCTTGTTCGGGACCCGAATCTGTCTGCACGGACCAGCTTGCCCGGTCCTGGCCCACTACCCGGGCAACCGATGAAGAGTCGATTCCTTCCTGTGCCGCTCGCTCAGCCCATTGAGCGTCCCAACCCCAGGCAATGAGGGTCATCCTCCCGACCGTCTCCTGCGGATGGCCGCATCAAGACCCAATCCGAGGGCGACACCGATGGCAACGCCGATCGCGAGCTTGCCCATGGCCACTCCCAGTGCAGTGCCCAGGCAGATGCCGATGACCAGACCTCTATGTCTGCGTATTCGAGAATCACCGTTTGTAGGGTTTGTCATAGTCTTCCTCAGCGCACGCTTCATCGTGCGCCGCAGTGGGGGCTCTTCTTAGAGCGTTACCATCGCATGGATCACGAGCATTCTGTGGCCCTCTTCATCCCCGCGGCCATGGAAGATACCTTGGCACTTTCTCACAATAACGTTCGTATTCTGACCCGAATACCCGTTCCAGGTGTTCTTCCTCTGTGCGTACCATCATATGGGCCACTGCGCCGTATACCAGAATCCATCCCACGCCATAGACAGATGGCCATAAGAGCGCAACTCCAATCACCACCAGGCCGTAAGCGACGATCTGAGGGTTTCTGCTGTATCGATAGAAGCCTGAACGATACAGAATCCCAGTCTGCTGACCCATGGCCTTACGTAGTCCCAGGCCGATCATCGACCAGAGTGTGACCACCATGCCAATAGCAAGGATGCCGAACCCAACTGCACTGTGGAATTCGTTGTCCGGTAGAGATGGAAGAGCTGGCCATCTTGCGGGAAGGAAGGTATAGGAGAGATTCGCATGAAGAGCAAAAGCAAGAAACTCGAGTGATGTAGAGAATGCAGAAAGCTCATCTCTTTCTTCATAGTCCCTTCGGACTGCAACTCGGAAGACCAGATAGCCGAAGAGAACCACAAGGGATGACAGGATCAGATATGAAGCGATGTTCATCAGGAAGTCCTCATCTTTCGCTGCAACGATCGAGGATCTCGTGCTTCCGTCTGACGGCTTGCCGACAAGCTGCGGGCGCGCGTTGGGCGATCTCGTCCCTGCCTACCAGGTGAGTGCAAGCGGCAGATGGGGACGCAGATCATGGCGTTCGCCCCGAGCCCCATGGTCAAACACGATCCGCAGCAGAGGGTCGACTCCATCCTCCGGCCAGACCAAACCCAGTCCCAAGAACGCGGTGATCACACCAGAGGGGGACGGAGTATGTCCGGCAAAGCTGACCTTCGTGAGACGCTGTGCGCCGTTTGGGTGCTCCGGAACTTCCCAGTTTGGAGTCCGACTCCCTGGGAGCACGAAGATCAGAGGTTCATCGAGCTTCTCGGAATTTGCCGCCATCGCGAATCCGGACCCCTCCGGCAAGTAAGCTGGACAGTACTTCCACGTTTCGAAGGGCACCTCGGGCATAGGATCCACCGAAGAGCGGAAACCGAAGCCGAAGTGTGAAGAGTCGTGTCGTGGATCCGCCCGCTGAGCGAGGCCGGTCCTGAAGACGGGCGCCTCGGTGGCAGCCCGAGGGTCTGTGAGCCAGATGAACTCCAAGTAGGTGTTCTCGAAGAAGATCCTGCGGCTAGCCGTGCCTTGGCCCGGGTGATCGTTAACGTCCCCCTCTTTGAAGCCGAGAGATCGTAGCAACTCGACCTCCGGGGCATCGATCGATGATGCCACGAAAACATGATCCAGCTCAAGCGGCATGACCTTGTCTCCTGGACACTATTGCTTGGTGCCCTCAAGGTACACGCCCTTCATGGGCATTCCTTCCACGGGTTCGACGATACACCGTCCAGGTCGCGCATATCACCGGTTCGCGTCTCAGCGCCGGAATTCAGGTTCACCCCTGAGATGGCGACCATCCGCGGGCACAGATCAATGCCCACAAGCAACCGGCTGGAATCGTACCGCTCGCGATACCGGCCCAGCATATGCCCAGTGCCGCACGAGGTATCGAGGACCGGTCCTGGAATGTTCGCGATCCGCTCAGCCAGTCGACCGAGGGTGTCGGAGTAGACAGGAAGGTCGATCTCGGCGTCCATCATGGCGGCGTACGAATCCGCTGTGTTCTCGTACAGTTCGCGGACTTTCGCGGTAGACGACGTCCTCATGCTTCCTCGCTGACCAGGTTGGACTGCTCCGAATGCACACCGCGTCTACTCAAGGCGCATTTCAGGCCGCACTCCCGGTGTTCCCGCGCCTTTCGATCCAGAAGGCCCAGACAAGAATGAGCCAAAGCCAGGGCATGACCCAAGCGACCGCACGTTCGGTGGGAGGCGGCGGTGACCAAATCCCGCTGACCCCGATCAGACCCATCAGCGCGACGAGAATGCCGAGTGACCACTGATTAGCCCGGTCGCCAGTTTCTGAGATCGTTCTCAGGTATAGCCAGAAGCCAGCAACCACCAGGCCTCCCTCGACGAGAATCGTGCCCGCAACCGAGTTCCAAAGGCCAAGCCCCACCAGAGGGCCAGCAGGCCACAGGGGCAAGTCGGGGCGGTGTGTGACGAAGTCCAATATCCAGTGACTCAGCACCAAGCCTCCGAGCAGTGCGCCCGCGCGCCACGAGCCGAACAGACCCCGTCCGGCGAGTGTTGAGAGACCCGCCCATCCCACCGCGGCGAGGAGACCATGACTCCACGGATACCAATCAAAGGCGAGGTTCGTGAAGGCCGTGTCGCTTGGACTGATTCGAACGGACTCAAGCCCGAGCGGAAGTAGAATCGAGAAGATGAGATCGAGGCCAAGGGCGGCTGCCGCCAAGGCCCAAAGAGGTACACGTGGCTCCACCTTCTTGGCACCCAGGGCAACCGCTAAGTGTCCGACGAACATGGATCATCCCCCATGAATCGGCTGTGCGGCCTAACGGTCGGCGCCTGAGCTGCGCGCCGGCCAAATCTGGTCATCCATAGCGTTGCCGCGTCAGCTCCAGGCGCGAGGTAGGCCACGCTTGCCAGAAGAGGGCAAGGCTACGTGTCTTCGAGTCCAGCAACCTTGCGGAGCGCTGCGTTGACGGCTTCGGAGGTCAGAAAGACGGCCGCGACATCGGGCTCCAGCACTACGACTCTCGTACCTTCCTTGAACCGGGCGGCATACTTGCCGCGCTGTCCTTCGGAAAAATCGTACTCGGCTCGCAGCTCGTTCACCGCGTCTTTCTCTTCAGGCTTCTTGCTCATAGGCACGTTGCTCTCGCCGCGTCGCGCGGCGGGCCGAAATGATGCGAATCCGCTCTCCCCGCTCCGTATGTACAACCACTAGCAGGCGTAGACGATCAGACATACCCACAGACACGAACCGTTGTTCGCCTTCCGAGTGGCCTGGATCGGATATCGTGAGCGACAGAGGATCACCAAGAACCGTCGCCGCCTCCAGAAAACCGACGCCGTGCCTGGCAAGGTTGGCCTGTGCCTTGTCTGGATCCCACTCGAACGTAAGGGCCATTGACGGAATCTACGACTGGAGATCAACCAATCAGCAATCCGCCACGGACGTCTGCCTAACGGTCAGCGCCTGAGCTGCGCGCTGACCAGGTTTGTGTTCTCACTTCATTCACCGCGTCGGCTCCAGGCGCGTGTTAGCTACCGGACCGATATTCAGATTCCGTTGACCTGTCCGCGTGCAACGCGCTAGCGAACGATTTCAATCTCACTGGGCCTCCACGTCTGATCGAACCACGGCTCCAGCGGTCCGTACAGCCGCAGGATCGTGAACCAGCCCTTCCCCGGAACCGTCGGGGCCCAGTTGGACTCCTTCCCGACGGGAGGCTCGGGGCCGAACCAGATCGTCGTGCTGCCGTCGGCATTGGCCTGCACGGTCCCGCTCTGACTGCTGACGCTCGGGAACGGCGTGGTCGGCGTCTGCAGCAGGGATCGGGTCAGCGGGTCGTAGTTGACGAAGGACCAGAAGTCCCGGGCCGGGATGCCAGCCGGCAACGTCAACGAATAGGTCTTCGATCCGTCAAGGTAGTTGCCTTCGGCGTCGAGGGTGGCGACCGCGTACTGCGAGCCGGCACCGACAATCTCGGCCACCATCGCCGGCGTCACCGCCGTGTACCCGTAGTGGAACATGGTCCTCGCATCGAGATCGCGAGCGCCGCTCTCGCGCAGGAACTCGTGGCTGCCGCCGACGAAGGCGGTAAACCAGGCCGAGTCCTCGTAGTAGAAGGCACGCGGATCGCGCGTACGGAAAGAGATGGCGCGCGCCGTCCCGTTGCCCACGGCGACCGCATCGGTGAGGATCTTCCTCATCCGCGCGTCGGGAGCGAAAGGCTCACCTTTCTCGATGCCGATCGCGGCAAGCAAGCCGAGCATTACCGGGCTGAAGGCCGCGGCGGGCTCTTCGTCAATCACGGTCCGGACCTCTTCGTAGAAGTGCATGTCATTGCCGTGGATCGTATTGAACGACTTACCGGAGCTGTTGATGAATCTCATGTCGGCGGCATCGGCGGTCTCGCCCAACGGGTAGACCTTGATGAGATCCTTGGCGGCCTGGACCGCCGGTCCCGGATCGCCGTCGGAGAGGAAGCCACGCCAGAACATCGCGTTGCCGAACGTGGGTGACCTGAAGGTGAAGTAGCCGTCGGGAACGTCTCCCTTCCAGTCGGGCGGTAGATACAGGAACTTGCCACCCTCGCCGCGATCCGGACCGGCGTTGCCCATATCGCTCACGTAGCGCATGAAGAAGTCGTTGACCATGCCGAGGGTGTTCGGCGGGCTCTCGACCACCACCGGCCCATCCGAGAGATCGAGCCAGGTCATGATGTACACGCTCTCGGTGTTGGGTGTGAGGAACAGCGAGTGGGCATCCATTAACTGCTCGGTGATGAGGATGTCGCCGTTGCGCTCCCAGCCGACGTCACGAAGTCCCTCGCGGATAGCCTCTAGCGAGGCCGCGGGCATGGCGGTCAGGAACACCTCGACGCCGCGCAGGAAGTCGAGGTTGTCGTAGACCAGGTCAACTGTGGCCGGGGTCGGGAATCCGTCGAAAAACTCGAGGGTGCCGAGGCGGGTCTCGACGCGGTCGGGCGTGGTGATCTTGGCGGGTATGTCGGTGGCCATACGCGGGCGTTTGCCCGTCGCCGCCACGGGCGCGACGTCGTCCAGGCGCTCGATCTCGCCGGGCTGCCACGTCCTGTCGAACCAGGCATCGAGCGGACCGTACAGCCGCAGGATGACGCTCCAGCCCTTGTCGGGGACCGTCTGGATCCAGTTGCTCTCCTTCCCGTCGGGGGCACGGGGGCCGAAATAGACGTCCGTCGAGCCGTCGGCGTTCGGCACGACGCCGCGCTCGCTGTTGAGGCTCGGGAACGGCTGGTCGGTCTGCAGCATGGACCGGGTCTGGTTGTCGTACAGCACCAGGGACCAGAAGTCCTGCACGGGCACGTCCGGTGGGAGGCGGAGCCGGTACGTGTAACCGCCGTCCAGGGCTCGACCCTCCGAGTCGACCATGGCGCCGGCGTACTGCGACCCCACGCCGACCATCTTGGCCGCCATGGCAGGCGTGATGCCGGTGGCGTAGTAGAAGAACAGACTGCGACCGTCCAACAGGCGCACGCCGTCGATCTCGAATTCGTGGCTTCCACCGATGAAGCCGGTCTTCCAGGCGCTGCCTTCGTAGTAGTAGGCCGCCCGATCGCGGGTGGCGAAGACGAGGGCGCGTGCCGTGGCGTTCCCCACGGCAGCGGCATCGGTGAGGATCTCTGCCATTCGGGCGTCCGGCGAGAATGGCTTGCCCTTCTCGATGCCGATGGACGCCAACAGGCCGAGGAACTCCGGATCGAGGGCGTCGACGGGCTCCTCCTGCAGGACCGCGTGGACCTCCTCGTAGAATGTCAGGTCGTTGGCGTGGATCGTGTTGAAGGACCGGTCCGACAGGTTGATGAACTTGGTAGGGGTAGGGTCGGTGCGCTGCGCCAGCGGGTAGATGCGCGTCTTGGACTTCAGGTTCGCCACGGCCGGCTGCGGGTCGCCGTCCTCGAGGAAGCCACGCCAAATGAGCCAGTTGCCGCGGGTACGCGACTCGAACGTGTAGTAGCCCTCGGGCACCTCGCCGTCGTAGCCCGGCGGCAGGATCAAGAACTCCCCACCCTGCCCCTGGTCCGGTCCGGCGTTGCCCAGATCGGTCACATGCCCGAACCAGAAATCGTCGAGAATGCCGAGCGTGTTCGGTGCGCTCTCCACCACCATCGGGCCATCACTGAGGTCCAGCCACGTAATTGCGTAGACGCTCTCGGTGTTTGCCGTCAGGAAGAGCGTGCGGGAGTTCATGAGGTTCTCGAAGATGCCGACCGTGCCGTTGACGGCCCCGACAGCGAACAGGCCCTCACGCATGGCGTGTAGAGAGGCGATCGGAAGCGCGTCGAGGAAGGCACGCACCCCGCGCTGGAAATCCAGGTTGTCGTACACCGCCGCTACCGTACTGGGATCGGGATAGCCGTCGAAGAACTCAAGCGTTCCCAAGCGCGTCTCTACCCGGTCCGGGGTCTGGATCGACCGCGGGACCGGCTCGTATTCCACGCGACCAGTTCCGTCGGCGCATGCGCCCACGCCTACGGCCATGGTCAGTACCAGGATCGCGCGTTTCATTCCGGCTCCTTACACTTGGTGGTTTCGGCGTACCTGTCCACGCCGACAGATCACTAGGCATACTGCGTCGCCTGAAGGTACGTTGTCACTGGTGGGATCGCCGCTCGTGTCGGGACGGACCGGCAGTCGGTGTTACGTGTAGCTGACGGTTCTGCGATTCTGCTGCGGGCATCGTAGGTGGGGTGCGCGAAGCGCGCGAGACTGTTGCTTGGCCGGCAGCAGGAATCGCTTGTTAGGCGTCTTTGCACTGAAGTGTACGCAAAGCTCTGGCAATCTCATTCCAAACCAACTTGCCGCAGTATGGCGTTTCGCCGCGCATCGATCTCGGGTCGTGCGACGCCGTACATGCCCTGAACCAGATCGAGTGACAGATCGGGCTGCATACTTCGCGCAGCGGCAATAGCATTGCGCGCCTCCTCGAGGTGGCCGAGCGGCACCGAGTTCATCGCCACGAAGACATGGCCGAGGAAATAGT
>Ga0316198_10001382_pt1 | contig 14224 bp, 11 predicted proteins | sample OudBieAanoxic_MG_FD_204935 | JGI IMG/M metagenome (GOLD analysis project Ga0316198, IMG submission 204935) | Coastal sediment microbial communities from Oude Bieten Haven, Netherlands - site A anoxic | ecosystem: Environmental > Aquatic > Marine > Coastal > Sediment | place: Netherlands...
AAATCCCTCTAATCGTTTTTTGAAGGGCTTTAAAGTATGAAAAATCTGGTCAAGATCGCTGGGTACACGTTTTTTGAAGACACGGTTAAATGCATCGTCCATTATTCCGATGTAGGTATTTCTTGAATGCAAATCCAAACCGGCATACAGTTCCATAGGGCACCTCCTGCGTTATGGGGTTTATGGTTGGGAACAACCCTTTATAACGAATCGCTGTGTCTTTTGCGATTGGGAGGTGCCTTTTAGATGATTATCAAGTAAGCACAAGTTTTGACAAGACCGTTTTTTATAAGATAGTCTCAATAGATCACAGATAACGCAATACCTGAGGTAAGGAATGGTTATCACATTATCTCCTGCCCGTCTGAATTGAAATTATCACAATAGGTTGGTATGTTTAAAAAAAAGGGTTGATAGTCTAACGTGGCCGGAGTTAAATTATAATAACGCGTTCGAGATTTGCTTTTATTATTAATCTGACATTTATCTAAACTCCCTTGAAGGCCAATCTTCGACCGATCGTTAATATTGTTAATATTCAACTATACTACGACATAATTGGCTCAGCATCAATTGTTCTCATTACACTTTGCTCATAAATGGATTCACACAAAATACCAACAGATGAGTCAATGTGTTACCCCCACGATAGCCTAAAAAGACTACCATCGGCTTTTTGTCGGTAACACATTGACTCAAGATTCTCTATAAAAAGTAATCTATTCCTTACAACCTTGAACCGGAGGAAAGAAACGATCATCTATAGATCGGTAAAACTGATTACCAACCAATATCAATGAGATCAGTTGCTTCCTGACCTTTAGAGTCTGTCACGATTACCTCGATGGTACCTTTTAACATTGAATCCCACGCACAGACTTCCAGTGTCTGAGTTTCTTGCGGACCATTTATTTCAAAACCATAACCATCAGTTTTTACAACCGTCCAGCTATAGATATAAGGAGCCGTGCCTCCAGTAACATTTGCAGTAAATGTCGTGTAATACGGGCACAAATCGACGAGTGTTCCGTCACCAGGCGATATGCTTACATCATAAGTTTCACTCACTTCAATGGTGACAGGCACGCAGAAAACATTATTATCTTCATTAGTCTCCTGGACTTCATTTCCCGGATCAATTCTCGCGCAGAGATTATAGTTACCTAACGATGTCTCCGTGGGGATAAAACCGCCGATATCACTGCTGACCGGCGGATCAGCGGTTAGTTCAACCGCTGATCCTGCCGGAATATTCGGTGTTCGGCTGATTCTGCCGCTCTGGAGGAGTCCGTCTTCGGCAAAAGCGACGCCCTCCGGTAATGGGGCGCTGGACCATCCTTCAGGCACGCTTGTATCTGATGACAATACCAAGTCTATCATATATCCGGTTTGGGCGGTACCGTCATAGTTTATTGTTCCCGGTGCATCTACACTGCCAAGGTTTTCCACAACAATCGTCAGCTTATCGGACAGGCTCTCTCCCGGAGAAAGATATAAGTCGGTGGACGTTGTAAGCTGATTGATTACCAGGTCAGGCAGGGATGCCTGCGGAGTCAGAAGCACGCTGACGGCATTTTCCATGCTGGCAGACAGCATGATGGGCACATTGGGCACGGGCGGCTTGAAAAATGAAATGGTGGCGATCTGGTTTTCAACCGTTGCCCGCCCTATGGGTAGGGTTTCTTCGCCGACTTTTTGATAGGCGGTGATGACAGCGTTATCAATTGAATAATCGACCTCAAGCACCTCTTCCTCTTCCTTCAGTCGTGATGAGTGATCGATAGTAAGGCTCATTCTATAAGGGTTACGGGTCCACATTTCGAGGGTGGGATCTCCGTAAACATGCCAGATGATCAGTTCTCCCAAGGCTGCCTGAAAAGTAACTTCCTTGGCGGTCTGATCCACACCCACCTGGGTGAGAAGGTACATTTTGCCGTGGTTGAGGATATCACCCAGGCGGACAATGGAAGTGCTGTTGCCGAACTCCGGTGCAACATTGGGCCAGGTGGCGTCATAAAACCCCCTTGTCAATGCACTGTTGGCCCATGTGGGGCTGTTTCTATTATCCCCCAGCCCGCTGACCATGCCGGCGTCTTCCAGCAGCAGCAATTGTTCCATAAAGGACTCTGTTGCAGATCCATTATCTGTTTCATGGTCAAAAAAGCCGCTGGAGCAGTTCACGCTGTAGACCACTGGAAGCAGTTCTTCATTCTCTAAATCGGGGAAATCCCATGTCCTGAAACTGGGAGTGCCCCACCCGTTGACGGCCCCGTGGTCTCTGTGGAGAACAAGGAACCGCCCCTCATTAAAGGCATCTATGATATCATCCGTGTCTCCGTCCCAGGCAAAACCGCTGCCGTTACGAAGATCGGCCGGAAGAAGCGTGCCGTCATAATACCTGTCCGGCATTGCCACACCGGTGTAGGGCTGCTGGCGGGTGCATGGATTATTATTGTCTATACAGTAACCGCCGGTATCCTCAGTGGCTTCGTAGATACGTTCAACAGTGTAGCCGTTTGCCATCATCTCATCACGGACCAATTCCGAGGTTTCGGTAAAAGTCCGTTGTGCCCGTCCGTCCAGGCCGCCCCAGGGACTGCCGTTGGCTGCCATGAGATACCCCTGGAATTCTGCTGAATTGGCTGCGGTTGTATAAAAAGGGGCGCCGGAAGCCGAATCGATAAACGGCGGGTTGGACTCATAATTGATGATTTTGTCGACCACCCGCAGGGCCTCGGGCAGTGTATCCACAGAGATTCGACCCACGGCAAAGTCAGGAATTATATCAAATAAGAAGTGGGGGTAAAGGGCATACCCATAATCCGACCCGGTGGTGACGTCTCCGCAGGTGCCGCAGGCTTCGGAGGTATCGTGATCGGTACGGGCCGTAGGGACAAATTCAACATCTCCGATTAAAAGAATATAGGACGGCCTGATGACATTATGATCATATCTGTATTCGATCAGGTCATCAATTCTTTCTCCGGTGTTGAAGATTGTGCCGCTGCCCACCTCAAAGACATTGGTAATAATGCCTTTGTCCGATTTCCACTGAGCCAGGTCATCTGCAGCTTCGCGGAAATCCGGGTGAGTGAGGATCAGCAGTTCCTCACCGTTGGAAAGCAGGCCAGAAATATCCTCGGGCATAATATAATCTTTTACAATATCCCCGTTGATAACGGTGGCAATGGCAGATTCATTGACCTCTTCAAAGGGGCTGGTGTACCTGCTGGTCACAAAGTCACCTTCTCCGCCTTCAAACACCACTTCAACATTTACATCCCCGAAAGACCGGTAGGTCTGGGTTGCAGGGTTGTATTGACCGCTTGAGCATCTCAGTTGAGCTATATTGAGTCCCCTGTAATTATCTATCATTTTTACTGAGCAGGGATCCTCCGGATAAAAAGCGTCAGTCTGGTAAAACGCTTCGTCCTTTTCAAAAGGCTGATCCGTGTATTTAAAATCTATAGCATCGGAGGTCATGGGCTGGAATGGATAAATATTGGCCTGAAACTCATCCTTGATCTGTGGAACATTGGAAAGCACCTTGACTGAGGCACCCATGGGAACGGCAACAAGCGCATGCCACATGGGCACTGAAGGACGGCCGGGTTCGCCGATCAGGGATTGCAGCTCGGGTATGTGTAACTGGGTCCAGATTTCTCCACCTGCATCAGCTGTGCTGAGAACCGGGCGACCGAATGATAATGAGGCTGAAAATACCTGGTTGTCAGATGTGATAATGTTGGTTTTTGGTTTTTGCCCCACATCTTCAAACCCTCTGCAACGTGATCCCTCGGGCAAATTCAGAATCAGCTGGGTCAACAACATCTGCCCGCGGTTTCTGAGAACTTCGGCATAGGGCATGGTGCCGGTTTTCATTTTCGCCTGGGCATAGTTGAGATATGCATTCAAGATGTCGGCAGCCGTACATGGATTTCCCCTTATATACGCATTTTGGGAAGCATCCAGTTTTACTATGAAGCTTTGCTTTTCACCCTGCCTCATTTGGGCATTAGGCAGGTCCTGAATATAGCTTTTTAGTGATTCAAATTCGGCAATCACCTCCTGGACCGGTTCAAGGTTAGGTTTTTTGTCTGGTTTGGCCCACCCAGGATTGATTCCCGATATCCAGGTGAATACGATTAAAATCCAGATGATGGCATAGGCTGATGACTTCCGTTTATCCATAACGATATCCCTCCATTTTTTTGTCATTCTAAATAGATAAATAAAAAATAAATTCAGTTAAGGATAATATATAACTACTTATATATATGAACTTATTGTTAAAATTTTGAATTAGAGAAGGATATGAGTTGTGGTGTCTACTTGAAGTTTCGATACACAAATTTTTTTTAAATATTAGAATAAGAAACGAATTTGCGTTTGAAAGCCTATTTTAATTGTTTATGGAATAAATCCCCGCTATGAGGCATGCAAAATCAATGCTTGAAATGAGCGTAATCGCATAAAAATAGATACGACATTAAAACAGTGAGTTAAAATATTTTAGATTTCAATTATGTCTCGATTTTGTAGGAAAATAATTTCATATTGTAACAAAAAATATATAGAATTTCTATTTAACCGACGGTTGCGATACCAGAGACTTTAAAGGTTCTGCAGTTAGCGAAATAATATGTGCAGGATCTTGAATTTCTCTTTCTACCTTGCGCTTCCGACAGTTCTCATTTTTCCATTCTGAAAAAGCATTTCCCGTTTTCCCACCTTCCAGAACACACCTTATCCTACCATATAATATATTATAACCTACCGATTCTATATAAGGTGTGACCCACTCACGCCTTCTGCTATTAAGCGCAACTGCGAGTGTACGGCGGTGGACCCAATCACTTGGACAGCCTGAGCTTAGAGTTAAGCTCTGAGTCGGGCGTAGTGGGAACGAGGCCTCAGGCAGCCTCGGCAAACGGATGAGGAAGATCGAAGTAAACCTCATCCGGGGTCAAGTTGTCAAGCGCCTGATGGGACCGCTCAGCGTTGTAAAACCCAAACCACTGGTCAAGGCCCTGCCGAAGCTCGGAACCGTTGTTAAAAGACCACAGGTAAACATACTGGTACTTGAGCGTCCACCACAGTCGTTCAATGAAAATATTGTCCTGGACACGGCCTCGGCCGTCCATGCTGATCCGTACATTGTGCGACTTGAGTAAATTTGTAAAACCGGCGCTGGTAAATTGAGCGCCTTGATCGGTATTAAATATTTCTGGCGCACCGTGGCGACCGATGGCCTCTTCTACGGCCTCGATACAAAAATCGGTATCCAGGGTATTGGATACCCGCCAGGATAAAACTTTGCGGCTGTACCAGTCCATGACGGCAACAAGATACATAAAGCCACGGTTCATCGGAATGTAGGTGATGTCGGTTGTCCACACCTGGTTGGGATGGCCAACCACCGTGTTTCGTAGCAAGTAGGGGTAGACTTTATGGGCCGGATGCGGTCGGCTGGTTTTTGGTTTCGGATAAATTGCCTCAAGGCCCATTAGCCGCATCAGCCGCTGAACCCGTTTACGGTTGATTTTATAGCCCATTCGGCGAAGATGGTTTCGCATCGAGCGACTGCCCCAACTGGGTGTCTTTAGATACTGCTCATCGATCAGGCGCATCAGCTTCAGATCTTCGGGCTTAATTGGTTTCTTTTTGTAGTAGTAGGTGGAGCGATTCAGGTTCAATATCCCGCACTGTCTGGACGCGCTCAACTTCTGGTCATCAGCATCGATCATTTGACGCCGCTCCTTGACACTTAGAAGTCGAGCTTTCGTGATAAAAAATCGTTTTCCACCTTCAGCTTGCCGATTTGCCGATGAAGCTCATCGATCTTTTCATCGGTTTGCTTTCGAGAGCCTTGGCCCTTATCGAAAATTTCGGCGGCGCCTTCAAGCAGTGAGCGTTTCCATCCGCTGATCATTGTGGGATGCACGCCGAAGCGCTGAGCCAGCTCTGCGGTGGTTTCTTCATTCTTTAACGCGGCCAACGCTACTTTGGCCTTGAACTCTGAACTGTACTTTTTTCGCTTTTTGCCCATTTGTCAGTTCCTTTCTTTTTTGGACTGACTCAGAGCTTAACACATTGTCCAGTTTTTGGGGACCACCGCCCTTACCTGCTTCCATTTGAGCCCTTGCATATGCTAAGGTTAACTGGTTTGATGTCTTGATATTGAATTTTTTCATGATTTCGGGTCTGGGCACTTTGTCCTCAACCATTTTAATCAGCTTCGCGCCATCGATTGATTTCTTTTTCGCCACCATTGGGATTCTCCTTAAATTAAGTTTGTGATGTTGAATATGAAGTATTCAAAAAATTCTATGGTAAAGATCAACCTTCATTTCGTTTAATCAAATTTCTGGAATGGTTTGTTTTCGATATCCATTTAAATTACGAACTCCAGTTCGTTTTTTCGGTTAGTTTGATAAAATTTCAACGATCCTCGGCATTACCATCCTTGTTTGACCTCGGTGTTCAGTCGATATATGGTTACAGTTGTTATCTTCATTATCGGAATTCAAGAGACGGATCTAATGACATGCAAAAAATGACCGGTTTTTCAAATAAGGCGTTCCTACCATTTCTCCTTATCGCCCTGATCCTATTTCTGACCTTTTCAAATCGCAGCGGCATTTGTGGGGAAATCCGGGATAAAAAGACCCTTGACGAAAAAGTTGAAACGTTCCTGGAGACCCATAAAGGCAAATGGCATGATTGGAATATACCGCACTCAGACGGTAAAATCCTATATGATCTCGTTCTCAAGAATAATTACATAAAAGCAGTTGAAGTCGGAACCTCAACAGGACATTCAGCGATCTGGATAGCGTGGGCTCTCAGCAAAACGGGTGGTAAACTCATAACGATCGAAATTGATGAAGACAGGTACAAAAGAGCCCTTGCCAATTTCGAAGAGGCGGGTCTTTCTGAATATATCGATGCCAGGCTTGCGGATGCCCATGAGCTGGTGGAGAAACTCGAGGGCCCCATCGATTTTGTCTTTGTCGATGCAGACAAGGACTGGTCCAAGAATTATTTCACGGCGCTTGCACCGAAACTTGAAGTGGGCGGTTGTTTTACGGCCCATAACGCAAGAAATACCGGAATGAAGGGAATGGGGGATTTTCTCGACTACGTAAAGGGCCTGCCCGATTACAAAACCACCATAGACACAACCAGCAGTTCCGGGATTTCGATCAGTTATAAGATAGCAGAGGATTGAAAAGAGTATAGGCAAAGAATTACTCTATAATTGGTTCAGGCTTGGCGGAGCATCAAATAATGACTTCAAATTTACAAACTGCCCAGACACAGTTAAGCCATGAGGATTGGCAGCGGATTTTCGATGCCTTATCCGATGGAATGATCATAACTGATCGGCGCTTCAATATTCTATTTGTCAATCGTGCATTTTCCGCTTTATCAGGCATCGACGGATCCGATCTGATCGGTAAAAAGTGCCATGATGTATTTCCCAGTGAGCTCTGTTTCACGCCTAACTGCCCGTTGTCGAGACTTCGTTCTCCAGGCGATCAACTGGTGTCTGAAGATGAGGCCCATTGCAAAAACGGCAAACAGGCGCCTTGGATCGTGACCACCACGGCCTATCCGGATGCAAGCGGTGCCATCGGGGGATATGTAGAACGTTTCACGGACGCCAGCGCTTTCCGACGAGTGAAGCAGGCGTTGAATCGCAGCCATGAACGACTTCGGAAAAACATGGGCGCTATCATTCAAGCGATGTCCACCACTATCGAGAAACGCGATCCGTATACCGCTGGTCACCAAAGACGGGTGGCAAAATTGTGCCGTGCTATCGCCACCCAGTTGGACTTTTCCTGGGAACGCATTCAGGGCTTACGCATGACTGCCGCCATCCACGATTTGGGTAAGATCAATATTCCATCCGCCATTTTAAATAAACCCGGACCGATTTCAGAGCATGAATTGGCCATCATCCAGATGCACCCGCGCACAGCCTATGAAATCCTTAAGGATATTCAGTTCCCTTGGCCGTTAGCCGAAACCATATACCAACACCATGAGCGAATCGACGGCAGCGGCTATCCTCGTCATCTGAAAGGGGATCAAATTTTATTGGAAGCACGGATATTGGCGGTGGCAGACGTTGTGGAATCCATAGCATCTTTTCGCCCGTACCGACCCCAATTAGGGCCTGAGGCCGCGCTCGCTGAGATACAAACACAGAAAGGGGTATTATACGACGCGTCGGTGGTCGAGATCTGTACAGCGTTAATCAGTAAACAAGGGTTCGATTTCGAAACTAAGTCCTGGCGGCAGCATACCTAATTTGAGGTCATAACTTTGTGATCGAAACAGGCACTTATAGTGTGGACACTATAAAGATCTCGGGGATGTTTCGGAGTAAAGCAAGGTTTTTACAGGGTAACTTTCAAAAAAATCCAAAATAGATTTGAAAAACCGATTCAAAGGTAAGTCACGAATCGTTAGTTGGCGCGGGGATTTCGATCAGGTACAAGATAGCTGAGAATTGAAAGGCGCAATGGATATGGTCCCAAAAATAATTGGCGCAATTTTTGGCGTTTCAGCAGTCGGTCTCTTCATCTGGAAATTTAAAGAAACGCCATTGTGTAAACCATGAATCATGTTACCGTTGGGATTCGGCGCCGGGTACGCTGCCTATTGGATTTTGAAACGATTGATATAAGGTAAATCCAGCTACGAAATGTTCATCTTCCTCGATACAGAAACCACAGGTTCCGGCCCCACAGATCGCCTCTGCCAGATCGCCTTCAAAATTGAGGATGGGCATCACTGTCAACGAATTGTTCAATCCTGGGATGCCCATATCCATCGATGCCATGACCGTACATCACATCACCAATGAAATGGTTCAAGACAAACGCTCCTTCCACGGCAGTGACGAATGGCAACAGCTTCAAAACCTGATTAAGACCGATGACAATGTCATGGTCGCCCATAATGCCGCATTTGATATCGACATGCTCAAGAAGGAAAGGATCGAGCCAAAGAATGCGGTCTGCACATACAAGTTGGCCCGCCATTTCGAAAAGGATGGAGTGATTCCGCGCTATAGTCTGCAATATCTACGGTATTATCTGAAACTCAATGTCGATGCCACTGCGCATACTGCACTGGGCGATATCCTGGTCCTTGAAGCGTTGTTTAATCGGATTCATACCAAAGCGTTCGAGGAATTCGGGGATGATGTCGTTGCAAGGATGATTGAGGTTTCAAACAGTCCGGTACTATATCGGAGGATGCCTTTTGGAAAACACATAGGGCTAAAGATGGAGGAGGTGCCAGTTGATTATCTGCAGTGGCTGGCCGGAACCGATCTCGAAGAGGATTTGAGGTATACGGTCGAACGCCTTTTGAAATCTGAAATGTAATTACCCATCTGAACTAAATGATATTAGGAATTGATCGAATGGATTGTCTGAATGGAAATTTTATATTTGATGCTGCGGATTAAGTTTCTAACCCTCTGTAAATAATGCAGATTTAAAAATCAGTAAATTTATCGGCTCGAAAATCGAATATATATAACAGGATCGACGCACGGGTAATCATAATCAACTTACAAAGAGCCGATTATTTATGCAATTTATTGATCAAGGGAATAAAACCCTCTTCCATTTGAAGCGCTATCCCTTACTCCAAACTACATTGTCGACAGTCATTCATAATATTCTGGATGGAATATTTAAGGGTCAACCAGTCCATATCGGAATTGACAGCTATGCTCCTGTCAAAAATTTTCATAAATTTCGAGGATGCACAATAGGATGGTGGGTAAACCATATCTCCGAATATCAAATAGTTGATTGTAGTATTACTGCATTGAGCATCTGGCTTCGATTTAAACATCAGAAGTCGAATGATATATTTGAGAAAGGTCAATATTTTTATAGCAGCCGGTCGGGAAGCTTTGAGATTGAAACGAACGCCAACGGATTTTTGTCATCCGTGTTTGTTTATTTTGATAGACAGGCACCTATATTTTTAAGGCAGCTTTTCCATGATTTCCCTTTCAGCGCTTATCCCACTAAAGCAGAATTGCTGAACGATATGAGGGACTATGGTACAATAAACGACAAAGAATTTTTAAATGGACTTAACCCCATACCTTATCAGACCATCGAAATCCAATAACATATAAATTCAAAGAAAGGATATCCAATGAGTGAAATCAGGACCTTGATCAGGAACGCATTATCATCAGCGATTAGTATGCCTGTGGATGCTGATTCCAAACAAAAAATCAACAGCAGACGGTCTCGAAATTGGGTCGAAGCTCTCGCACAGGCATTCCGTTCACATTACAATGATAAATCAATCCTGGTTTTTTCTAAACATTTCAGAGGCAACCGAAAGGATTTCCTGTTAAATGAACTTTTATATGATGTGTGCGTTTGCCGGGTTAGTGTTGTTGAATCCGCTAAACATAAGAAAAAACTCTATTACATTAAAGAGGTCCTATGGCAGGTTGAATCAGAGTTCGCAAAAAATAGTCGTGAGGCACTGGTAGATTTTAACAAGCTTGTCCTCGGTTCTGCGAAAAACAAACTATTTATAGGCCCACATGTGAGCGATCAAGAATCTTTCATCGAGGTGTTAAGACCAGCAGCGAAGGGATGTTCTGGTTCAGTGTTTTTAGGATTAATACCCCATCCAGCAGAATGGGTCTCTGATGATTCCACCAAGATCGATCTCTGGCATTTTTCCAATAGTAATTGGCAGAAATAAAATTGAATAGGTATCTCTGAAGTCAGGCGAAGTCTTGTACCACACACTTAAAATCATCTATAAGTCCACCAGATCAAAAACTTAGATTTAATGTGATATCCGAGAAGAGGTATATCCTTTTTAATTTTGGGTTTGACTTATCCCTTGTCATTGACAATAAGTCTCACGTTTAATAGAAGGCCTCAAGTTGTTTCTTGAATGTAGTCAGCGCTTACGCCCTTAATGAAGGTACGAGCAATTCCTATTACTAAAACAATTACACTAAATATTATATTCCAAATTCCCCAAGATCCTAAAAAGGATATCCACATAAACTCATACCATTTGAAGGCTCCAGTGATCAATGCGAGGTACAAAGAAAGAAAGAAGTAGATTAGACTGGTTACAAAGAACGTTGCAGCCTTTGCTTTTACCCCCTTAAAAAGAACGAGAATAAGTAATATAATGCCAAATAAAATGAATACGCAGTAAGTTGATCCAATAATGGAAAAATCGACATTTAGAGATACTTCAATCCTTAAGATTATATATGAAACTAAAAATAGCAATTGACTTAGTAGTATAAATGCAAAAAATCGTTGAATAAAATTAGTCGATTTTCTTAAAAATTGATCAGGGAATCCTATCTTTCTAAAACCAGATTGGAGATCATCCAGGAAAAGGGAAAAAATTCCGGAGTCATCCCCTTCAGACCCATTGTAAGGAATATCTTCAAGTGGCTCTTCATTAATAGTCGATGTGCCCTTTAGTGCTTTCTTTAGCATAACTACAATTTTTTCGACCTGTATATGTTTTGCTTTCTTTTCAGTCAGAGGACGCTCTAATTTATAATTCTGGTGCTTAAGTTCTTTCTTACTAATTACCCCAATCTCAAAAAGTCTGTTATTTTCTTTTACACGAACCTTCAGTTCATTGATTTCGTCTTCTAAGCTATCTTTCGTAGTTATTTTCGATTCAAGCGCCTTTATCAAAATCGATTTGGTTTCTTCCAATTCAGGTTCTATGTCTTTTAAATTTTGTATATTTTCATCCATATATTTACTATAGTTGTCTTCGCTAATATCTCCCTTGATTTCTTTAAGTTTATTTACATTAGACGATGCTTCTTTATAGCTATCCTTTAGTTTCGTGTACTGTTCACAAAGGGAACGAATATCACCATCATCCTTTGTTTCTGTCATGGGAGCCTCCGTATAATAGCTCTATGCTCTATGCGAATTTTAGTAATCACCTGTGCTTTACCCCAGAATTTAGAATAATATGAATCTATCAGCTTTCTTACATTTTTCTATTTTTGCGGTCCGGGAATATCGATAACAAAAATTTTAGAATCAATATTTGAGTCCGTGTATTGATAAAATGAAGTGATAAGTAATTATTCCTATTTCAGATATTCGGAAAATTAACTATCTGGTATTACATCGGCATTATATACAAAACCTTAAATAGGACATCGGGAAAAAACACAGAACACTAATTATTCATATGATTTTACAAAATCGCAGTAACTGCGCATTGCATATTTTAAATTATAATTTACTTGGTTTTACCCTGATATCCAGGTGGCATGTGGGGAATAGTGTGGGGAGATGCTAAAAACCAAAAGAAAAAGGGGATAGATTATAAGCACCTAACCCCCTGATATTGTTTGTGGTGATCCCAGGGGGATTCGAACCCCCGCTACCGGCGTGAGAGGCCGGCGTCCTAACCACTAGACGATGGGACCATTTTTATGCAGACAACCTGATTTCAATAAATAAGTTACGACCGAAAGTCAATCGGATTTTATCACGGCCCCGTTTGATGGTCGCTCCGCTTCTATTTTTCCAACTTTTTCCCCTGACGAATACCCACTAAAAAATAAGGGATGAAGCCGACAAACGGAATCGAGGCGATGACCCACCACAGAACCTTTTTTTGATTGGATTCGAAGTCGCGTTGGGCGACATCGACGACGGCCCAGATCGTCAGAAGGAAAAAGGGTACGCACAGGCCAAGGAATATGGCGATAGATTTCAGGTCCATGATCACGTTTTTAATATTTCGGTCACATTTAATATCGCTTCGACATAGCGGTCACTGTGATTGTAGTGATAGACGACTTTGGTCGCTTTTTTCCGTGTGATACCCGGATACCAGCCGTGCCGTTTCAAATAGAAGGCGATGCTGGCAATGGCATCTTCGTCGTCGAACAGATTGACCTTGCCGTCGTTGTTGCCGTCTTTGGCCAGTTGATCGATATTGCTGGGCATAAACTGGGAAATGCCCATGGCCCCGGCGAAGGAACCGTTCAGCACAACGGGATCGAAACCCTCATTGGTGGTGTGCTGAAGATAGGCCTTCAGTTCCCTGTAAGACCAGCCGGATTTCTTGGCCGCCTTCTGATCGAAAACCTTGCGGGTCAGCCCCGGTGTCTCTTTTACTTCGGGCCACAAAAGATTCCTCACTTTGGGATCGGAGAGGGCCGCCATGGTCGATAGGGTGTTCAAAACCGACCGGCTTCCCAGCAACGTTCCCAATTGGGTCTCGATCAGAATAATGGCTGTAATCACCTCGCGGTCGACACCGTATGTCATTTCCGTTTTATCGAAGGCCGCCTTGTGGCGCTGCATGTATTCTCTGGCCTTGTCGATATGAATCCGATCCGTGTAACGGCCATAGTTGACCTTGGATTCCCGGTGGACAAAATACGCCGATATCCCCTTGGTTTCGAACTTGACCTCCGGCCTGGCATACAACTGGCGGATGAAGGTTGCATCGAAACCGTCGTCAATGAGCCTCTGCTCTAACGAGCCGTAGTATTCCCCCTTGTCGTCAGTGCCGGTCGCAAGTGCGGCTGAGACCGTAAGCGTTAAAAAACCCAACACCACAATTCCCATCAAGCGTCGTCCCGCATTTATTCTTTTCATTTTCCCCCATCATCAGGTTCGTTATTTTTCATCCAAAGCGCATTATATGCGTATGATATACCGGTTGCACCGGCTGTATCGAAGTGTTAAACCCTAAATAATCGTAAACAAAGCGGGATCGGTTTTTATATATCTGATTTATAATGCAATTTGTAATTTGATATGCAATTTATTCGCTCTTCCCATGCTGAGTTCTAAATGTCCATTTTAAATCCCGTCTTGTTTACCCTGCGGGAAAGCCGATGACGCACCATCTGCTACGTTATCAATGGTTCGCAGTATATTAATACGGCTTCACCCTTGATGCCTTGGGCCCGGAGCATCCTCGACTTTCGCTCAATTAGGGTCAAAGGTATATAATTTACCATAATTAGAAGGATTTTTAAACTGTGAAAAAGACGGCCAAGACAATATTTGTCTGCCAGTCATGCGGATATCAGGCGCCCAAATGGATGGGAAAATGTCCTGACTGCGGCAGCTGGGACGCTTTCACCGAGGAACGCCAACAACCGCTGTCGCCGCTCGGTAAGAGCCGGTCGCTGGCAGCAGCCACG
>Ga0316198_10001383_pt1 | contig 14216 bp, 13 predicted proteins | sample OudBieAanoxic_MG_FD_204935 | JGI IMG/M metagenome (GOLD analysis project Ga0316198, IMG submission 204935) | Coastal sediment microbial communities from Oude Bieten Haven, Netherlands - site A anoxic | ecosystem: Environmental > Aquatic > Marine > Coastal > Sediment | place: Netherlands...
CGCTCTTGCTCCTGCTCCATGTAATCCATGGTGGCAGCACCGTCGTGCACCTCGCCGATCTTGTAGTTGACGCCGGTGTAATACAGGATGCGCTCGGTCGTCGTCGTCTTGCCCGCATCGATGTGGGCCATGATGCCGATGTTGCGGGTCTTATCGAGTGCGTACTTTCTGGCCATTGGATTCTATGAGCTCGACTCTTCTGACTATGGCGCTTCACATACAAAACCCCCTCCGACCCAGAAGCCACCCTCGGGCTTCTTCAACTCAGAGAGGGTTTCGAGAGGCACATCGGTTGCGGCGCACAGCCGCGGTCTTCCCGGTGACTCTCTCTATGTCTGCGCCGTCATGAGTTCAGCTGCTGCTCCTTGTCCGAGGGGTTTCCGTAGACCTTCCCAGACGCCAAAAAGTTCCTACCAGCGATAATGGGCAAACGCCTTGTTCGCGTCGGCCATCTTGTGTGTGTCTTCACGCTTTTTTACGGCGTTTCCGCGCCCTTGCGAGGCTTCCATGAGCTCTGCCGCGAGACGTTCTTCCATGGACTTCTCGCCGCGCGCTCTCGAATACTGAACCAGCCAACGCATTGCGAGCGCATTGCGGCGGTCCGAACGAACCTCGACGGGGACCTGATAGGTCGCACCACCAACACGACGGCTCTTGACCTCGACGCGCGGCTTCACCGCATCGAGTGCTTTCTTGAACACGTCGAGCGGCTCGTCTTTGTAACGCTCTTCGATGATGTCGAAGGCGCCGTACAAGCACTTCTCGGCGGTGGACCGCTTGCCTGCGAGCATGAGTGAGTTGACGAACTTCGCCACGAGCTGGTCGCCATACTTGGCGTCCGGGATGATTTGCCTCTTAGGTGCGCTGAATCGACGACTCATGACTTTGACTTGCTTAGGCTTTGGGGCGCTTCACGCCGTACTTGGATCGCTTGTTGACGCGATTGGCTTTGTTGGTGTTGGAGGGGCCTGCCGCCCCAGTGGCATCGAGCGTGCCACGCACGACGTGGTAGCGAACGCCGGGAAGATCTTTCACGCGGCCGCCGCGAATGAGCACGACGGAGTGCTCCTGAAGATTGTGTCCCTCGCCGGGAATGTAGGTCGTCGCCTCGATACCGTTCGAGAGACGAACACGGGCGACCTTACGAAGGGCAGAGTTCGGCTTTTTCGGAGTCGTCGTGTAGACGCGAACGCACACACCTCGCTTCTGCGGGCAACGTTGAAGCGCCGGCGAGTCCGTTTTCGATTTGATCTGTTTTCGTCCCTTGCGGACGAGCTGGTTGATCGTGGGCATAACTATCCGAAAAAACGTGCAATTCCTCGAGCGCGCGCAGCTTCCCCGCGCGTCGAAGGGAGCGAATGATAGGCGCGAAAGCCTCGCTGTCAAGCGAAGTGTTCAGCGAATTGGGGTAGAGCCATAAGCCATTGAAATGATTGCGTTTTCATTCGAGACAGAGGAGCGGGATTCCAGGCGCGATTAGCAAGAATGATCCCGGTGTCCTAGTCGGCTTCGATTCACGCAAATTCAGAAATCGATCCGCAATTTGCCACCAGTCAGCCCCATCTCCAGCCGAAGCTGGGGACCGGGGCTTTGGGTCCGTCTCAGCTCGTCAGGCAATTCACGGGGTCGGGTGCTGCGAATCACCGGCCTGAAACGAACTTCCGCCTCGACAACACCGGCGATGGCAAAGCTCAAGAGTGCGCCGACGCTCACCCAGTTGCCGATGCGAAGGGCCTTCTCCACCCGCCGCGCCCGGTCGATCTCGCTGGGTCCCGGATTCTCGTCGCGGAGCGAGTTGTGGCCAATAAACGTCGCAATGGAGGCCGCGAGAAAGGCGCTTTCGGTGGTGGCAAACATGATCCCGAGCTTGCGGTTCTCGTTTTGAAACTGGCCGGCGCCAAAGGGAATGGCCGCAATCCATCGGGAGTTGATCTTCTCGATCGTCTGCTCGGAGGCGAGTTTCTCGAGCGCCTCGATGCGTTGCTGCTGGCGAATTAGGTCCTCGACTTCTTCGGAACGCTCCCGCTTTTTGCGGGCGAGCTCCTGGGCATCGCGCCGAGCCCGTTCCGTCCCGACTTCTTTCTGTACCCCTTGGAAGGTCTGTACGACCGCCTCGGGGAACGCGACAGGGTCGATGTCGTAGTCCGGATCCTCCTCGAGCAGCAGCCGAAATTGCTCCCGGGCGGCGTCCTTCTTTCCGAGGAAGAGGTAGGTTGCGCCCAAGTATTTCCGGGCTTCCAAACGAACCACCGGGTTGGCCGCGCGGGGGACGACGCCGCCGACGAGAGACTCTAGCCCCCTGGCGGCCTTTGCGTAGCTCTGCTTCTCGTAGCTGCGACGGGCCGACTCGAAGTCTGAAAGCTCGTCGGCGGCGACGGGCAGCGCGAACACTCCCATCAACAGGAAAATCAAACCTGAAAGCGCGGGCCGCCGGATCACCTTAGGCGGGTTCTACGGGGTTTCGTCCTCCCTCTCAAGCTTGAACGAATGCTCGGTCAAATCCGCTCCGGCACGAAGTTTCACCACCGTCCTATAGGTTCGATAGCCCGGCGCGCGGATCTGCACCTGCGCGGAGGAGCGAAGCGACTTCATCGGTATCTTGAGGATCTCACGAATCCGTCCGGTGACGGTGCGATTGCCGGGCAGTGTGATTCGGACGGTCGCATCCGCTGGCGCTGGCCCCTTGAGGTAGAGCCTCGCGGGCTTGTAGCGGAGCTTGACCGAGAGCTCGAAGTCGCGCGCCCCAGCCGGAATCCGTTTGCGGATGACCCGCTCTTCGCAGCAGCCTTCGGCACCTACGAACCGAAACGTGTGATTGCCGACCTTGAGACGGACCCGCTGAAAGTCGGGGCCGTACGGCGCGAGCGGACTGCCGTTGACGCTGATCGACACATTCGGGGGCGTCGGCTTGAAGACCACCCACCGCCGGCCGTTCGGGGTCGCTTGCTGGGTGCGTTCGTCTGCTTGGCTGGTCTCATCCGCCGTGGCTTGCTCGTTTTGGGAGCGGCTCGGTGGATCGGATTCGATTGCCCGGGCTTCCTCGCCGGGCGTGTCGCTCGTGGCTTGCTCCGCGGTCGAAAGGGACTCCATCTCCACACGCGCGCCTTCGGTTTCTCGCCCGCTCAGGTACACAACCCCGGCTAGCGAAAGCACGAGCACCCCAGCGACGAGCGCGATGACCAGGTTCACGCGGCGGCGGCGACCCAGAGTCCCGAGCAGTTTGAGTGCGCGATCATTGCCTTCGTCGAGCGCCAGAACGCGGCTCAGAGCAGCCTGGGCCTTCGAGACCTGGCCCGATTTCGCAGCTTCAGCGCCGAGCGCCAGCAACCTTCGAAGTGTATGCTGCTCGAGCTCCTTGGCGACCTCGTTTGGTTCCGCCAGATAGCGGGCCAGCGTCTCGTCAGGATCATCGATGCCCATTTCGGTTAGAAAGGCTCGCAGACGGTCGGCCATCTCATCGGCGCTTTGATAACGGTTGCCAGGCACGCGGGCGAGCGCCTTGTTCATGATTTGGGCGAGCTCTGCACCAATCGATGGACGGAGGCGAAGCGGGTCGGGGTACTCGCCGTCGAGCAACAACTTCAACAGGTGGTGGGGGTTGCGGCCGATGAACGGCAGTCGCCCGGTCGCACAGTAATACAGAACGGTCCCCAGCGAAAAGATGTCGCTGCGGACGTCGCTGGTCCCACCTTCTACCTGCTCCGGTGCCATGTGACCCGGAGAGCCGAGGATCTGACCGGTGACTGTGAACGTATGTGCGTCGACCAAATACGCGATTCCAAAGTCGGTGAGCTTCACGGATCTATCTTCGTGAATGAGCACGTTCTCGGGCTTGACGTCGCGGTGAATGATGCCTTTGGCATGCGCAGCGCCGAGCGCCTCCGCGAGCTGAAGCGCGATGCAGCCCGCGATCTCTGCTGGCAGCTCCCTTTGCTTCAGGACGAAGTCCTTGAGTGTGGGGCCGGTGAGCAACTCCGCCGCGATGTATGTCTCGTCCGAGGCCTCGCCGCTGTAGTCGTAGATCTCGAGGATGTGCGGATGTCGGAGCTTCGCGACGCTCTTGGCTTCGCGAGTAAACCGGGCGCGCGCTTCGCTGGTCCGCTGCAAATGCGGGTGGAGCACTTTGAGGGCGACGAATCGGTCGAGCGAGCTGTCGCGTGCCCGGTAGACCGTAGCCATTCCACCGTGGCCGATCTCGTCGAGGACCTCGTACTTCTCCAGCTTGCGTAGCATCTGCCCGGGAATTCCCAGAGTAACAGGTTCGGGCACCGCTACCTCATCCTTCTATAGCGGTTGAAGGGCCGCTGGGACGCAGAACTCGAAATCGTCCCGGATGCTCACACCATCGTCACCCCCCGCTACGATGAAGGCGCCACTTCCCAAGACGAGAGCGCCCGCGCCGGCTCTCGGGAACTCCATTTGCAAGAGAGCTTGAATCTCGACATTCCCGTCGTTCCACCGTACCTCCTCCACCATCGACGAGCTTTCACCGCCGACGAGTAGCGCGCTGTCCGAAGGATTCAGGACTCCCAGGCGCGCCGTCGTCCAGTCGGGTCCGGCGCCTGAAGCGCAGGCACTCGGGCAGCCATCAAAGCGCAGGCTGTCCTGTCGAACTGCATCTTCGGCATCCGTGCCGCCAAGTAGAAGGGCGCGGCTTTCGCCGTCGCCGACCAGAAGGCCGCCCTCACGGACGCCGTCCATGACACCTCCGACAGGCTGCCCAGTCGCACTGCCATCGAGGAGTAGCTCGGCATCGCCGTCGGGATCCCCGCCAACGACAAGGACGTTGGCGCCCAGGGCTGTTGCTGCGGGTCCGGAGCGTGGCTTGCTCAGTCGAAGCGACACCACCTCGCCGCCAGGCGCGACCAGCGATACCTCGGATCTCGCTTCGCCGCCCAGCTCGCCGCCGATCACCATCGCTCCGACGCCAGCAACAGAGACGAGCGCGGACCTCGGCCCTGCGCCGCTGTGAAGATCCACCGGTGCGATTCGACGGCTGGGATCGAGCATGTTGAAGATGAAGGGCTCCGCATTGCTCGGGAGGACGAGGATTTCCGCCTCGTCGATCGACGCGGCCCGTGTTTCGCCGAGGTCGGTCACCGAGAGGTCTTCGGCGAAGAGGCGTGACTCCCATTCGAGCAAATCAAAGAACTCGATCTGCTCATCGGATGAGGCGGTGCCACCCGCAATCAAGGCGAACGTGCCGGACCGCACCATTGCGAAGAACGCGCGGGGCGCTTCCAGCAGGTCGAACGTGACCCGCTCGCAGGAAGACGGCGCCGCGGTGACGACGCGAAGCAGGCCGGCGCTCGCAGTGGGAACGAACGCGGGCGATGCGCTCAAGAGCTCGGTGGTCTCTCCCGCGATTTCGACCCTAATCCGTGTAGGGCGAGTGAACACGCCGAACTCCAGCACCGCCTCGAAGTCGCCGTCGGTGATCGGATACTGATATTCTTGCGCGGGAAGCTCGGCCTCTTGAATGCCGATTCGGAGCGCCGTGGCATCGGTCCCGGCCGCCGGATTGCCGTTCTGGCCGTCGACGATGCGAGCTTCAAAGACGAACGGCGCCACGGACTCCTGGCAGGAAAAGGCCGCCACCAAGAGCAATCCAAGTAAGACGATTCGGCGGATCACGGCGAGAGGTTGCTTTACCAATTCGCGGCGAGCAAGTAGATCAGCTCGGTGTGGGCCGAACCCCTTGCTTCAATCGATGAGCTTGCGGTAGCGCGGCGCCTGCGCGCCGAGCCAGGGTTCGCATGGCTCGATTCGAACCGAAGCGAGGCGCGCGATGGGCGGTTTTCGTTTCTTGCCGCTTGGCCCGCCGAAGAGATTCGGGTGGCGTTCGGAGCCAAGGCGCCATTCGCCGCGCTTGGCAGGGTGGTCCAACGGAGCGAAGGCTCGATCCCCGACGGTCCCAGGCCCAGCGAAGTGCCCGCCTGGATAGGCTACATTGCCTACGACGCATTCTGGTCGGCCCCGGTGCGCGGAGAGCCGCGTTTCGATCGTGGAGCGGATCCGATCATGCTCTTTCGGCGCTATCCGGCCCTCCTCGTACTCGACCATGAAGAGGGTGAAACCTGGGTCGTTGGCGACGATCGCCAGGCCTGCGCTCTGTTTTTCGCTCGCTTGGACGAACTAGGCGACACCGAAACCTCGCCTCCCGTGGTCGGTGCGATCGAAGTGGACGACGCAATGGAGCACCGTAAATCGATCGACAGGGCGCTCGAGCACATCGGAATGGGAGAGGTCTACGAAGTCAACGTCGCCAGACGTTGGTCCGCGCCGTTTGCAGGCGATGCGCTCGAGCTCTGGCGAGCCATGCGAGTCGCCAGCCGGGTGCCGCTCGGAATGTTTTTCGATGGCGGGGACCATGCGGTGCTGGCCTGCACCATGGAGCGATTCATTCAGTGGGACGCCGGGAGCAGAACGCTCGTCACGCGCCCAATCAAAGGGACGATCCGGCGCGAAACCATGGACGACGGCGCATCACAACGCCTACGCGCAGACCCCAAAGAGCAGGCTGAACATTCGATGATCGTCGATCTCATGCGGAACGACCTCGGCCGAGTCGCAGAGGTCGGAACAGTGAAAGTCGAAGAGCCTCTCCTCGTGGAACCGTTTACCGGCCTCTACCATCTGGTGAGCACTGTGAGTTGCACTACGCGACCGGAGGTTTCACTCGAAGCGATTTTGGAAGCGACCTTTCCTCCCGGAAGCGTCACCGGCGCACCAAAGGTTCGTGCGCTCGAAATCATCGAGGAGCTCGAGCAACATCCGCGCGGTATCTACTGCGGGGCCTTGGGTTTCATCGATCACGATGGCGGGCTCTCACTTGCCGTAGCGATTCGGACGGCGACGGTTTCGGATGGCCGGGTGCACTACTGGGCCGGTGGGGGCATCGTCGAAGCGAGCGATCCTGACCGGGAGGTCGCCGAAACCGAGCTCAAGGCACGAGTCTTTCTCGATGCTGTAGAATCGCTGCAAAGGGGTTACCAAGGTGACTGATCCAATCGAAGACATACTCGATTTTTGGTTTGGCGAGCTCAACCAGCACGGATGTTCGACCCCGGAGCACCGAAAGCGCTGGTGGACGAAGTCTGACGCCTTCGACGAGTCGATCCAGCACCATTTCCTCGACGACTATGAAGCCATCGTAGACGGAGAGAGGGAGGCCTGGCGAAGCAGCGCGCGCGGCGCCTTGGCGTACATCATCGTGCTGGATCAATTTTCGAGAAACATGTTCCGAGGGACGCCGCAGATGTTCGCAGCTGATGAGCTCGCGCGTGAGGTCTGCCGTGAAGGCCTCGATGCCGGCTTCGATGCCGAGCTGTCCTTCGATGAACGCGTCTTCTTCTATCTGCCGCTGGAGCACAGTGAATCGATGGCCGATCACAAACTGTGCCTGGAGCTCTTCGAAAGGCTGCTCGCCTCCGCGCCCGAGCTGCTCGAAGCAGATGCGAAGTACTACTTGGATTTCGCGGTGCAGCACAAGGCGATCATCGAGCGCTTCGGACGGTATCCGCATCGAAACGAGATGCTCGGGCGGGCGAGTAGCGAACAGGAAGCCAAGTTCCTACGAGAGCCGGGCTCCTCGTTCTAGTCCAGCTTCTTCTGAAAGCGCATGGACACGACAACGATCAGGAACAAGGTCAGGCCGGCAAGCCAGACGAGCTCGGTCTGGAGCTCCGCGAATGAGGCTCCTTTGAGGACGATGCCACGAATGACGCGCAGGTAGTGTGTCAAGGGCAGGATCGTCGACAACCAGCGCGCCGGTGCAGGCATCGCCTCCCAGGGAAACATGAATCCGGACAGAAGAATGTTCGGCAGCAAGAAAAAGAACGACATCTGCATGGCCTGCTGCTGAGTCTTCGCGAGCGTCGAGAAGAACAGACCCACGGCGAGGCTCGCTGCGATGAAGAACACGGAGAGCAAATAGAGCAGCCCGACCGACCCGACGATCGGCACATCGAAGACCCACGACCCTACCAGTAGGATCAAGGTCATCTGCAGGTACCCTACGCCGATGTAGGGCACGATTTTGCCGACGGTTAGCTCCATGCTTCGGATGGGTGAAACGATCAATTGTTCGAGCGTTCCGCGCTCGCGTTCGCGGGCAATCGCCATCGCCGTAAACATCACTAGAGTCATCGTGAGGATGACCCCCACGAGACCCGGCACGATGAAGACGGCCGTGCGAAGGTCTGGGTTGTACCAAGTCGCAGGCTCCATCGCGATCAGCTGAGTGGGTACTGCGACGGGCTGTCCCAGTCGCTGGAGTCGCTCGACGCTCAGGTCGGAGGAGCGCGCAGATGCAAGGGACAGGGCGGTGTTGGTCGCGCTCGCGACCACCTGCGGGTCCGAGCCGTCGACGACCAGCTGCAGTTGAGACCGTCTGCCCGCTTCGACCTCGGCCCCAAAACGAGGTGGCACGACCAGCGCCACCATGGCCTGCCGAGACCGCATGGCGATGCCGATCTGCTCGTAGCTATCGACATGACCCACGACCGCATAGAAGCCGGTCGCTTCCATGCGCCTCACGAACCCCCGCGACTCCTCCGAATGATCCTGGTCGTAGACCACGGTCGCGATGTTTCGCACGTCGGTGTTGATTGCGTACCCGAAGAGGAGCAGCTGGATGACGGGAATGCCGATCATCATTCCCATCGTGAGCCGATCGCGCCGAGCCTGAATCATCTCCTTCCAAGCGATCGACAGCATGCGGTTCATCGACCGCCTCCGTTTCGCGCTTCGCTGTGAACCATCGCCACGAAGGCATCTTCGACGTTGGGGTCGATCTCGTGGGCATCGGCGACACCCGGATCCGCGCCGAGAACCTCGTTGGCGAGCGCGATCGGGTCGACGCCGCCGAGGGTGGCCAGCCGAAGGCGGTCGCCAAACGGGGCGACCTCGTCGACCGCAGGGTGTGACTCCAGCAGATCCATGGCCGCGGTCACGTTTGGAGTCGAAACGACACAAACGCGGATTTCGCGGCGCGCGATGACCTCCCGAGGTGTTCCGATGTCGAGAAGCGTGCCCCGAAAGATGAAGGCGAGGCGATGGCAGCGCTCCGCTTCATCCATGTAGTGAGTGGTCACGATGACGGTCGTGCCCGCCGAAGCGATCCGGTGAATGTGGGCCCAGAACTCCCGGCGGCTCACCGGGTCGACACCCGCCGTGGGCTCGTCGAGAAACAAGAGCGGGGGCTGGTGAATCGTCGCGCAGACCAACGCGAGGCGCTGCTTCCAACCACCGGAGAGGGTGCCGCTGATCTGCGCGCGCCGCTCGGTCAAGCCTGCCCGATCGAGCTCCTCGGGGACGCGCTTGCGGCGCGCCGCTCGACCGAGCCCGTAGATCCCCGCATAGAAATGCAGGTTCTCTTCGACCGTGAGGTCTTCATAGAGACTGAAGCGCTGGGTCATGTATCCGATATTTTGCTTGACCCGCTCCGGCTCCTTCTCGACGTCGAAACCGACCACGGTCGCGCGACCGCCGCTGGGGTCGAGAATCCCGCAAAGCATGCGGAGCGTCGTCGACTTGCCCGCACCGTTGGGGCCCAGGAGTCCGAAAATTTCGCCGCGATGGACGCGAAAGCTCACGTCGCTGACGGCAACGAGCTTGCCAAAGCGACGAGCAAGCCCCTCGGCGACGACGGGATCCTCCACCGCTACTCGCCCTTCGACTCGAAGCTGGCGAAGGCGGGCACGCCAGCGTGCAGGCGCTCGTCCAGGTCGCTGATGCGAACTCGAACGCGAACGACCAAATTGGAGCGCTCGGTCGGCGAAAAAAGGAAACGCGGCGTGAATTCCGTGGTTGGAGCGATGTGCTCGATCTCGCCATCGAAGGACCCGCGTTCCGCGTCGACACGAATCCGCGCGGGAAGACCGACCTCGAGCCCAGAGAGCTCCCGCTGAGGAACGAACACATCGACATAGGGATGCGTCGTATCGGCGACGGTGACCACCGTGGCTCCAGCAGAAACTACCTCGCCGATCCTCACCGGGACGTCGAGCACCGTCACGCGTTCGGACGCGTGTAAGGTATAGAGGGCCAAGCGCTCTTTCTCGGCGTCGACGGCGGCTTCCGCTGCGGTGACCTCGGCATCGGAGGCGGCGAGCTCCTCGGGCCGGGCGCCTTCGCGCAACTGTCTCAGCCGCTGCTGAAGCATTCGTACCTGCGCCTTGGACTGGGCATACGTCGCCTCGTTCTCGGAAACGAGTGATCGCGCGGCCGCCGCCTGCTCGAGGAGCTTTCGGTTCCTCTCGAGGTTGGTCCTCGATTCGCGGAGCACAGCGCGAGCGCCGTCCAGCTCAGCCATCGTCGAGCGGACTTCTTCGACGCGCGGCCCCGCATAGACCAGCGCGGCCTTGGCCCGCACGCGAGCCAGATCCGCCTCTCGAGCCAGCAGGATCGGGAGCTCGGCCGTGTTGTCGAGAGCCGCGATTAGCGCCCCCTCTTCGATGAGGTCTCCGCGATCGAAGCGAATCTCTCGAAGTTGGCCGCCCACTCGAAAGCCAAGATGGCGATCATCGTGCTCGATGATGCCCTGGTAGCCGGAAGGCATGTTGCGCTCAGCGCTGCAGCCCGCGATCGCCGCGACGACGATCATCACCGTCAGCGCCCAGGCCCTGGCTGTCGAATAGCTCACCCGAGCGAGGTTAGCAGCTTCGGCCGGTTCCGCGGCTTGGCGCTTCGCTTGGACTAGCGCCGATTCGATCCTCGGTGTTACAAACCCCGAGCCCTACGAATGTACGAGACCCTAGAAATCATCCTGAACATCTCGATTGCGGTTTTCATCGCAGGTGTCCTCTTCAGCGCTGGCCTGGAGGTGACCTTCGAGCAGGTGTTGAGACCACTCAGGAACGGGCCGGTCGTGGCCCGGGCGCTGATCGCGAACCTGATCCTGACGCCACTCTTCGTGTACGCCATGAGCGTCTGGTTCCCCCTCGAGCGCCCCTACATGATCGGCGTTCTGCTCTACGGGTTCGCAGCCGGCGCGCCCTACACACCAAAGTTGGTGGGCGCGGCGGCCGGCGACGTCCCGAACTCGATTGCGGCAACGATGCTGCTGACCGTCCTCACGATCATCTACATGCCCCTGGTTCTGCCGTTTCTCATCCCCGGGACGGAAATCGGCGTCTGGGCGATCGCCAAGCCGCTCCTGCTTCAGATGTTCGTGCCCCTGGTGATCGGTCTCGCGATTCGGCATTTCAGAGATCGACTGGCCGCGAAGATGCTCAAGCCCGCCAATCTCGTCGTCAACATTTCCTTGCTTGTCTTCCTGGTCCTCGCCGTCGTGAACCACGGCGACGCCCTATCCGCGACCGTCGGAACGGGGGCGATCACGTCTGCCATCGTGCTCACTCTCGCGGCTTTTGGGGTCGGGTACCTGCTCGGCCCCGGAGGGAAGAAGGGTAAGGTGACCCTCGGACTCATCACCACGGCGCGCAACATCGGCGCGGCAGCAACCATAGCCACCGCGAACTTCAAGGATGATCCGCGCGTGCTGATCACCGTCGCGGTCTGTATGTTTGTCGTATTCGCACTCGCGTTTCCCGCCGCAAAGCTCTACTTCAACAAACGTCTGTTGGTGTCCTAGGTATCCGAATGAGCTCGCGAAATTGCGTCTACAAAATCAAATGGGAGAGGGGGGAGCAATGAAGCTTTGGGTTCCGATGATCAGTATGGCGGCGTTGCTGCTGATGTCCGCGTGCGCCAAAGATGGGGCCGCGCCTTCCTTGGAGACCGCGGCGGCGCCGGCGCCAGCGCCCACCGAGGCGACCGCGATTGCCGAGGAGGCGTACATCTACGCGTTCCCGATGATGGAGAACTATCGAACGATGTACGTCCAAGCCATCAATCGAACCGCTTCGGGGTACACGGGCGGCTTCAACGCGCTGTTGCACAAGTCCGAGCTACTCGGACCCGAGTTCAAAGACATCGTTCGTCCGAACAACGACACGATGTATTCCTTCGCCTGGCTCGACCTGCGGTCACAGCCGGTCGTCATCACCGTCCCGGAGATCAAGGACCGCTATTATTCCGTGCAGCTGATCGACATGTTCACCCACAACTTCGACTACATCGGAACCCGCGAAACTGGCACCGAGGCCGGAAGCTATGTCATCGCGGGGCCGGAATGGGGAGGAATCAAGCCGCGTGATGCAAAGGCCGTCTTCCGGAGCGAAAGCAGCTTCGTTTACTGCGTCATTCGAACCGAAGTGGGCGGGCCCGACGATGTCGCGGCCGTTGTGGCGCTCCAAAAGCGGTACCGTCTGACCCCATTGAACGTCTTCCTTGGGCGCACCGGAGCTCCCGTAGCCGCTGGAATCACGTTTCCCGCGTACGATTCGAGTCGGGCGAAGTCGGCCGCCTTCATCGACCTGCTGAACTTCCTGTTGACCGAAGTCGTCGTCGTGCCGGAGGAGCAGGACCTCATGGGCCGCTTCTCCAGAATCGGGATTCGAGCAGGGGCGATAGGCGCTTCGCGGTCGTTGAGCCCCGAGCTTCGCGATGCACTCGACGAAGGGGTCGGGCAAGGCATGGTGGCGATCGACAAGGCCGCCTACGACCCGAGCCAGCTGCAAGGCGTCACGGTGCGAGAGGGTCGTGGCTGGCAAGGACTTGCGGGCATCTTTGGGTCAGGCGACGTGATGCGGACCAAGTACTTGGCCCGGGCCGTGGCAGCGAAGGTGGGTTTGTATGGAAACGACGTCGAGGAGGCCTACTACCCGATCGCGAACCGTGACGCCTCCGGCGATCCCCTCGATGGGTCGACACACCGATACGAAATGCGCTTCGAAAAGGACGAGCTCCCGGCGGTCGACGCCTTTTGGTCGATGACGATGTACAGCCTGCCGGACCAACTGATGGTGCCCAACCCGATCGGGCGCTACTCCATCGGCAATCGAAGCAAGCTCGCGCACGGCAAAGACGGCTCGCTCACCATCTACGTGCAGCACGAATCGCCAGGGAAAGGGAAATCCAGCAATTGGCTTCCCGCACCCGATGGCGCGTTCTCGCTTCAGTTCCGCATGTATCTACCCAAGCCCAAATCCTTAGATCCGCTTTACTTGCCACCAGCCGTCGAGCCGGTGAGATGACCGGAGACTACTGCGTCGACATCCACTGGGGCAAAGGTTCGCTCTTCCGAACGAACGAAATCGCATTGGTCCCGGAGCGACCGACCATCACGGCCTCGATCAGCGGAGGATGTGTATCGCGACTCTCTGCGTGCCATTCCACGATGAAGTTCGCGCCGGATCCCCCGGCGACATCGTGGCGCTCGACCAAAAATTCGATGGTCTGAAGCGGCCCTAGTTTGATCAAGCGATCGACGAGCTTCTTGGAGAGCTTCCCATTCGTGTCGTAGTACTCGACCGCGCTTACGTAGACCGAGCGCTTGGGGTCGATGTTTCGAACGCTCAGCGTCGCCTCGAGAAGGTAAGGTCGCCCGCCGTCATAGTAGATGTGGGAGTAGACGGGAACGTACGCCGCCTGGTGCACCGCGAGCGAGCGCACGGCGACGTCGGCCGCTGCATACGCATCGAGGTTCGGTGGCGTGTAAGAGCGCGGCGGATCAAACTGCACGCTGTCCTGAATCGCGTCGAGCCGCTGTTCGGTGTTGCTTCGGCTGCGCGTATAGACGAACGCGATGAACGCAATGGCAAGCAGAATGAGCACCCGAACGCCATGCTCCGAGAACCACAACAGCCACTCTGGGTATTTCCGATCGTCGCCCACAGTCACACTCCCTAATCTCGATTTGTCACGTGTATCGCACTAAGTATGGGCCTCCGGCAAGCGTTGGGTTCGCAACTTGAGGGGGCGTGCATGCGTGTTATGAGGAGAAACGCTCCCGGGTCGTCTAAGGGCAGGACAACAGGCTTTGGACCTGTGAATGGTGGTTCGAATCCACCCCCGGGAACCAGGCTCCATCATGCGAACCATCTCGATTCTCAGCAGCTTACTTCTCGCTGCCGCACTTGGTACGGCCTGTAAGAAGAGCGATGGCGTTCCAAGCACGGCGACACCGGCGTCGGTTGCGCTTGGTTCCGGCTGTGCCCACGACCTCAGGTCGACGGCCTTGGCCAAACACAGTTGGCCCTACCCCGCCGATCATCGCAACCTTCGCTGGGGCGACAGATACCAAAAGGTGAGGCTCAAGCTGAAACCGACGTCGGCCGCGTTCGTGACGGCCACGGTGACGTGGAAATCCG
>Ga0316198_10001384_pt1 | contig 14216 bp, 14 predicted proteins | sample OudBieAanoxic_MG_FD_204935 | JGI IMG/M metagenome (GOLD analysis project Ga0316198, IMG submission 204935) | Coastal sediment microbial communities from Oude Bieten Haven, Netherlands - site A anoxic | ecosystem: Environmental > Aquatic > Marine > Coastal > Sediment | place: Netherlands...
CCGGTGTCACGCGCTACGCCAAACACCCCGAAACGGCCATTAAATTCCTCGAATGGCTCTCGTCAGAGAAAGCACAGAACCTCTTCGCTGATGCGAACATGGAATACCCGGTCAATCCAAAAGTCACACCTCACGCCTTTGTTGCTGCCTGGGGTGACTTTAAAGCCAGCGGACAAAACCTGGAAATTGCCGGCCGCCTTCAAGATTCGGCCATTCGACTCATGGATCGTGCTGGTTACCGCTGAGCAGACTAGCAACTATGCATCAATCTCCCGCGAAATCATCTGAAGCCCCCTTGCGGGGCTTCATTCATTTAAAAGTACGCCCCAGCGGTTGGCAATTGTTAACCCTCGTGATTGCCTTACTGGTTCTGGTGCCTCTTTTGGTCCTTGCACTGGCCTGGTCAGAACCGGCATGGGACATCTGGAAACATTTTCGAGAAACATTGCTCAACCGCCTGATTTTGAACACCTTGATCCTGGTGACAGGCGTCTCAACCGGCACCTTGCTGCTTGGTATCACCCTGGCATGGCTGACAGGAGCTTGCAACTTTCCCGGCCGCAAAATATTTTCCTGGACCCTGCTGTTGCCGCTGGCAATGCCTACATATGTCCTGGCATTTGTCTTCCTTGGTATTTTCGATTATTCCGGGCCAGTACAGACACAACTTCGCGGGTGGTTCGGCCGTGATGCATGGGTTCCCGATGTTCGCTCTGCCGGTGGAGTTATTTTGGTCATGTCTCTGGCTCTCTATCCATACGTGTACCTGTTGACCCGCAATGCCTTTCGCACTCAGGGGAAAAGGGCCCTGGAAGCGGCCCAAAGCCTGGGTTGTTCTCCCGCAGGCGGATTTTTCAGGGTGGTTTTGCCAATGGCCAGACCATGGATCGCCGGCGGGACAACACTGGTCATGATGGAGGCCTTGGCTGATTTCGGTGCTGTGTCGATCTTTAACTTCGACACCTTTACCACTGCTATTTACAAAGCATGGTTTGGCTTCTTCTCCCTGCCTGCGGCAGCGCAACTGTCATCACTACTGGTCGCAATGGTTTTTATTCTGGTTGCGCTCGAACAACGCCTGCGCAGGCACATGCGTTTTGCCCAGAGCCGTATCACACCACAATCAGAACGCATTCAACTGGCAGGTGTCAGGAGATGGCTGGCAACAGGATATTGCCTCGTTGTTCTAGGCCTTGCTTTTTTACTCCCTGCAGCGCAATTGCTTGCCTGGTCTCTCGAAATATTTCACGAAGAATTTGACAGTCGGTACCTTGGGTTGGTCAGTCATTCACTTATATTGGGACTTTTATCGGCGATCTTAATTGCCATGACCGCACTCTTGCTTGCTTACGCCGGTCGACGGCACCAAGACCGGTGGACTCATGGCCTGATAAGAACAGCAACCCTTGGCTATGCCCTGCCGGGAACTGTTTTAGCCGTGGGCATCTTCATCCCGCTGGCCTGGCTGGACAATCAGTTAATTAGTCTGTCGCGCACCCTCTTCAACGTCGAGATAACCCAACTTCTACAGGGTACAATTTTGATCATGATCACTGCCTATATGATCAGGTTTATGGCCGCCGGATTTAAATCGATTGACAGCGCCATGCACAGGGTCACAAACAACATAGACGAGGCATCACGTCTTATGGGTCTTCGTGGCATCAAACTGTTGTACAAAGTGCACTTGCCAATGTTGCGTGGCGGCATTTTCACCGCCCTGACTCTGGCTTTTGTCGATGTCATGAAAGAGATGCCGATCACCCTGATGACACGTCCCTTCGGCTGGGACACTCTGGCAGTAAAGATTTTCGAATTAACCTCGGAAGGGGAATGGGAACGCGCGGCACTGCCTGCATTGACTTTGCTTCTCAGCGGCCTGCTACCAATTGTGTTGCTGATGCGGGAAACAGACAGGGATTAGGGCAACAATAAGTGGAAATGGAGAACCCGGTGATGACGGACAATCAAATCGTTCTTGAACTCAAGCAGATAACCCAAGCTTACGGCAGCCAACTGGTCGTCAAGGACCTGTCTTTGACTCTCACACAAGGCGAAATCGGCTGCCTGCTTGGCGCAAGCGGTTGTGGCAAAACCACCGTACTGAGAACAATCGCCGGATTTGAACCGCTGCTGGACGGAGAAATCATATTGAATGGCGAGTGTGTCAGCCGAAACGGCTACCAGTTGCCGCCGGCCAAAAGGCAGATCGGCATGGTCTTTCAGGACTACGCACTCTTCCCCCATCTTTCAACCTTCGACAACGTCGCATTTGGCTTAAAGGGAATGGACAAGGCGACATTGATTCGCCGAGTCAACGAGGTTCTGGAGTTGGTCGGGCTTTACAGCGAGCACGCAAGATATCCACATGAGATATCCGGAGGTCAGCAGCAACGCGTGGCTTTGGCCCGGGCGCTGGCACCCAAGCCACAATTACTTTTGATGGATGAACCTTTCTCCAACCTCGATGTCACTCTACGCGAACGATTATCAATGGAGGTTCGCGACATCCTCAAGGAATATGGCACAACCGCCCTTTTTGTGACCCATAACCAGCACGAGGCTTTTGCAGTGGCTGATCGCATAGGCGTCATGCACAATGGTGAGATTTTGCAATGGGACAGTGCTCACAACCTCTACCACCAGCCTGCAAGTCCGCAGATTGCCAACTTCGTAGGCGAAGGAGCGTTGATCAAGGGTATCGTTAGAGACAAAGGCAAGGTGGAAACCGGACTCGGCCTGCTGGATGGCATTATGACTGCTTCAACGCCAGACCACACAACCGTACAACTGCTGGTGCGCCCGGAAGACATCCTTCATAACGATGACAGTCAGGTCAAAGCGAAAGTCCTGAGACGTAACTTCCGCGGCGCAAACATCATGTACACATTGTTACTCGAGAATGGCGATAAGGTTCAGGCGCTGGTGCCCAGCCACTGCGATCACCAGCCAGGTGAAAGAATCGGCATTCAGCCCGATGTTCGGCACTTGGTGGTGTTTCCTATTGTTTTACAGAAAAGAGAGATTACAATCCGGACGGCATAGGCTTGCGTCTACGGCAGGTACGCATAATAAAGAGTGATCCTTCTAAGTAAACTTGGCTTTCCCCGTCATTTTTGCGATCTCGATTCTGACTACATGGGTCCGGCTGTCAAACTTTTCTATGTAGGCGCTGCCCTCTGAGACAAACTCCTGCGAGTATTTCTCAACCAGGGCATTCAGGGCCTGGTATCTTTCTTCTCCTTCGATAACTGAAGCACGCCCGAATACGATAACACTCTCGAATTCGGTGCTGAATTCAGCGGGCAAAAGATTGGTTCGACCGACCACACAAAAGGAAACCTTATGGTTTAGGGCAAGGTTGTCGAGCTTATGGCCTTCCAGCGCACAATGAAAGTAGATGCAATTATTCATCAGGACATAATTCAACGGCACTCCGTAGGGTTGCTCGTTGCCACCGACCGTCGACAGGACACCATATTCTCCGTTTTGCAAAAGATTGATGATGGCCCCGTCCTGCATGGCCTTGTCTTTTCGTCTCATTATGTTCGACTCCTTAAGTCTTCTCGCTGATCAATGTTCGCGCAAACTCTGGTAAGAAGTGAAATATGACCGGTATCCGAACCGCAGGATCATGAATGTGGTCAGTGCCACGCTACCGGTAATCACACACATAATGGCAATCTGGTACTTGACAGCGATCAGCGGCTCGGTTCCGGAAAGGATCTGACCCGTCATCATACCGGGAAGAAATACCAGCCCCATGGCGGCCATTGCGTTCACGGAAGGGATCAAGGCCGCCCGGAAGGCACTGCTGACCGCCGGTTCAGCCGCCAGCTTTACACTGCTGCCAAGACACAGGGCTGTCTCGATTTCCTCGCGACGTTCACGGAATTCTGCGGCCAATCGTTCGGCCGCCAGGCTCGCGCCGGTCATGGAATTGCCGATCACCATGCCGGCCAGCGGAATCAGGTAACGAGGGTCATACCATGGCTCGAGCCCGACAACCAGGGTACAGAAAAAGAACGTCATCCCACCGCAGCCGAACAGAATGGCGGCACCGACCACCCGGTAGAAATTCGGCATCTTTGTTTCGACCCTGGCACCGATTGTCTGGACGGCAAAGCCGGTCATGACCATCAGGATCAGGAGGACCGGCAATGCCGATTCAAGGGCAAACACCAGGTGCAGCAGATAACCGACAACCATCAGTTGCACGAACATGCGTAGACCAGACCAGAAGATGTCTCTGCCCTGTCCGGCCCTGAGGATGTGGGCCAGACCGATACTCATCAGCAACAGGCTGTAAACGGTCACCAGGTCCCAGAGGCTGAGATCGATAATCGTCGGATTCATGTCGCAACGCCCCCGTTATCTGTCACGGTTGATGAAAGGAACTGGCGAGAGGCCTTCACTTTCGGGTCATTCAGGACCTGGGCAACAGGACCGGTTTCGATAACTGAACCGCCTATCATCAAGGCAATCCGGTCTGCACAAAGCTCGGCAATCTGCAGATCGTGAGTCACGAGAATTATTGCCAGGCCTTTTTCTCTGGCCAGGAGTTTGAATGTTTGCGCCATCATAGCGCCCGTCTGACGGTCAAGAGCACTGGTCGGTTCATCAAGCAACAGAGCCCTGCAGGGTCCGACCAGGGCACGGACCAGACAGACCCTCTGCTGCTGGCCAACCGAAAGTTTGCGCGCGTCGCGGTCCAGCCAGGACTGCTCGACCCGGCACATCTCAATCAGATTTTTGATATCTGGTGATTGCAGTTCCGGTGGCTCAACCCTTCGTAATCTTGCCGAAGCCAGCAGGTTGTCTTTGACGGTACCGGGGAAAAGATATGGCTTCTGGGCAACCAGGGGGATTTGCGCGCGCAAAACCGGAGGTGGGAGAGTTTTGATGTCTTTGCCGGACAACATGACCTGCCCGCTGTCCGGCTCGAGCAGTCGGTTAAAAAGCCGCAACAGTGTACTCTTGCCGCTGCCGGAGGGCCCGGCCACCGAGAGCACTTCACCGGGGGCCACGCCGAGCGTGGTTTTTTGCAGGATGCTGACGAAGGAGCCATCTTCGCCAGGCCGGCTGGCCGTCACATCCTGAGCCAGCAGCAACTCCCGGGAAGTCATGGATTATCTGCCTCGGCGTTCAAACGGCGCAAGACTTCCTTCATGTCTTCCCAAACGTCCCGCTTACCCTCCGGGTTCCGCAAAAGATAGGCAGGATGATAAGTCGGCATCAGCGGAGTCCCGTGGTAAATCTGCCATTCGCCCCGGATCCGGCTGATCGGAACTTTGCTCTTCAACAGGCTGTGGACCGCGAATCGCCCGAGACCTATGATCACCTGCGGCTTGATCGCCGCGATCTGTCTGATCAGAAAAGCTTCGCAGGTTGCCACTTCTTCAGATTGCGGATCCCGATTGTCCGGTGGACGGCATTTCAGGACATTGCAGATATAGACGTCTTCACGCTGCATTCCCATCGCCTGAAGAATTCTGTCGAGCAATCGTCCCGCTTCACCGACAAAAGGCTCCCCTTTTTGGTCTTCCTCGCGGCCGGGAGCTTCGCCGACCAGGACCAGGCGCGCATTCGGGTTACCGACTCCGTAAACCAGCTCCTTTCGGGACGCACCGAGACCACAACGCTGACAATCTCCCAGGTCTTCACGAATCGCATCCAGGGTATCGCCCAGACTTTTACTCGCTTCGATCTGCTGCGCCAGTTCGACACCCGCGGCGTCCCTGCACAGGTTCTCCACACCGAGGTCGGAGAGGTATTCGAGTTGGCTGCGAGCTGACGCCAGGGTGGTGCGAATATCATTTAATAACTGTTCAGGCATATTTGACTGACAAAACTCTTGTAGAAGTATATTATTCAATAAAGGACGGTACAATTATCCAATGAAATGGTTGTTCTCTGCTACCTTGACATGTGTACTTGTCATGCTGATTTTTCCGTCCGAGGCCCTGGCCTGGGGGATCGGCGTTCACCTGCAGACCGGCACCTGGATTCTCGACAACCTGGCACAGCTTCCGGAATCTCTGCGCATTATACTTGCTGCCCATCCGAATGACTACCTGTACGGCTGTATCAGCGCTGACATCACCCTGGGCAAGAAATATACCCATTACCTCAGGCACTGCCACTCATGGCGGATGGGCCTGAAAATCCTCAACCAGGCCGCGACGGACAGCCAGCGGGCATGTGCCTATGGCTACCTGAGCCACCTTGCCTCCGACACCGTGGCGCATTCGTACTTTGTGCCTTATAAACTGATCCGCACCTACAATAACGTGTTGCTTAAACATGCCTACTGGGAAATGCGCTTTGAAACCCACGTGGCTCCGGAGATCTGGCCGTTGGCCAGATCGATCGGCCGCAAGGACTTCACCGACAATGACAAACTCATGCGCAGTATTCTGGCTGACACAATTTTTTCGTTCGGCACGAACAAAAAGCTGTTTAATTCACTTCTGCTTCTGAGCCGCCTGCAGCAGTATCAAAAGGTTCTGCGTTCGCTTGCCAATACATCAAAGTGGGCGATTACCACAGAAGACCAGAAGGAGTATCTGGGGTTGACCACTGAAGCGACCCTGAGTTTTTTGCAGGACCCTGAACACAGCCCCTATCGAAATGCCGACCCGACTGGAGAACGCGCCCTGAACTCGGCCAACATGATCCGCAAAAATCTGAACACGCTCTGGCTTGACGGCAAGCTTCGCGAACGTGATGCCGACGAGATGCTTGCCATCATCAAAATCAGGCTCAAGGAAGGGATCTGTCAGCCGGATGACCTGCTGACTTTGCTCTCCGCGGCCTGAACCGGATCAATCTTTCGGCAGTAGCGTTAGAATCCTGTCCAGAAGTCTCTCGGCCACCTCATTCTTGGTCATCAGAGGCAGTTCTTCCGTCTCACCATCCGGTGTCAGCAAACGAACGATATTCGTTTCGCCATCAAAACCAGCGCCATCCTGTGCCACATCGTTGGCAACCAGTATATCCAGATTCTTTTTCTGCAGCTTTTCACGGGCGTGCCGAAGCAGTTCCTCCGTTTCGGCGGCGAAACCGACCAGGACGCGTGAGCCTTTATGTTGACCGAGCTCGGCAAGAATATCCGGATTGCGCTGCAAGGCAATTGCCATAGTCTCTGCATCGCCCTTCTTGGTTTTCTGCTCAGCCCGTTCTACCGGGCGAAAATCAGCGACCGCTGCTGCCTTGATGACGACATCGGCTTCGGAGAACTTATCCATAACCTCACGGTACATCTCCTGGGCACTGGTGACGTGAATCGTTTCGACACCTTTCGGATCGGCCAGTTGAACCGGTCCGGACACCAGGATCACCCGGGCGCCACGGTCACGAGCTGCGCATGCGATGGCAAAGCCCATCTTGCCTGAGGAGTAGTTACTGAGGAAACGGACCGGGTCAATCTCTTCGCGGGTCGGTCCGGCTGTCACCAGAAAGGTTTTTCCGGCGAAGTCCTGGCTCCCGATGAGGGCATGGGCCGAACTGAAAACAACCTTCGGATCGGGCATCTTGCCCTGCCCCTGCCAACCACAGGCCAGCTCACCATAAACTGGCTCGACGAAATGATAACCCAATTCTTCCAGGTGTTTCTGGTTCTCCCGGTAAAGCGGGTTCTCCCACATATTGGTATTCATCGCCGGGACAAAGAGAACCTTCGCCCTGGTCGCCATAACCGTCGTCGACAGGAGGTCATCAGCGATGCCATTTGCCACTTTGCCGACAAAATTAGCCGTAGCAGGGGCAATCAATACAAGATCGGCGCTGTCAGCGAGGGAGATATGGCCGATATCCTGTTCCTGGATAAGATTGAACAATTCCGTGTGAACCGGGTTCCCCGAAAGGGTCTGAAAGGTCAGCGGAGTCACGAATTCCTGGGCACTGCGCGTCATGATCACATGAACATCAGCGCCGGCCTTGGTCATCAGGCGTAACAACTCAACAGCCTTGTAGACAGCAATGCCTCCGGTTACGCCCAGTACGACACTTTTACCTTGCAGCATGTCCTTCTCCAGTAAAATCAGCGAAAAGCAGCATCACCAACAAAAGGGTTGTTCTGTCGCTCACGACCAATCGTAGTATCCGGACCGTGACCAGGGTGGACAATCGTCTCATCAGGGAGAGCAAACAAGCGCTCCCGGACACCTTCGACCAGTGAGTCAAAATCGCCACCTGGCAGGTCGGTCCTGCCGATCGACCCGGAGAAAAGCACATCACCGACAAACAGGTGTCCTTCTGTCAACAGGCAGATGCCACCGGGAGAATGCCCCGGCACATGAAACACGCTGAAGGAAAGCTCTCCGACCTGAAAAGTATCTCCCTGTCCAAGTAGCCGGTCAGGTTCCGGTGAAGCAGCAACCGACAGGCCATAAACTTCGGCGTGGTTCCTGGCATTCTGCAGAAGCGGCAGGTCATCAGCGTGGATCAATAATTCCGCTCCGGTCTTTTCAACAATATGCAGATTGGCACCGATATGGTCAAAGTGGCCATGGGTATTGACGACTTTGTGAATCTTCAAACCCTGTTTCTCGGCGACATGCAGAATTCTTTCGCCCTCTTCGCCTGGATCGATAACCACGGCCTCTTTGGTCTTACTGCAGGAGGTAATAAAACAGTTTACCTGCAACGGCCCGACGCTCATCTGATGTACAACAAGTTTATCATTCATCATTCTTTTCCTGATTGTCTCCAGCTAGGAGGTTGAGGTCCTTGCTCTTCAACTGCTCGCCGAGGGTATTGCTGAAACGTGAACGCGGCTTCCCGGAGACTGGTCCGGGCGATATTGCATTGCTCTCACCCTGCCCTTGGTTCGCCACGCCGGATAGAGCTGTGGGCTGAATACCTTTGAAAAAATAACGGTCATAGTGTTTGTGATACTGCGTCCAGGCCGATTCACTGTCCGGTTCACGATCAATATGCGTGCGGACTCCATTAATCTTGGAATCCAGATCATCCAGGAAGTTGAGGATAACGGCCTCCATGGTTTTCGGCCGCTTCGGGGACCCGTACTCGTATTGACCGTGGTGTGACAACAGAAGGTGCTTGAGATGGATCGTCAGTTCCATCGGGAAGCTCCCCAGTTGACGTATTTTCTCTTCCACCATTTCGACGCCGATGACGATATGGCCGAGGAGTTTGCCTGCATCAGTGTATTCGAACGAGCGCTGATAACGTAACTCGGTGACCTTGCCGACATCATGCAACAAAGCCCCCACTATCAGCAGATCACGGTTCAGGTCCGGGTAGCGTTGACAGATATCGGCAGCAAGGCTTGCTACGGCTAAAGAGTGTTCAAGCAGGCCACCAAGGCAGACGTGGTGCATGGCCTTTGCGGCCGGGGCCCTCGTATAGCTGGACATGAACACCGCATCAGACAGGAACAGCTTCATCAGTTGCTTCAGGTTCGGATCTTCCAGTCTGTCGATTACGGCTTTGAATTCACCGACCATCTCATCGACAGGACGTGATGACACGGGCAGGAAGTCGGCAAGGTCGATGTCTGACTCATCGAGACAACTCAACTCCTGAACCACCAGCTGCATTTTCCCCAGGTAGACACTGGCTTTTCCTGACACCTGGACAAAATCATCCCGGTCAAACATGGCGGAGAATTCATCAACCCTGTCCCAGATGCGCCCTTCGACTTCACCTGTACAATCCATCAGCTTGAGAGTCATATACGGCTTGCCGTTCTTGGCCATGCCGATCATCTTGTCCCTGACCAGGAACGGCGCTGTAATCTGATCGCGCGCCACTATGTTTTTTACATAAACGTTCTTCAAGACAACTCCTGTTTCAGGATGAATTGTACAACCTGGTCTGCCGCGCGCAAACCGTCAAACGCCGCACTCATAATGCCACCGGCATAACCGGCCCCCTCGCCCGCCGGATACAACCCGGCGTGGCTGACTGACGCGCCCGACTCGTCGCGAGTTATCCGCAGAGGCGAGGATGTTCTGGTTTCCACACCGATCAGAACGGCTTCTCTGGTAACAAACCCGCTCATTTTTCGATCAAAATAAGGCAGAGCACGGTTCAGCCCATGGTACACGAAATCCGGGAGAACTTCACGTAGTTCTGTTTCAACCACACCGGGGCGACAACTGGAGGCAACCGGGCCGTTGCCGAGACCGCAAAAACTCATCAGGTTCTGTGCCGGAGCCATAAAATTTCCCCCGGCCAGAGAAAAGGCCTTACGTTCCCACTGCTGCTGGAAATGCATGCCGCCCAGTTTTGTTCCGCCCCAATCTTCCGACCGCACTGACACCACCAGGGCGCTGTTGGAGTATTCCCCGCTTCGTGACATGCGACTCATGCCATTTACGACCAGCCCGTCCCGTTCAGAGGCTGCGTTAATGACTTCCCCGCCCGGGCACATACAGAAAGAATACACACCACGGCCAGTCTCGTCATCATTGTAGCGAAGGGCGTAATCTGCAGCAGGGAGCAGGTTGGTGAATTTGCCGTACTGGATACGATTTATCAAGCGGGATGGATGTTCGACACGGACACCGATCGCAAAGCCCTTGGGTTCAAGTTGCACACCGTTGCGATCTAGCATCAGGTAGGTGTCACGCGCACTATGCCCGGGAGCCAGGATCAAGGCATCACATGCAATCAGCTGATTTTCATCAAACACACCACCGGTAATTCTACCCTGGTGGATATCAAGGCCGGTCAGGCAGGTTTCAAAGAGGATATCGGCGCCCTTGCTGATCAGATACTCACGAAACCTGATGACAACCTTGCGCAAACGATCTGTTCCGACATGGGGACGGGCTTCAACCAGGATCTCTTCAGGGGCACCGAAGGCAACCAGACTTTCCAGAACCGCCCGCCTTCGAGGATGGTTCAGACGTGTTGTCAACTTGCCGTCGGAAAAGGTCCCGGCGCCGCCCTCACCGAACTGAACATTGCTGACGGCGTCGAAATCACCAAGAGCCCAGAAATGTTCCACATCTTTGACCCGCTGCTCAAGTGGCCTGCCCCGGTCAACCAGGGTGACCTGGGCCCCCGATTCGACCAGGCTTTTTGCGGCAAAAAGACCGGCGGGACCCATGCCGACAACCAGGACGTGACGACTTGCGGTGACCCTTGGCGTGACAATCTCAGGAATCGCAGGAGCCTCCTCAAGACGATCACATGTTGACTCTCTGAGTAAATCGGATTCGTTGTCAGTTGAAAATTCGACTGTAAAAATCCTGCGAATCCGGCTCTTTTTGCGGGCATCGATTGAGCGACGCACCACCTTTAAATCCCGTATCCGAGTAGTTTCGACACCAAGGATTCGCGCTACTTCAAAGCTTAGCGTTCCCTCGTCTGCAGAAACGTCAAGAGGTATGTCACGGAGCAGAAGTGGCATTCAGTGTCCGATCGTCAGGTTAGCGCATTATGCCAAAGGCAACCAGATTTGGAAAGTTGTGCCCTGCCCGGGCTGACTCTTGACATGAATTCGCCCCGAGTAGGTTTTTACGATACGCAAGACAACAGAAAGCCCAAAACCGGTTCCCCGTTCCTTGGTTGTGAAGAAAGGGTCAAATATCTTATTCATATGCTCTTCCGGGATTCCGTCACCGGTGTCGCTGACTGTAACCAGAGCCTCAGAGTCATCGCATTCGAGAGTGACCGACAGGGAACCGCCCTGTTTCATTTCAAACAAGGCATTGGCAAAGAGATTGGAAAACACCTGGCCAAGCTCATCCGCATCCGCCAGGATGGAGGGGGTATTTTCCTGGAGAGTCTTTGTCAGCTTGACATTCTGCGCCTGAATCTGCGCAAGGAAGGGCTTCAGACTTGCATCGATAACATCAGCGAGACGAATCGAGCGCAGCTGAAAGTTTGCACGTTTGCTGGTTGAGAGAAGTTTAACCAGGATCGCGTCGATACGCTCCACTTCATTGAGAATCTTCTCTGAATATGATTTCATTTCCGGCTCATTTTTCAACCCGGAGGTCAAAACCTGAGCAAAAAGGCTGATTGAATTCAGTGGGTTGCGAATTTCATGAGCCATCCCGGCAGAAAGATGCCCTAGCGATGCCAGCTTTTCCGTTAACAGGATTTCGTGATGAGCATGTTCCAGTTCCATGGTTTTCTGTTCAACGCGCTGTTCCAGTTCCCGGTTCCATCTCTCGATTTCATCAAGCAATTTCTTCTGTTCATCGACAAGTTCCCGGTTACGCATCTCTATGGCCCGGACGCGCAGCACACTTTCAATCCGCTCGACCAGCTTCGCATTACTGAAGGGCTTCAGGATATAATCAGAGGCGCCGGCTTTCATCAGTTCAACAGCGACTTCCTCGCTGCCTTTGCCGGTAAACATGATCACGTAGGTATCGGGGAACCGGGCACGGATTTCTTTTAAGGCATCAAGTCCGTTAACCCTGGGCATCATATAATCAAGCAAAACAAGGGCTGGCCGTTCTCGTTCAATGATCTCGTAGCCATCCGTTGCATTATCAACTGTTCGCACCTCGAATCCCCTGCTGGCAAGAACCATTGAGGTGAGTTCGAGAATCATCTGTTCATCATCAACGATTAGAATTTTTTCGCTCATATTAATAAGTAGGGCGCCCTCCCGAATATTGAAAATGCAGGATACCGTCCCGACCTCTTTTTGACAAGAATATTGGACTGGCTCAGGAGTAGAAAAGGCAGCGTTTCCGCTGCCTTTGTAGGATCATTGAGGTTATTCCCTGATGCGTATGGTCATTACTGGTATCGGCGATTTTCGAACCACCTTCTCGGCTGTACTGCCGAAAAGGACATGATCGAGGCCGGTTCTGCCGTGAGTCCCCATGACGATCAGGTCCGTATTAAGAGATTCGGCTTTCTTGATGATCTCATCATAAGGGATACCGGGCAATACATAGGTTTCGAAGTTGTTGAAATCCTGCATATGCGTGCGGCAAAACTTTTCCATCAACTTTTCAGCCCCCTGTTCTATCTCTTCTTCCAGCTTGTCGAAGGAGATGTGCGGCACATAAAAGCCGCGCAAGTCGACCGGTTCATTGATGATGTGGACGACAACCAGTTTACTGCCATATTTGCGGGCCATGGATAATGCCGCCTGAAAAGCAAAGTCAGAACCTTCCGAAAAATCAGTAGCGAACAGAATGGTCTTGAACTCCATATTGACCTCCTCCCAATGTCAGGAAACCTGAGCGACCGAACCACCGTTGAAAATTTTCTTCATAACAGAGCGAAGCTCATCCAGGCGCACAGGCTTGTGGAGATACTCGTAGGCACCCAGATTCATCGCCTCAAGATAAGACTCGACACCACCATAGGCGGTTATCATGATCACGTTTGTGCTCGGAAATTTACGGCTCAGTTCACGCAAAAAGACCAGGCCGTTCATATCCGGCATATTGATGTCGCTGATAACCAGATTGATCTTGTGCTGACCCAGCATCTCCAGTGCATCATTGCCATTCGCAGCACTTTCAACCTGGAAACCTTCCTGTGACAACAACTTGGACAACCCGATACGGGTATTTTCCTCATCATCGACAACCAGTATGCGTTTTACCAATTCACCCAAAATTACCTCGGCGCTTGAATGTTTCGGAAAGTCTAACACGAGGGGCCCCCCTGTCAAGCCGGATCCGAGTTATTTTTCTTAGGAATATGACGTTAAAACAGCAAGTTACATAGTTGGCAGGAATATAATATCAATCCCGTTTGCGATCTCTTGAAGCTTGCCAGGTGGCAACAATTCGCTCGATCAGGACGGGGAACAGGCTGGCGTGTTGAGAACTGCAAGCAAGAACATCTTTGTGGCTGAGTTTGTCTGCTGTCATCCCGGCAGCATAATTGGCAACAAAAGCGACGGCAGCGACCTGCATTCCGAGAAACCGGGCCATGATTGCTTCCGGTACCATAGACATGGAGACCACATCAGCTCCGATAGTTTTCAGAAAACTGATTTCGGCAGGGGTCTCGTATGACGGCCCGGTCATGGCAACGAGGATGCCACGGTGAAGGACCAAGCCATCAATCTGGCAGCGGGATAGTCGATCATACAGACTCTTGTCATACAGATCAGCCAGGTCAATAAAGGTGTTGCCGGGAATCCCCCGCAACGGGTTGTCACCAAGCAGGTTGACATGATCTTCAACCAGCATGAAATCCCCCGGCTTGAAACCTCTATTGATCCCACCTGTTGCACAGGTCAAGAGTATCCGCGGACATCCCAG
>Ga0316198_10001385_pt1 | contig 14210 bp, 15 predicted proteins | sample OudBieAanoxic_MG_FD_204935 | JGI IMG/M metagenome (GOLD analysis project Ga0316198, IMG submission 204935) | Coastal sediment microbial communities from Oude Bieten Haven, Netherlands - site A anoxic | ecosystem: Environmental > Aquatic > Marine > Coastal > Sediment | place: Netherlands...
GCTCATGGATACTATTTTCTTTGATTCTATGGTAGTCATCTAATACTAAGATCACGGTCTTGTCTATTTTATCAAGCTCATTGATCAAGGTATGAGCAATCGTTTTTATAGGTGGAAGTTCTCCTGCAGTTGAAATGGTTTCGGTAAGAGGAACACTATTAGGGACAGCTGTATGCAGGGCTGCCACCACATAAGTAAGAAAAACCCGCAAGTCGTTATCTTCTTCATCAAGAGATATCCAGCAACTTGTTGCAGTTGTTTCCTGAAGCCATTGGCTAACGGTTTGGCTTTTGCCATATCCAGCGGGAGCAGAAACTAATGACATCGGCTTTTGTAGGCCTGATTCAAGCTTCTTAATTAAACCTGATCGTATAACCTGTTCATTGAAGATGGCAGGAGGTCTATGTAGCTTTGTTCGTAGCATTGCTAAATTAAATACAGATTAAAAACCCTTCACTTCCTTCATAGCTTCGTTATGGTAAGTCTTGCATCTAACAATTGGGTAAGTCTTGCATCTAACAATTGGATATAGTTATTACCCACATATCTTTTGAATAAGCTAAGATAGTACAACCATATTATAAGCACAATACATTTAAATACAAGACCACTACATTAGATAGCGTGATTCAAAAATATTCTTTGTAAAACATAAAACACAAACTGGCTGGAAGAATAATTCTAAATATGAATTATTTGGGCTTCAGGCAATAACTCATCATTAAGAAGCCTTAGAAAGACTTGTGCTAAAGTGATAACATCTAAGTCGCAATAAGCTACAATACGATCCAAATCGCCTTCTTCATAATAAACATCTCTGACCATACTACCATCAATATCTTCTTTGGGACAAGGAATACCCAGAACATTGGCCATAAGTTTTAAGGAGGTGTAATGCTTGAAATCTCCAAATTTCCAGAGTTCAGTTTTTTAATATCTTAAAATATAAATGTTTTAAAAGAACTTAGCGCTGGTGTAAAAGCAAATGGAGGGAGTCATAAGATAGATGATAAGAAACACATATTCTAATTAGCAGTTTAGTTTTAACACGGGTGAAAAATACTTTATGGTATAATTACAACTAACGGTTTGAATATGGGTCGTTTAGCACTTTAAAGTACTTATCTGCAAACTGCTATAATCAATATTAAATGTGCACATTTTCAAGTTAACACTTTTTGCCAAATGACCTATATTTATTGTTGCCTGAAGTATTTATTAAAACTCCACTCCCGGAGCTAAAACCAATTGAAAGAAAATCAAAAGAAGTACGAGGAATACTATAGGGCTCCAATATATATTTTCATTTATTCTGTTCGAAGTACGTCTGATATGTTTGCTCACTGTTGCTGAAGCCCATATCCAGGGAATTGAAAAAACGAAAATAATAAATGGAGTAATGGCCTGTCCAATTGGAGGAATCCTGAACGGAACAATAAGTAAGCTACCTATAATAGCGGCTCCTACAGCTATAAACCGAATATACATAAATTTTGCTTTAGGATTGTTCAAATCGACATCGTTAGAAACAAATTCCAATAGCTGCCTGCTAAACCAAATATTAACCATGGCGATAGCGATAATACTCGATAACGCTAAAATTATGTGAAGGGGTTGACTCAAATTTAAATATCCCACAAGTGCTTCACCCACATCAGTACTCGGATCCAGGTATGCAACTGCTACTTGAGGAAGTGATTGTACTAGTCCATGAAAAGCTAGCCACAAGACGAATAATTTCCAAATACTTTTGGAGTTTTTAAGGAAATGGAAAATTGCCAAACAGATCAATCCTATCAAGAAAATTGCCAAGGCTCCAGAACCTTGCATCAACAAAGTCATCGGATGTTCTCCTTCCCAGTTATGATTGTTATGATATAGAATTGCCTCCAAGCCAAGTGCCTTTTTTCCCAGAACAAGAAATAGTTCTTGCAGAAAGAATATTAAATTGAATGCTATAGCATATAGTACTGAAGAATTAATCATGGTGGTGTAATTGGCTATACCTTCTGGGGCAGAAGCTTTTTTATACTTGGCCCAATTGCGCACCCCCCATAATATTGGCCCTAACAATAGGATTGCAAAAAATATTTGAACTATGATCATTTCTTAAACATTTACATTTTATCAATTGCAGTTAACGCTGAGTATAAAGGGCGTTTTAATGCCCTTTATATTGTTATGAGCTTTTTTGCCTTTTCAGTATTTTTACAATACGATTATATACGATTTCCGATAAGTTCCAAGAGTATCCACCACCTGTATTTACAAACTGAATGACAACCGCATCAATATCTTTGTGATACTTGGCAATGCTAGAGTATCCCGGCAATAATCCTGTATGTTCGTATACATAAATAGATGAATAGATTTCCTGTTCACCTTCATTAAACACTGAACCATCGTTTAATGCCCGCAAGAATATTCCCGCATCCTCTGCTGTAGCCAACATTGAGCCGGCAGGGTTTATAAAATCATTATACTTTATATCATCATCATAACCTTCGTAATACCCACTCATAACATCGTCTAAATCTACTTCACTTAATAAACTGTAAGTATTGTTCAGCTCAAGCGGTATCAGAATTTCCTTCTTGATATATTGGTGATGGCTATATCCCAATGTTTTATCAAGTATTTCACCGATCAACAAATAATTTGTATTTGAATAGCTGTATTTTTTATCCGGATCAAAGTCAGCAGGCTTATTCAGTACTAACTCAAGTGTTTCTCTATTGTCTCTCGATATGTCTTCCCAATAGCCGGGGGTGTCGGTAAAATTAGGAATACCACTCCGGTGTTGCACCATCAATCTCAAAGTGATTTTATCTGCATTAGCAACCCTTCCTTCCAATTCCGGTAAGTAATCAGCGAGCGTTTTATCCAACGACAAACGATGATCTTTAACTAATTTGGCGGTAGCAACAGCAACGTATAACTTACTAATACTGCCAATTTTGAATAAGGCTTTCGGGTCGGCAGGTATTTCATTTTCGCGGTTATGCCAGCCTGCGGCGAATAATTTCGGTGGCTTTCCAGATTGGTCCACGTAAACAATCATTCCATCGAGTCCATGACCAATTGTCTCATTTACTTGTTCTTGAACCGTATCCGGTAGTGGTAATATCCAAGCCTTTACCAAAATCCATGGTACAAACGCCAAAGAGGTTATACTTGCAATAATAAATACTATTCTGAGTATTCGTTTTGTTTGTTTTTTTGTCATACTATTTCAGGACGATGCAAATTTATTAATTGCTCACAACAACAGAATATAGTTAATAACTAAATATAATTACTATTCCTTGTGAGGCCTATATCTCTCGTTTGACGGAAGAATAATTTTAAATATGAGATTTGATCTTCAGTCAATAACTTATAATTATGACGCCTGAGAAAGACTTGTGTTACAGTAGACTGATCCTTTTCACAATAGTGAATGAAACTTGGCAAAGGAGTTCTGGCTAATTTGGCCATGCCAGGAGGCATTGATTCGCCATAATTAATATGGATTAGATAGGGATGCTACATCAAATAGACTGTATCGATACAAAAATATTACCCGGATTAATAAGCTAGATTATTTGGAAATATCATTCTAAATATGAATAATTTGGTCTTCAGGCAATAACTCATCATTTCGAAGTCTGAGAAAGACTTGTGCTAAAGTGATAACATCTAATTCACAATAAGCCACAATACGGTCCAAATTGCCTTCTTCATAATAAACATCTCTGACCATACTACCATCTATATCTTCTTTGGGAGAAGGAATACCCAGAACATTGGCCATAAGTTTTAAGGAAGTGTAATGCTTGAAATCTCCAAATTTCCAGAGCTCCAGTGTATCTAAATGAGGTACTTCCCAGGGTTTTTTACCAAAAAGATCTAACTTATATGGGAGTGACATCCCTTTAATAATTAATCTTCGCGCTATATATGGAAAATCAAATTCCTTACCATTATGTGCACAAAGCAGGTTTTTTGGGCGGCTAAAATGGTCGTTGAGCAATCTTATAAAATCTTTTAGTATCTTTTCTTCATCACCCTGAAATGTCGTAACCCTGAAATTACGAACACCTCCTTTAAATAAAAAATATCCTACAGAGATACATATTATCTTACCAAATTCTGCCCAAATTCCCGCTCTGTCATAAAACTCTTCAGCTGTAAACTCTTCTTTACGCTGATACTGTGATTTATGTTCCCATAGCTCTTTCTTGGTATCATCCAATTGCTCATAATTGGCTACTTCAGGAACAGTTTCGATGTCTAAGAAAAGGATATGTTCAAGATTTAATTTCTGTATCATCCCAAATAAGTATTAAATAAACTTTATTTTCAAATTGAAACCACTTTATTGTAAGTTATTGTTCTTAGGGTCAATTCAACTAGAGAAAACTACCATTTTCAAAAACCTTATTCCCTGCTTACTTGGTAGCATAGTTTAAGATACGGATTGATATTGCAAAAATGTTGCAGTTTATCGAATTAAAAGCCCAAATTTCAATAAAAAGAGTAAAAAAACGTTGTGATATTCCTTAATAGTTTTTCAAATTATTGTTATTATGAAATCGCAATTCTATATAAATGTTACAAGAAAGCTTCTTTCACTGGCTTTTGTGTTTTCTCTTTGTCTTGTTGTCTCCTGTACTAATGACGATTCAGATAATGAAGGAGATTTGGATATTATTACGCCGGGAGAGGAAAATGTTTTAGGTGCTTCTCAAGATATCAAGACAGATAATACAGTTTCCAAGAATTAATTTTAACGGTAACTCCAATCCTGACTGTAAATCCTATTGGCCATTAAATTGATTGCCAATTTGCAACTGCAAATAGTCAACTTACTATTCCTCTTACCCTCTTCCTTCGATATATTATGTATCTTTAAAAAAAAAGCTGCATGAAATATTATAGGTTCCCACGGGTGCTATACCTCTGTATTATTGGGATACTTTTTCTGGGTTGTACCAATGACGATAACCTACCCGATATGGATTCTGAAGTTCAATTGCCCAATTACTCGGTAATAGGGGAGAATTTTCAAAGTGTTTTTCAATTTAACTACGATGGAACACTTGATGAAGGAGAGTTATTCAATTTAACAACAGAAAGCAATATAAACAGAGAGTACCTTACTTTGAGACAGGTATCTGACCTTCTTACTTTTTTCAGTTTTGCAGCTGGCAGTTTTTCTGCAGTTCAAAGAAATTATGTAACAGGGCAGAGCACTTTTCTAAACGAGTTTTATAAGATCTCTAATGAAAGATCAGTTACCTGGGGAGCTAATTCAGAGAATAAACTTTTTCTGGGCTATTTCAGCCCTGAAGGGTCAACAAATTATGGAATTAGGACCATAAATCCAGCTACTGATGAGGAGATAGATTTAATAGTGGAATATAATGTAAATGATGTATTTGAACCGCTTTATTATGGTAACCGGCTGTTAATTACTTTTTTAGATCAGCAGTCCAACTATAAACTCTCTGTCATAGATACAGATAGCAATGATATAATAAGAACCTTTGATTTTGGAAAATTGGTCCCAAGTATTTTGATTAATAAAGATGGGGATATGATTATTATCAGGGGGAATTCTGCCTCCGATTATGAATTAACACTTTATGATTTACAATCCCTGGAAGTAATGCAGGAGGACCAATTTTCAATAAATCGATATTTCTTTGCCGGGCCTATTCAGTCTGAGGCTAGTATTGTTAATGAGAAACTGTACTATCTCAATCTTTATGCACAGCCTGCAATTATTCCTTTTGGGCCGGCGATCTATGATTTTATTACAAAAGAAAATAGAATTATTGATATGCCCTCCATTGTACAACAAGTACAGGAAGAGATTGGCCTTGATATTGAGCTTACAGCTTTTGACTATAATGACAAAACCAATACATTTCTAATGGGTTACGCCAAATTGGTGGATACGGAAACTCTGGAGGGAGGAATAATTATTATTTCCGAAGAAGGGAGTTTATTGAGAAATACAAATTTGGAATTTGCACCAACCCGTTTTATTAAAAATTAAAAAAGTACACAACCAACTAACTGGTTTGTTTAATAATTAATGAAATTAGCCTTTCTTTTACTTATGTAGCTGATAGGTATAAAATCTAAGACAAAATCCTATTTAGGACTAATATCGTCTATGGAATTACGACGCTACATACCAGTTGGTCTGCAGAATTAGAATAGGGATTGTTGCTTCGAGGGACTCTCGTGGTTTAACAGCCATTTTTTGCGGTGCAGTCCACCGGCATATCCGGTTAATGAACCATCAGATCCAATTACCCTGTGGCAAGGGATAATTATCCATAAAGGGTTTTTCCCATTAGCTGAAGCAACTGCACGAATAGCTTTTACATCGCCAAGATTCTTTGAAAGTTCTAAATATGACATCGTTTTTCCGTAGGGTATCTCCAATAATGAATTCCAAACCTTTTTTTGAAATTCGGTACCTTCCGGATTTATTAAAAGGTCAAAATTCTGTCGTTCACCTTTAAAATATTCATTTAATTGATATGCCGCATCCACCAGAACTTCAGGGATTATTTTGCTTTCGGGTTCATCCATCTCAAGTACGGTAACAGAGCTAAGACCATTTTCATCACCTTCCAGTTTTGTGCTCCCCAAAGGGGTACTAATGTATGCAGTAGCCATTATTATTCTATTATACCAGTTTTTTTAGCTCTGACTTCCCACTTTTTCCTTGCAAGAAGCTGTAAATCTTCAACATTATCGCTTTCATCCATAATTTCCAGTCCTAATAAAGTTTCTATAACATCCTCCATACTCACCAGGCCACTAACAGAGCCATATTCGTCAACAACCAGGGCGATATGTTCCCTTTTTGCAATTAAAGTCTCAAATAGTTGCGGAATTGGGGTATTCCTTTTAGTAACTAACAAATCCCTTTTAATTGCTGATAAAGGAATATCTCCATTCTCGTTTATTATCTCTTCCAAAACATTATCTTTTAAAACATAACCAGTAATTATGTCTACACTCTCGCCATAAATGGGAATCCTCGAGAATCGTAGTTTCGGGTTTTCCTCAAAGAATTCTTTAATGGACATAGTTTCCTTGGCTATTTTCATCACAGCCCGCGGGGTCATGACATCCTTCGCACAAATTTCATCAAATTTCAGAAGGTTTTTGATCACCTTTGATTCTGATTCCTGAAAAACACCTTCTTCATGAGCTATATCGGCCATTGTAGTAAAATCTTCCCTGCTAAGGACACTACCATGCACTTCCTTTTTACCAATAAGTCTTGTAAATAATTGAAGCATCCAGAGGAGGCCAGTCCATTTTAAAATCAATACCATAATGGTTAAAGCCTTTGAAGTAAAATTGGCTAGTTTCCTCCAATAGGTTGCCCCAATAGTTTTTGGAATAATTTCTGAAAGCACAAGAATTAATATGGTCATTATTGTTGATACAACGCCAACCATCAAATCTTCGGTATATTTAAATCCAAATAAAACATGGGTTTGGCTACCATATATTTCCTGGTAAGCTACTTTGGCCTGAACCCCTACCAGAATGGCTCCAACCGTATGAGCAATGGTATTCAGTGTTAGGATGGCAATCAGTGGTTGGTCTACATCTTTCTTTAAATGTTCAAGGGTATGTGCATAGTGTTTCCCTTCTTTTTTCTTTAAATTAATAAAAGTAGGAGTAACACTTAATAATACTGCTTCTAAGATGGAACATAAAAAGGAAAAAAAGATAGAGATAAAGGCATAAAAGAATAGTAATTCCATTTGATTTAATTAGGACACTAAAATACTAATAATATGATTTACTATTTTTATTAATTATTCCTCCCCCTGATCTACATAAAATAACTGATGTAATTGTGGCCGGATATTTAAATCATATAAACTTCTATTGTTGCGAGAAGGGTAAACACGATTGGAGAGGAAAATAAATACCAATTGGTTTATTGGATCGGCCCATATAAAGGTGCCAGTAAAACCAGAGTGCCCAAAGCTTTCCATGCTCGCATCTATCGCCGGATAAGCTTCGGAAATCATTAAATTTTTATTCTTCAATAGGGGTTTATCAAAACCCAGACCACGTCTATTATCGTTTTCTGGATATTGTACTTTTGTAAATTCTTTTATGGTAGCTTCGGAAAGATACCTATGGCCGTCATAAATGCCATAATTCTGATACATTTGCAATATTATATGCAGATCTCTGGCTGTTCCAAACAGCCCTGCATTTCCCGATACCCCTCCCATAAGGGCAGCATTTTCATCATGAACCCAGCCTTTTACCAGGTCTTTCCTGAATACTGAATCTACTTCGGTTGGTACGATATCATTAAGATACTTCTTAGTTTTGGGCTTAAACCCAAGGGTCGTGGCGTCCATTGGCAGATAGAAATATTTTTGTAAATAATATTCATAAGACTCCCCGCTAAGTTGAGAAATAAGCTTAGGGAATATTAAAAAGGCCAGCCCGGAATACAGATAGGTTCTATTTTCACTGACCTCCGATCGCTTAATTTCCCTGTACATTTTTGAAACAAATCTATTTTTTACGTAAAGATGTTCATAAGCCTGATTTTCAAACCTGGGTGAAGGCCCCGAACGGATGTATCTTCGTTTTATTCGACCTTTTTTTTGAACATCATTTAGAAAAATAATATACGGCTTTAATCCTGCCTGATGTGCAAGTATTTCACGTAGGGTTAGCTTACTTTTGTTCCTTGTATGTTTCCAGGGTTTCCAATACTTAGAAAACGGCACATCTAAATCAAGTTTTCCTTCGTCATATAGTTTCATTAAGGCAAGCAAGGGACCTGTAATTTTTGTAACGGACGCAAGGTCATAGATGGCGTTCAGGGCTACTGGCTGGATACTGTCATAAGTATAAAAGCCATAAGCTTTATGAAAAATGATATCACCTTTTTTCGCAACTAAAATCTGGGCACCGGGAAAAGCATAGTTTTTTATTCCATTGGTGATAATAGAATCTACCGCATGGTCAGTTTCCTTTGAAACCCTATCTATTGGGATAGATCTACTGGTAATTTTGTTAAGGGGATTATGTGAATTTGAATTTTCTTCAGAATTATCCTGCGCGTAGGACTTAGATAATAAAATACCAAATAGTATTAAAATATAAAGCCGATACTTAAAAAATACAATTTTTGCCATAGGAGTGTATGGTAAAGTATTGGTAGAACGCAGGCTAACCCATTAATTTTACTGCATCTTTTGCAAAATAGCTGGCAATGATATCTGCACCTGCCCGCTTTATTGAGATCAACTGCTCCATCATAACGGAATCATGATCCAGCCAGCCTTTTTCTGCGGCTGCTTTAAGCATGGCATATTCTCCAGAAACCTGATATACTGCCACGGGCACTTCTACTTCATCTTTTATTTCTCTTACAATGTCCAGATAACAAATTCCAGGTTTTACCATAATAATATCAGCCCCTTCATCAACATCCATATGTGCTTCTTTTATGGCTTCTATTCTATTTGAAGGATCCATTTGGTAGGTCTGCTTATCTTTAGGAACATTGTCCTTTTTTACAGGAGCTGACTCCAAAGCGTCGCGGAACGGGCCATAAAAGCCACTTGCATATTTGGCGCAATAAGACATGATTCCGGTATTGGTTAATTCCTCATCTTCCAAAGCTTCTCTGATAATTTGTATCCTGCCATCCATCATATCACTGGGAGCTACAAAGTCTGCACCTGCCTCAGCATGTGAAATACTCATTTGTGCCAAAATCTCACTTGTCTCGTCATTAAGAATCTGACCATTAGCGACAATACCATCATGCCCATATGACGAATATGGGTCCAGAGCAACATCTGTCATAACCAACATATCGGGACAAGCACTTTTAACCGAGTTAATTGCACGTTGCATTAAACCATGTTCATTTAGAGCTTCTGTTCCTTTATTATCCTTGAGTGATTCGGGCACTTTAACAAAAAGCAGAACAGCACAAAGGCCCATGCTCCAAAGTTCTTTTGCCTCTTTACCCAGATTATCGAGACTTAACCTATAGTAGTTAGGCATTGAAGGAATTTCTTCCTTAATTCCATGGCCTTCAACAATAAATAATGGGACTAAAAAGTCGCTGGGAGTTAAAATTGTTTCACGAACCAAATGTCTGATGGCATTATTTGCTCGTAATCTTCTATTTCTTCGAAGTGGATACATTGGTTTTATTTTAAGTTAAAGGTAACAGAAATGAATATATTCTAAATAATAATCTCACCTTTTAAATATGGAACCGCCCTCCCGGCAATTTTAACCCGTTTGTCCAGGAATTCACAATAAATATCACCGCCTCTTTTGGATAACTGTTTGGCTGCAAGTTTAGATTTTCCAAGGACCCTGGACCAATAGGGTATTAGGCTGGTATGGGCTGAGCCGGTAACGGGATCTTCATTGACTCCACATTGGGGAGCAAAAAAACGCGATACAAAATCTACACTGTCTCCAGGGGCGGAAACAATTACCCCCCGGGCATCTAGTTTATTGAGCAAAAAGAAATTGGGGTTCAATTGTTCAATGTCTTTCTGTGTATTATAAATAAGGAGATAGTCGGTCTTTCCTTTTAACGTATAAACCGGAGTCTTACCAATTGCTTCGTTAAGAGCTTGGGTTGGTTTTACAGGTTTAATTTCATCTGTTGGGAAATCCAATATTAATAGTCCATTTTCACCTTTTTCTACCTTTAATTTTCCACTTCTAGGTGAAAAAAACTCAATAAATGGGTCATTTAAATCATAATTATTAAATAAAACATAAGCCGTAGCCAGGGTTGCATGTCCACACAAATCTACTTCCAACTCAGGTGTAAACCATCTAATAATATATTGAGCACCATCTTTAACGGCAAATGCGGTTTCCGCAAGATTATTTTCCATGGCAATTTTTTGCATTATGCTATCTTTTATCCAGTTTTCCAGGATACAAACAGCGGCAGGATTACCGGAATACAACCGATCTGTAAAGGCATCTATTTGAAATATTTTTTGTAGCATTCTAAGAAGTATTTGCTTCTAAATTACAATTAAAAGCTATCAAACCCATGATCTTGGATTCTCCAATACTTTAATTAATCTGGCCTCCTCACTGCCTCGATCCGGATGATGATCGTACTTCCATTGAACATGCGGAGGTAAGCTCATAAGAATACTCTCAATACGGCCATTTGTCTTTAATCCAAAAAGTGTACCCTTGTCGTGAACCAGATTAAATTCAACATAGCGACCACGACGAATTTCCTGCCAATCCCTTTGTTTACTAGTATAATCGAGGGACTTTCTTTTTATAACAATTGGTATATATGCTTTCAGAAATCCATTTCCAACAGCGGTTACAAAGTTATACCAATCCTCTATACTCATATTGTCGGAAACTTTACAGTAATCAAAGAATAACCCACCTATTCCTCGTGCTTCCCCGCGATGACTATTCCAGAAATAGTCATCACATTTCTTTTTATAGATTTTATAAAAATCAGGATCATGCACATCACAAGATGCTTTGCAAACTGAATGAAAGTGCTTAACATCTTCCTCAAATAGATAATATGGTGTAAGATCAAGGCCTCCCCCAAACCATTGATCTACCAGCGCACCTTTTTTATCATACATTTCAAAATAGCGCCAATTGGCATGCACAGTTGGGACCATGGGATTTTTGGGATGGAGCACCAGACTTAGACCGCATGCATAAAAATCCGCATCCTTTACACCAAAATAGGTTTGCATACTTTCTGGGAGTTCACCATGAACAGCAGATATGTTTACTCCACCCTTTTCAAAAACTGAACCATCTTCAATTACCCTTGTCCTGCCACCACCACCTTCCGGACGTTTCCATATATCTTCACGAAATTTAGCGGAACCATCAATTTCTTCTAATCTGGAAGTAATTATGTCTTGAAGTTCTTCAATGTAACTGTAGAATTTATTTTTCATTTGATTTTTCATATAATTCCATATCAAGCGGCTTTTCATTTGGGGGAATATGGGCTTTTAACAATGTTTTTGTCCATTTATACCCGGATTTTTCTGCTACTCTAATACTCGCTTTATTTTGCCTGGATACAATTATTTCCAAACTTTTTAAGCCAAGATCATTGAATGCAAAAGATGTAATTTCCTTTACAGCTCTGGTAATCCAGCCTCTACCTTGATAATTTTTATCAATACAATAAGCAATTTCGCCCCGCTTAAGCTCCCAATTCAATTTTTTTAAAATAAGTAAGCCTAAAACAGTATTATTTGTTTTTAGGGCAAAAGTAAATTCTGTTTTTAATTTTATCTGTTCACTTTTATTTAGAATGTAGTTTTCAGAGGCCTGAATAGTCTCATTTTGTCTTAAGGTAATTGGAAAAAAGCGATTAAATTCTTTTTTATTTGAAGCTAAAAAAGTGTGTAAAGCGGAGGTGTCCACAGTTTTTAATGGCTCTAAAGCAAATAAACTACTTATACGACTATCAGACATCAAACACTTTGATTCTACTGAGGTAATGAATGGGGCTATATAATTTAACCCCCTTTTACCTTAAGGCTTATACTCTTTTACAGCATCTATAAATGCCTTTGCGTTTTCCACAGGGACGTTTGGTAGAATCCCATGGCCGAGATTAACGATATATTGATCCTTTCCAAATTCATTTATCATTTGGGTGACCATTTTTTTAATGACTTCCGGGGGTGACAATAAGCGGGCGGGATCAAAATTTCCCTGGAGCGTTATTTTCCCTCCTGTCAAATACCTGGCATTTCGTGCAGAACAAGTCCAATCCACTCCAAGTGCAGCTGCACCAGATTTCGCCATATCGCTTAAGGCAAACCAGCAACCTTTACCAAAGACAATTACCTGCGTTTCCTCCTTTAAGGCATCTATGATTTGTTGAATATAATACCATGAAAATTCTTTGTAGTCATTGGGAGATAGCATGCCGCCCCAGGAATCGAATATCTGAACTGCATTTACGCCTGCTTTAACCTTGGCTTTCAAATATGAGATAGTGGTATCAGTAATTTTCTGCAACAAATTATGGGCAGCAACTGGTTGTGTAAAGCAGAATTCCTTGGCTTTATCAAAGGTTTTGCTGCCTTGCCCCTGTACACAATAGCAGAGAATAGTCCATGGAGAACCCGCAAAACCAATTAATGGAATCTCATCTTCCAATTTCTCTTTAGTTGCGGTAATAGCCTGCATTACATAATCCAATTCTTCATAAACATCTGGAACTAAAACACGGTCTACATCTTTTTGAGAGCGAATAGGCTTGGGCAAATAGGGTCCAAAATCGGGTTTCATCTGCACTTCTATTTGCATAGCTTGAGGTATGACGAGAATATCGCTAAAAAGTATGGCTGCGTCCATTCCATATCGCCGAATAGGTTGGACCGTAATTTCAGAAGCCAATTCTGGCGTCTGGCATCTGGTGAAGAAATCATATTTCTCCTTAATCTTCATAAATTCTGGCAGGTATCTGCCAGCCTGTCTCATCATCCATACTGGGGGGCGCTCTACAGTTTCACCTTGTAGTGCTCTTAAAAATAAATCGTTTTTTATACTCATTTTATTTCTTAATGCTCAAATTATAATGCAATGATACCTTTTTCAACAGATTTTCTACAACTGGGGTATCTGCTACTACTATGGAATCTGTAAATAGGGCAGCTTCTCCTGCCGTCGTATGGCCTATACAGAATACCGTACTATGACCTACCTCATTTGACAAAGTAAAACTCTTTACTCCACTGGGACTAAAAAACAATATGCCATCAAAGGGTTCTGAAAAATGCTGAGGATTTAATTCTGTTTGGTATACTATAATTTCCTTGAAATGAATCTTATGTTTGGTCAAAATATTAGGTAAATCATCATTTCTTCTATTTCCACAAAAAAATAAAAATGACTCTTTTTTATAGTTTTTTGCAATAAAAACACCTAATTCGGCTCCATTATGGGCCATTTTTACAACTTTATATCCATTTTTTTCTAAAAGTGATTTGGTTTTTTCCCCGACGCAAAAAAACTCTCTTCCCAATTTCTTTTTTATAGGAAAATTTGAATTATGGTTTATAAATGCCCTAACCGCATTCTGACTCGTAAAAATAAAATAATCAAAATCAGTGGTTAATTGAAATTCTTGGTAATGGATATTTATGGCTTCGTATTCCTGAAAA
>Ga0316198_10001386_pt1 | contig 14209 bp, 17 predicted proteins | sample OudBieAanoxic_MG_FD_204935 | JGI IMG/M metagenome (GOLD analysis project Ga0316198, IMG submission 204935) | Coastal sediment microbial communities from Oude Bieten Haven, Netherlands - site A anoxic | ecosystem: Environmental > Aquatic > Marine > Coastal > Sediment | place: Netherlands...
TCTATTTGTCAACCTACGTAGTTCACCGGCACATTCTAAAGAAACTATAATGGGAAGAACATGTTCCCGGTACCATCCCGATCCAACTTAAAGCATAAACCAGCAAGTTCTTCATAAGGAGTTATCCAACGCTCTGGGACGGGCTATCTAATACGATGAATCCATAAAAAAAAACAAGGCCTTGGTCAGGGGCCTTGTCTAAAGAGAGAATTAAAATACAACAATTTATTCGAAGTATTCATCCGGTGGGTCAAAGTAACCGTCGCTGGCAGATTCAAAATCATTTTCAATATCATCACCCCAATCGTATAAATCACTTTTTGGATGGTTTTTTTCATCCTGCCAGTCGTCTTCAAGAAAAGGTATGATGGTCTCCTGTGAATTGGTACTATTATTTTTCCTTGGATAAATGTGGTATGAAACTATCAAAGCTATAAGACCTACAATAATTTCAATCATTTTCCTACCTGGAAAAACATCTCATTTCATTAAACTTATATTTTTTCAAGCTCAGCGAATGTCCGCTTGAATAATTCAAGAATACAGTTCGTATCGTGATTCTTTTTCCCTATGCTGGTTATTTAAAGAGCAGATTTTGTGTTGGCCAACCAAAAAAATATTGTTTCAATAAAGCATCCACCACCGCCACCACCGGATGATGAACTGCCACTTGTTGAGTCCGTTGTGCCTGATTGGATTGTTGTGGTGAATTCGGCCCATACCGGATAGTGATCAGATACATCTTTTGCATCAGCATCTGTCAGGTTGAAAACACTATCAAATCTAAAAACACCCGCTGATTCTGTGCATTCTGAAGCCAAGGCATCGGTGATTACGATACGGTCATATGTACATGAAGATTCCGCCACATTTGTATCTATATCGTTTGATATCATCCAGATGTACGACTCATCCATTAACGGGCAGGCCATGTCATCTTCATCAAAATATGAACAATCTGCATTTAAATCTCCGAGAAGGATTATATCAAGTTCCCCAGGGAAATGAGCCTTTGCATCTTCAATTACCAGAGGTAGAGAATCGATTTCTTCGGTAGCAAAATCTGGGTCAGTGTGGATAAGGAACTTCAGATGATACCAATCTTTGCATTATCCGTGCTACAATCTTAGATTAAGTCTATAATTAAAAGAGATTTGACTGAAAATAACATTGGAGTCAAAGATGGAACCAGTATTCATTGATTTTCATATTCACACCTCAGAAAATCCAGAAAATCTGAATGAATCTTATGATGTAGACTTATTAAAATCAAAAATAGAGCAAATTGCAGATGGTTCAAGCTATCTAATATCACTTACCGACCATAACACTATAAACAATTCTGCATACTTAAAAGCAGTTCAGAGCGTTGAGAATATTCTTTTGGGAGTAGAGTTGCATGTTAGAAATTATGAGAATGCCGCTTCTTATCATTGTCATATATTTTTCAATTTACCGAAAATTGAATCTTCTACAATTGATGATATCAACCTGAAATTAGATGATCTTTATCCAAATAAAGTAGTAGCTAAGGTCGATCAAAGTATCCCAAAATTAGAAGCAATAATGAATTGTTTCGATGAATATGAATTCATTCTTTTACCACATGGTGGTCAAAATCATTCAACTTTTGACAAATCTATCCCTAATGGGGTGAAGTTTGATAAAACATTGGAACGGAGTATTTATTACAACCTTTTCGATGGATTCACGGCAAGAAGTAACAAAAGTTTAGAAAAAACACACGAATATTTTCAAAGATTAGGGATTAAGGAATTTGTTAACCTTGTAACAGCCACAGATAATTATGCTCCAAAGGATTATCCAGATTGCAAAGCTGGAAAAAGTGCTTCAGAATTCATACCAACATGGATGTTGGCCAGCCCTACTTTCAATGGAGTCCGATTATCTCTATCTGAATCATCAAGACTAAAATACGGTGTAAAACCTGATTCATGGGCAGAGTGTATCAAACATGTTTCACTACAGAATACAAATATCGATATAGATGTTGACCTGACGCCAGGACTGAATGTGGTTATTGGTGGTTCTTCAAGCGGAAAGTCTTTGTTTGTCGACTCTGTCTACAGGCATATTGTCGGTGAAATGAATAACAGCATATACCTTAAAACACCGTATGGCATTCAGGATATACAAGTAACGAATCCATCGGGGCAATATCCTCATTACATAGACCAGAACTATATTAGCAAGGTATGCGACCCAAAAAATAAAGAGTATAATATTGATGACATTTCAATTCTTAAGAGTGTATTCCCGTCAGATAAAGAAGAGAGACAAACAATTTTTAATGGTCTTTCAAAACTTGGTTCCCAACTTGCTAATATGGTTCTATCAGTAAAAGAAATTGAGACATTGCAAAATTCTCTGAAAAGGATCCCCAAATTATCACACCTTATTGTGACAGAAGCGATTCAAGACAACCCGTTAAGGTCCATGTTGCCAGATGACAGGATTATCGAATCTTTAGAGTATGGCAAATCAAAATACACACGTGACCTTCAGGACTTAGATAATATTGAAAGTTTCTTGTCTGGAAATCCTTTAATTTCCCACGATGAAACTCTCATTAAAAAACTAAAGGGTGAGCTCAAACTTGCATATAAAAATTCCAAGATAGAGGCGGCTATTCGAAAGATTATTACCAGATACAAAAGAGAAATTGATAGTTTGCAAGAAGATGAAAATCGAGAAATTGCCACCAAAAGAATGCAATTTGAAGGTTTACTCGAAGCTATAAATAAGTATATTAAATATGAAAAGATCTTCAATGATTCGCTATCAGCCATATCTAAATTTAAGATAATAATTACAACAACTGAAATTGAATCAATGGGGCATAAATTGTTTATAGATAATGAATTTGAATTAACAAAAGAGAAATTTCTAGAAGTGATAAATAGAATGCTAAAACCAGCTCACGCTATAGGGACGTTCGATGATATTAAACCTGAAGCACTTTTCGAAGAAAAATTCCGTAAGCGAGATCCGAAGGTGGAAGACTATGACGACTTCGAAAGGCATGTAAAAGCCAAATTCGATGGAATGAACAAAAAGAAATATCGGATAATCACAAAGGAAGGCAAAGACTTTGATAGTCTAAGTGGGGGATGGAAAACTTCTGTTATTCTAGATTTGATTCTTGGTTGGGGCAGCGATAACGCCCCGCTAATAATTGATCAACCTGAGGACAACCTTGCAACTGGATACATAAATTTCGGTTTGCTTGAGGCAATCAAAAGATGCAAAACGAAGAAGCAAATTATTTTAGTTTCTCACAATGCCACAATACCTATGTTGGGGGATGCTCAGAATATTGTTATGTGTAGGAATAACAATAATATAATTTCAATTAAATCTAACCCGCTCGAAGGGGTTATTGATGGGTTTGGTGTTGTTGACTTAATAGCAGAAACTACCGATGGCGGAAAAGCTTCTGTGAAGAAGCGTGTTAAAAAGTACAATCTTAAGAATTTTAGGGGGACTGATGAAACTAGTGTTTAAGAAAGATGAAGAACACCAGATCAACGTGTTCCATGAAGTGGATGGCAAACAACAAGACTTTTCTTATGTTGACATGATTAAATCTCTGATAGAATCTCGTGAGTTGGAAAAACCAGATATATCTGACGGCTTTACTGACCCTGAAATAAATAGCATCAAGCGTATGGTATCTCTTATCAACGAAGAAATATCTACTACAGAGGAAGCTGATAAGCCATATAGTTCTTAGCAACCGTTTCAATAGAAGAAAACACAGTACGACTGAAATTTTCTGTTATTCGCAGTACGAACATTCCCAAGTTGCCACCACTTACAATTTTACTCTTTTCTACGTCTATATTTCGATCCTCAACTATTCCAGGTATTCCATTTGTGGCCATGAAATCCTGAAAATTCTTGAAGTGCTCTGGACCAGCCATAGTTTCAAAAAAGTATATTACCGTTTTATGTATCCATCCTTTAGGAAATATTAGGTTGCTCGGATGATAGTCAATTACTAATATTCGAACATCCTTTTTCAGGACACGTATCATTTCATCTAAAACCTTTAAACGGACGGTGTGATATATTTCATGTAGTGTCATCATGGTAATAACCATGTCAAAAAAATCATTCGATTTGTTACACCTCAGATTCATTTGCATCATGGTCGTCCACCGTCCAGCTCCCCCGCCATATATTATTTCCCTTTTTTGTTGGTTTAGCTTGGGGCCATCGTGGTCGAGTCACCGGTCGGCTCATATTGATAGCCGATTCGTCCCTGTATGTGTGAGATAGGGTATTTTGCCGATTTTTCTGTATAGCCCCCAGGGGGGGGTACTTGGCAACCAACGTCCTATCATTTGAAAAAGCGATTTTTCCGGCCGGCCGAGAAATAAGCCGACGCCACAGCGTTCTCCATCAAGCGTCTGAAAATGGACACCATATCCTATAAGACTCCAAAGCCTACCCTTGTCCATTTCTTCTTACCGGTACCCTACCATCGTCCAGATCGTCCATCATTCCCATGAGCCATTATTCTTGCCAGTTACAAAAGTGAAAAGCAGAGCGGTAGATGCTCTGCTTCTGTAACCATTAGGTCTGAATTGTGATTAAGGAATTTTCCAGGACACTTTTCCTATTCCTATGCCTTGGTATGTTCCTTGTTTTGAGGATTTCACTGCAGGGCGTGGCATAAATTCAATTCTGCCCTGAATACCGGTGCAGTCTCCGGTACCGCCTATTATGTCTGCACCCCCTGCTGACGGTCCTACTCCTAAAACTCCGTCAGCTGCAATGACAGCAAAAACCTGATCACCATTTGGACAAGTGAATACGAGTGAACCGTGGCCTTTATATTTCCCATCAATCGAATGGAGAGTGCCAAGAGCCCGAAATGATGAGTTAAAAAAAGGACTGTTTTCAGGAGCGTCGACCATCGCTCCTTGTTCATCATAATTCATTTGAAGACGACCCTCTCCCAATTTAATGACTTCGAAAGTGCCACTTTTCCCGCTACTATACTCTCCGCTCCCTTCTTTTGCCATTTCAGCGTAAACTGCAAAAGTTGAAAATACCAATCCTAATGCAACGATAAACAGTGCAATGCTGAATTTTTTCATTTTTCCCTCCCCCAATAGGTTGCTTTGATAGGACTGTTTTGACCATCTGATGGGCACCACCTCCTTTAAGCTTCCAAAATGGCCTCAAGCAGAAAGGCTCCCGAGGCTTGAAATATCAGTGGTAGGCAACTGCAGTGGCGTGAATGGATCAGAAAAGGGATAGCGGCGAACAATGGACCTTTGACAGGAAATGGAATATCACCATCATCGAAAAGCTAAATTTGACATGAAAATCAGACATGAACTGGATGCATGAGAACCAGCACCGAAAAAAGGCGAGCGTGTCTTTTTATTCCCCCACTATTATGACGAATAATTGAACCATTATCGGTTGTCAATATCATATTTTACCAATTTTTTGCATGTTACGACCATGCTTTTCACATCATCATATTGATCCAGATTCCCGGCCGGCCGGAAAACAACCATTCCCAACCCAGCCAAATCCATCTTGACAATCTCACCCGATTTTTCCAATTATCCCGCCATGCCCACTCACAACGACATCAAGACCGTGGCGTACCTGGAACCGATCCTCAACTACGCTGAGACCCCCTTGGGTAGCCGTGGCATGGGCATACGATAATATAGTATAACTTGTGTCTGAACTGAAGTCTGTTTCGGCTTTACGTGATGTGGATAACTGTCGTTGGGCCGGATTTGTATATTGGAGGCACCTGGGGTACTGCAATGGACAAGCAGGGCCATTGCAGGCCCTGCTGATTAATATTACTCCATCCCCATCAATTTCATTGTAGCAGCAGCCCCTGATGCAAGCTTCAATGAATATCGGAAATCCGGCACACCATAAAAGACCATATAGAGATTTGCAATCGCTTCATTTGCCTCACCAGCGTTCGTTTTATCATATTTAAATATTGTAATAGCTGTAATCCCCTCATCTCCATCAGGATACGTATATGGTCCAATCATTTTTACAGAATCAGGAAGTGGTTTCACCTTTAGAAAACATTTGCCCAATTCATTAGCAGATTCTGTAGTCCATTTTGAAATTCCTATAGTAATCAATTTTTATTTCCTTTCAAATTATCGTTTTTGTCTCAAAAGTTTGATAAAAAATTTTGCCTCTCTTTTAGTATTTGCTGAGTATTGTCGTTACTGAGACAATGGATTCACACTCGTTTTCATTGGCAGACCAGCATCTTTCCAAGACACCGACGGATGATCTTGTATTTCGGTTAATCTTTCAGGAAACCCTCTATACCCATTGTAAACATTCGAGTATGAAGTTCCTTCAAATCCGCCGTAGCCGCTTTCGCCATCTGGCTGATCGATTTCATAGATAGCATCAAAAGGTGTGGTGTCAAAATCTTCAAGACAAGCCTCCGACCTCCCCCCACTGCGGCAGAAAAAAATTAAAACATTATAGTCTTCAGCTAATGCTTCAACATCTTGCCCAAAATTTCCATTAGCAATCAAACCTGCAGTTTCTTCATTCCACAAAAAATAAGGAATACTTATTGCGATTGGCGAAATTACCATTTCAGATACCTTTCGTACCTGAAGCCTCTTATTTCGACCTTCTATTTCGTATATTAAGAATCGGCCGTTTTGAGATAGGACGACTTTCCCAAAATCAGGCACAATAGTCTCTTCTCTGGCTGTGATAATTTCATCAACTTGACATGCAGTACCTACCCAGAAATATTCCGCTCTTGTCCTTACATCAACAAGAGCAACCCTCGTACTTTCACCAGAAATAGGATCTGTCTGGGTTTGTACGGCATCAAAAGCCTCTTCAGCTGTTATTGGTATAGGTTGAACATCATTAGCAAATGATATTCCACAGAATGAAATGATAATTACTAAACATACCGGAAGGATAATTTTTTTCATTTCTACCCCCTCTTAAGATAAAAGATATTGATTGATATTGTCGATTAGACAGGCACCACCTCCTTTGAGGCTCCGAGAATGCCTTCATACGAAAGGCTCCCGGGCTTTGGGATGTCAGTGGAGGTAATCGATAAAGGAATGAAATGATCAACTAACGGATAGCGGTGCAAAATGGACCTACGATAAAGAAATGGAACGCACCGTATAACCAGATTAGAATTTCAGGCGTACATAGGATGCAAGAGGATTCGCATCAAAAATAAGGCGAGCGTGTTTTTAGATACCCCACTAATAATTCAGAATAATGTAGTGGATTTTGGATGTCAATATCAGACTTTACCCGTTTTCAGAATGTTATTTCCATGCCGTCTGAATCATCATATTGATCCAGATTCCCGGCCGGCCAGCAAACCACAACCCTGATCCAGCCAAATCCATCTTGACAATCCCAGCCGATTTTTCCAATTATCCCGCCATGCCAACCCACAACGACATCAAGACCGCATTGTACCTGGACCCGATCATCAATTACGCCGAGACCCAGCTGGGAATCCGGCTAAAACGAACTGGTGAACTCCGCTACAGTGCCTTTTGCCCGTTCCATGCGGATAACAAGGACAGTTTCCGGGTCTATGTCGATGGAAACGATGTTGTCCGGTTTCACTGTTTCGGCGAATGTAAGGGGGATTGGGACATTTACGATGTCATCATGCTGCGGGAAAAGTGTTCCTTCAGGCAGGCTCAACAAATCTGGGCGGAGTATCTGGGCTTGAACGATGTCGAATTTTATCGCGGGGAGAGCCAGCATATCCCTGAACCTGATGCGGAACCGGAGCCGGATGACACTGTCGAATTTCTGGAGCCGGCGGAACCAGATGACCAAATCAAGGATACTCTCGCTGAGGCAGCCGACTTTTATAACGAGCTACTTTTATCCGATCCAGAGAAGTATTCCAAAGTTCTCACTTATCTCGCTCACAGGGGCGTTGAGAAGTCCGTAATCGAACGATTTCAGATAGGATATAGCCCAGCATATATTGACGAAGAACATCACGGGAGGGCCCTTATAAACGCTTTTATGGAACGCTTTGAAGATGACTATCGCACCTTCCGGCATTTCCAATATGGATGCCTGATCAGGTTGTTAAATGACAAGGGTGCCAGGGGCTACGGTTATTACCTTCAGCAGACCGATTTCACCACTCGGAGTCCTTTTGCACGTAATTATGGTGACTATTTCGCCGGCAGAATCGTTTTCCCCATTCGCAACGCTGCATCTGAGGTAATCGGATTCATAGGCAGACGGCCAGACAATCGTGGTATCCGTTGGTTGAAACAACAGACCGGGGAAACCGCCATCACCACCAAAAGCTGGCTCTACGGCATCGACAAGGCATATCGCTTCATCAAGCACTACCGGACGGTGATACTCGTGGAGGGCATCTTCGATTATTTCGCTTTCTATCGACTGCTGCAGGACCAGGGCCGGCCAGTGGTGGTGTCCACGTTGGGTTCATATCTTTCCGCCGAGGCGATGAACATTTTCAAGTCGCTGGGTGTGGAGCACTTTATCGTCGCCTATGACTGGGACCAGACTGGCAAGAAGGCCATCACTCAGATAGCGTCCCAACTGGGAGGTGCGGTTTATTATCTCGGTGGGATGCAACCCGGCCAGGACCCCGCCGAAAAGCTGAAGGATTTGATCGGCTCCATCAGCGGATTTTCACTCAAGCACCTGATGGCTTCAGCAAAGAAGCATCAACCACAGACGGAAAAGCCCATCAACGTGTCTTTCATTTCCTGCGGGCCGGCGGGAAAGCGGAAAGTGGTATTCAGCCCGGCCGAAGCAGATGCTGCTGTCTGGCATCCCGATGAAACTGAAGCAACGGAATATTACTACGCCGTGGACGACTTCATGCCGCTACTGCCCTACGATCATGGCAACAAGGCCATGCTGGATCAAACGATCAACGAAATCACCAAACTCTTGGAGGCCCGGTACACGGAGCCCCAGTCAGAGAGGATATTCACAATCCCAGTGAAATTCCTCCAGACGGAAGCTTACACAGATTTGGGACCAGCACTGATACTCTGGTTGCGTCTGGTCATCGAACAACAGACCAAGAAGCGACGTGTTCGGCAGACTGATGCTGTGCTGGCTGAGTGGTTGAGTACGACCAGGAAGACGGTACTCGTGTATAAGCGGTTGCTTCAGGAACTTGGATACTTGAACATAGATACTTCGACACGGCCACAGAGGCTATCGGTCAGGTACTTTCCCAAGTGAGTGACTCAGTTCACTCAGTACAACCACACACTCGTATGCCGGTATCGTTGCCACCCGTCGCCCAGTGGCGATTACTTAAAGGGTAAAGTTATCTAAAGAATGGACAGTATGTTTAAAGGTTATGGTAGTTTACAGCACTTTTCAGGTAAATATAGTGTAACCTGCGAAATGGCTGGTACGGTTATGGAATTCCAAAAGGGCACATACAACAGCTTGGTATTTGGGTTGATAATATTGTGCCGGCGTGGGAGTTCAGGAGAGGTCGGAAATACCGTGTTTAAACGTTCATCTATAGATAGGATCTTTGCAATTATTGCTTTCACTAAAAAGAGCCTTTTCCCTCTCTTTACCCCAAATTTTGTTTCCAGCTCTCTTAGGATTATTTTTGAAGTGTAGATTTCGCTCATCAAAGTATCTATTTATTGCACATTTGCATTCCTCAACCGACTGATAATTGCTATTGTGTATTATTGCTCTGGCCATTCCACTAAATACTGACTCAATGACATTTAGGAACTGAGCTGATTTTGGCAAAGGAGCAAGTGTTACAATCGGTGATTATATTTTTTCTTTAAATTTTTTACTGTTAATCTCATCTACTTTTCTATACAATTTTTTAGATGCGTGCCAAGAAGCTGCGTCCCATGAAAAATAGATACATAGTTCCTTGGAATATTTCTCGATAAGAATGTCGAGCAATTTAATCATTTCGTCAGTGTTTTTCTTCTCTGAATAGAAATGTGTGACTTGATTCGTTGATAACTCTAATGCTGCTGTGATTATTAGACTACCTTTACTCTTCTGCCACTGAGGAATCGTTTTCACCTCTCCTGGTGGCACCAAAGATCTACCACCATAAATTCTTATTGTAAATGGGCCGTATTCATCAATAGAAAAAAACTTTTCTTTTGGACCTAACTTAGAAAGTATATTTTTGATATTGTCAAGTTTTTCTCTATAGTCAGGGTCGTTACTTGTTAGTCTTAACCGTGTTTTAGTAATTTTATAGCCAGCATTTCTGATAATTTTTGAAATGTACCGTCTATTTATTGACAAGTTCTTTTTTTCCATCACTCGTTTTATATCATCAATTATCCAAGTAGTTCTATTAAATCCATGCAATGATGGAGGTGAATGAAGAATTGAAAATACTTCTTTAATGTACAATGGTGTTTCATATTTTTTCTGGGATATAGTCTTCCGGTTTAATAACCTCTTGACGCCACCTATTTGGTATCGTCGAATAAATTCATATATGGTATCTCTGGAAATATTAAGATGTAGTTCGATTAATTTTTTTGGAATTCCCTTTAATAAAGATAAAATACAAAGAGCCTGTTTACGTTGTTTCAAAGGTTCTTTTAAAATAGTATCGTAGAGTTCTATTACATCTTTTTTTGGCAATAATAAACTAAATTCTTCCGCCAGTTTGTCGGGATCAAAACCACCTTGTATTATTTTTAATAACCATACTGAGAAGTTAATAGAAATATTATCTTTGTTGTCCGAATAGATACTAATCGTCTTATTTATAATACGAATACGAGGAGTTACGTTAACGTCAAATCTAAAGTTTTTTCCGACCCACTGCAAAATCTTCTTATTATTACCTTTATTAGTTGTCAGTAAAGATTTAATTAGTTCCTCAAAATCCAATATTTTAGGATTTTGATTTGGATAAAATGAGTTTTTACCATCTATACAAATTGGATAGGAGATGTATTGTTCGGGAGGTACTCTTTTTTCCACATGCACAGCGTATTGCTTTGACGAAATAATATTTAGAAGGTTATCAATCGCATCTTCCCCTTTTTGGTGTACTTCAAATATTTTTCTATCCAAATTTCTAAGAAGTGCTAATTCTTTTTTCAGTATAACATTGTCTTCCTCATTATCCTCAATTAAGTCAGAAATGTTAAACTGGTGGAAACGACAATCTAATAGATTTACTGAGTCCTGAATTGTGACCAATAAATCCCAAATTGTATGGCTCTTAGGGATTTGAATTCGTCGCCAAACTGGTGGGATAGTATTATAAAAGACCTTTAGTTGATAAATATTATTCTCTTGTATCATATAGCACCAATTAGTGTGGTTGTATTAGAAATTGTCGCCTTTAACGGCTAACAATGTGTATCTTTTTTTTATCATCTAATCATTGATTTTCATTTCATTCTGTTCTTTGTAATCTTGCCAGCATATAGTAATAAATCCAAATGAATTATACTCTAAAGATTGTGGTCAATCTGAGTGGAAAAAGACACAGACATCATATCTTACCTTTATGTTGTATCATACAAATCTAAAACGTTGTAATTTATTGGATACTCCAATAAAACCTGGTCTATCAAAACCTGTAATTACCATTCTCTCCATCGGAAAAGACCTTTAACGGCAACGAAGTTTTATGGATTACGAGCCAAACAAACCGAAAATTATGCCTTCGACTACCAGCCCATAAATCAAAGCTTTTCCAACCTTGCCCTCACCAGCATGCCTTTAAAATTATCCATCACCCTAACCAACCATAACCCACCATCCGAGGCGGTCTGTCATCAAGGCAGGTCGCCCTTTTTGCGTTTGAAAGGAGGCCCTCATGCCAAAATCCGTAGAACTTTGCCAACTCGTATCCCGTGCCATTAACCACACCACCTGGAACATTCCACGTATTCGTGATGGTGATTGCTGGCGGAATATCGATAATGCCCACCTGGTTGAAAATCCGACCCGTCTTAACGGTCATGAACGCTTTGAGGCAGCCATTTTCAGAGCCGGGGAAATCATGGAGGAACGTGGGTGGGATACCGAGATTACCGACAGTAAGGAACAGTGCCACGAGCATCTGGTTTACCAGCATTACCGGTTGAAGTGCTCTAAATAGCCATATCAACCTGAACCCAACTGAGAGGGCAGTTGTCGGTTTTTTCGCCGGCGGCTGCCTTTTTTGCGTCAAAGGAGGCCCACTTGTGAAACAGATCGACATCAAACCTTATATTCAGCAGGAGCTATTCCCCGCATCATTCGACCCACCCGCGAATCAATCCATTTCCGTTTACCGGGTATCCCTGGTCAAAGATGAATCCGTGTCCTTTGGAAATGTTCGCCTGGCAAATTCCCAGGAGGCCCAGGCCTTAACCCAGAACCTCATCCTCACCAAAGGACAGCCCGATAGAGAGCAGTTCGTCGTGGCTCTACTCAATGCCAAGAATGAGATCATCGGCCTGAATATCGTCTCCGTAGGTGCCCTGTCATCCGCTCCTGTCCATCCTCGGGAAGTCCTGAAGCCCGCCATTCTTGCCAATGCCGCAGCAATGATCTTGGCCCACAACCATCCTTCCAACGATCTCCAACCGTCACCAGATGACATCGCCATTACCAATAAAATTATCCGGGCGGCTGAAATTGTCGGAATTCAGGTGCACGAACACCTGATCATTACCATGGAGGATGACCGGTATTACAGTTTCGCTGACCAGGGCATCATCGCCCGGATGTATGCCGAACTCGGCTGAATTTCCACACCTCACTCCTTCCTCAATATTTCCTTCGCAGATTATACGGATCATTTCTGTCCACCAGCCTGGTGGTAAACGTTCTCCCCGCCAACTCGACCTTTGGCGTCACGTCATCAATGCTGAGCTTCTGGCTTTCGTTGACCAGACCGCCATGATGCAGCTTGGGCCTCTTGCCATTCGACCACTTCTTTTTTCGTCGTTTCATCTCTCATTCCCCCTTATCTGTCATCTTATGGAGCAGGACATCCGCATGCATCATTCGTCCACCCTTCGTCTGGATCAGGACGGCCGGCCCAGCTCTCTCACTTATTCAACGGTCAAATAAATGAAAAGCCATTTGCCCCAGCCGGCAAGTGGTTTTCGTTTTTATGAAAGGAGGTGATCAAATTGGATCGAATTTCAGGGGACGAATTTTTGTTTATTTGGGAGCCCGCATTAGGAGCTGACAACGCTTGGTCTGAGTATTGTTGGTACTCGTTTTGTTGTGATCTCGATGAGATAGATGAAATAGATTTCGGCGAGGAGGATTGACTATGTGTGAATTCGATTTTGAGGACTTTCTTTGGGGTTATCTGGTTGGTTCTGATCAGGAAAAAGTGCCTGATGAACCGGAACTCGACAACCCTTTTTATGAACCCGCACCCGGCGAAGATGAAGAAGAATAATTTTTACCGCCGGCGTCCTAACCTTTTTACCATTCGATTGGAGGTGATACCCACCATTTAAATCAGTGTCGTATATACCGGTGACATCTGTCACCATTCAATCCATAGGTTCGGTCAGAATTTTGGCCGGGCCTTATTACGTTCAAGATAAGGAGAAACATCATGGAAAACCAGAACAATCAGCAGTTCAAGGAAGACGAAATCGCCTACATCCGCCGCTGGGACAAGGAACTGAACGACTACATCTCCAATCCGTATCCCAAGATTGGTGGAAGGCTCCGGCTGGCTCATGAAGACAACGAAGTCCTGTCCATTGAGACGGAAATCGTCCGCTATGACGAACAAATCGCCGTGGTCAGTGCCGTCAGCACCACCGCCAAGGGGTGCTACAAGGGAATTGGCATGGCCAGTGTACAGCGTGACGAGAAGATTGCACCGGCCATACTGGAGCTTGCGGAAACCAGAGCCATCGCCAGGGCACTTCGGTTTGCCGGTTATGGCGTTGAATACTGTTCTGCCGAGGAAGTGTCCCATCTTGGAAATGGGAACGGTGGGAATGGCCATTACACCAAACCCAATCAAAATGACAGTCTGCCTGCCAGGGGAAATCGTAATGACAACGACAATGGCGGTTATGGTGATCGCAAGAAACTGATGAAGGGATTATGTAAGAGGGTAGGGGTGCGGTATTTTAGGTTTCATCCAATCCGCCATTCCGGTGCGTCCATTATGGATGGGAACAATGTCCCACTTGGAGCG
>Ga0316198_10001387_pt1 | contig 14204 bp, 9 predicted proteins | sample OudBieAanoxic_MG_FD_204935 | JGI IMG/M metagenome (GOLD analysis project Ga0316198, IMG submission 204935) | Coastal sediment microbial communities from Oude Bieten Haven, Netherlands - site A anoxic | ecosystem: Environmental > Aquatic > Marine > Coastal > Sediment | place: Netherlands...
ACAAAATAATTATTCACGTCTAAAGCCTGTGCTGAGCGAAGCCGAAGGGCCGCTCCCAGGTTATTTCTGCACATTTTGTAAACAGCGCTCACCCGCCTGGCTTTACCGGCTAGTGATCGCCGCCTGATTTCAACTTCCATATATCTTTGTTGTATTCCCGCATGGTGCGATCGGTCGAAAAGAAACCGCTGCAGGCTGTATTCAGGATGCTCATACGCAGCCATCTCTCCCTGTCTCTATAAGCGCGCGCGACTTCATCCTGGGCATCCACATAACTGCGGAAATCAGCCAGTGTCAGCCAGGGGTCATGCGGACTTTTCAGTGACGCGATGATGTCATTGAAAATATTCGGTTCAAACAGATTGAAATGTCCGCTTTCGAGCAGAAACATAACTGCCTGCAAGTCGGGATCATCATCGATGACTTGCTGGGGCTGATAATCATGGCGCATCTGCTCAACCTCTTCCGCCTTGAGGCCGAAAAGGAAGAAATTTTCTTCTCCAACCGCATCGAGAATTTCGATATTGGCACCATCATAGGTACCGATTGTAATGGCGCCATTCATCATAAACTTCATGTTGCCAGTGCCCGATGCTTCCTTGCCGGCCGTTGAAATCTGTTCCGACAGATCGGTACCGGGTGCGATAATTTCCATCTTGCTGACATTGTAGTCGGGTAAAAATGCGACTTTCAGCAAGTTGCCCACACCCGCATCTTCATTAACCACCTTGGCAACATTATTGATCAGTTTGATAATCAGTTTTGCCATGTGGTAGCCGGGTGCGGCCTTGCCGCCAAACAGCACGCAGCGGGGTGTCCAGTCCTGTGTGTCGCCCTGCTTTATACGGTTATACAGGTGAACGACGTGCAGAATATTCAACAGCTGGCGCTTGTATTCATGGATCCTTTTAACCTGAACATCAAACATGGACTCGGGATCAAAATCCACACCGCAATTTTCTTTTACAAGCTCCGCGAGACGCTGCTTGTTCTGACGCTTGACCTTATGCCATTTTTTGTGGAATTCATTGTGGTCACCACTGGTGAATTCTTTCAGCTTTTCAATTTGGCCCAGGTCCCTGACCCACTCTTCACCTATATGATCACTGACTAATTCTGTCATGGCGGGATTTGCATGTGCTATCCAGCGGCGCGGTGTTACACCATTCGTTTTATTATTGAATTTTTCAGGCCAGAGTTGATAGAAATCCCTGAACAGGCCCTCGCACAGCAATTTCGAATGCAGTGCAGCAACGCCATTGACAGAAAAACTTCCGACAATTGCAAGGTAAGCCATGCGCACAGCCTTTTCATTGTGTTCGTCGATCAATGACATGCGCGCCTGTTTGTCCTTGTCACCGGGCCACCGCATTGCTATATCGTGTAAAAAGATCTTGTTGATTTGAAAAATGATTTCCATCAGGCGCGGTAACAGCCGCTCCATCAGGTGAACCGACCATGTTTCCAGCGCTTCCGGCAACAGCGTATGGTTGGTATATGCCATTGTACTGGTGGTAATTTTCCATGCCTGGTCCCACTGCAGGCCCTTTTCATCCATGAGTATGCGCATCAACTCCGCCACTGCGATTGTCGGATGCGTATCATTCATCTGGAAAACGTTGTACTCGGCAAATGATTCGTAGTCATGGCCATGGGTTTTCTCCCACTTACGAATGACATCTTTCAAACTGGCAGATGCAAGCAGGTACTGTTGCTTGAGACGCAACTCCTTTCCACTTTCACTGGCATCATTCGGGTAAAGGACCATGGTGATATGTTCAGCATCGTACTTTGCTTCGACAGCTTCTGAATAGCTTCCCCTGTTGAAGTCATCGAGATCGAATGCCTTGCTAGAAGTGGATTTCCACAATCTCAGTGTATTGACTGTATCGTTCCGGTAACCGGAAATGGGCAGATCATAAGGAATAGCGACTACATCATGCGTGTCAATCCAGCGAGCACGATGAATCCCGTCTTCATCATGGAAATGTTCAGTCCGTCCGCCAAAATGAATGGTCTGCTCAAACTCGGGGCGCGGAACCTCCCAGGGATTGCCATCACGCAACCAGTGGTCAGGCTCCTCAACCTGGTAGCCATGATTTATCAGCTGGTGGAACATGCCGTATTCATAGCGCAGGCCATAGCCGATGACCGGCAGGTCGAGGCTTGCGCAGCTGTCCATAAAGCATGCCGCCAGTCGTCCCAGACCGCCATTACCCAGGCCGGCATCGGGCTCTTCATTGATCACATCCTCCAGTTCAACAGAGAATTTCATCAGGGCTTCAGACGTTTTGTCCTCTATATCCAGATTGAGCAGATGGTTGCCCAGTGCGCGGCCAATCAGGAATTCCAGTGACAGGTAATAGGCCTTGCGTGTATTCGGCTGGTTATGACGCTTCCATGTTTTATGCCACTTCGACATGACACGGTCACGTACTGTCAGCGCCATGGCCTCATAAAGGTAAAAAGGCACAAAGCCCATGAAGTGACCCAGATGGTTTCGAAGATAGCGATGAAATCCCTGTGACAGCGACTGACTGTCCTCAGGCAACGGTTCTATTTCTTCGAGTGTGCTTTCTTCTATCCAGTCTTTGTCATTCATTGTTTCGCATCAACCTCAGCTTGATACAGTTTCTGATATTCATGGGCGCTGGCTTCCCAACCCAGCACTTGCTGCATTGCGGTTTTGCACAGCTGCTGCCATAACTTTGTATTTTTATACAAATCCAGGGCATTAAGAATTGTAGAATACAGGGCCTCGGAATCCGCGTGTTTGACTACAAAGCCTGTAGCCGTTTTGTCCTGCAATGTTTTCAGCGAAGTATTAACGACCGTATCCGCGAGGCCGCCGGTATTATTGACCACGGGAGGCGTACCATAGCGCAGGCTGTACATCTGGTTCAGTCCGCAAGGTTCGAATCGAGACGGCATGATAAACATATCTGCGCCGGCTTCGATCTGGTGCGCAAGCCCTTCGGAATAACCGATATGCACATGCAGCCGCTCGGGATATCTTGCAGCAAGGTCCATTAAACTTGTTTCATAGGCCATGTGCCCGGAACCCAGCAGCACCATTTTTGCATCGGTATTTTCAAACAGCTGTGGCAGCATGTCAGTGATCAGGTCTACGCCCTTCTGTTCAACCAGGCGACCGACGAAACCCAGCAGCGGCGCATCGCTCTGAGCCAGTCCTGTTCTACTCAACAGGTCCTTTTTATTCGCAAACTTGGCTTCATTAAATTTATTATCAACGGAGTAATTTTGCACAATATACTCGTCTGTTTGCGGATTCCACACATCGAGATCGATGCCGTTAAGGATACCTGTAAGCTTGTCGCCAAGAGCACTTAGCACGCCTTCAAACCGGTTACCGAATTCCGGTGTGCAAATTTCCTTGGCGTAGGTCGGGCTAACAGTCGTGACATGATCTGAGAAAACCATGCCGGCCTTGAGCATGGAAAAGCCACCATAGAATTCGGCAGCTTCAGCTGACCACCAGGCAGGCGGCAAACCCAGTTTGTTGAAATCGGCCTGGGAGAAATAGCCGTCATAGGCGAGATTGTGAATGGTGAATACCGTAGCGGGCGCATTGTGCACCATGCTCAGAAACGCAGGCACCAGGCCAGTTTGCCAGTCGTGGCAGTGCACCACATCCGGTCTCCAGCTGCTTCCAGGCACCCATTTCGCCAGTAACGCGACAGCACGGCTGAATACCGTGTAGCGTTCCGCATTATCCGGCCAGGCATAACCATCGCTGTGCACATACGGGTTTCCCGGCCTGTCAAACAGCTCGGGCACATCGATCAAATACAGGTAGTCACCGAGTATGTCTTCATGCGCCCGGATAATTCGCACCTTGTGCCTGACACCTGCACCCGGCACATCAATCGTTCCCAGGTCTTTCAATGTATCAACAGACGCCAGTACATCTCTGTATGCCGGCAATGCCAGGCGAACGTCGTTACCCAGCTCATTGAGTGCAACCGGAAGACTGTGTATGACATCACCCAGTCCCCCCGTTTTGATAAACGGGAACGCCTCGCTGGCTGCAAATAGAATATTCACTCGCTTTCCTTTTGCAAATACAACCCTGCCAGTGGCGGTAATGTTAGTTTCAAGCTGTAATCAAAACCGTGTTCCTGTTGCCTGCTGGTTGTGACCTTGCCGGCATTACCCAGGTTGGCACCGCCATACCATGACGCATCAGAGTTGAACACCTCGACATATGAACCCTGCTCGGGCACGCCAATGACATAGTTTTCACGCGGCACCGGGGTGAAGTTGAAAGCGCAGATTATGGATTCATATTTTGAACGTCGCATGAACACGAGGATAGAATTTTCCTGGTCTGTGCATGTAATCCACTGAAAGCCCTCGGGCTGAAAGTCATGCGCGTGCAATGCCGGATTTTCCCGATAAAGGATGTTCAGGTCCTGAACAAGATTTCTGAGCCCGGCGTGTTTATCCATACCGGCAACAATCCAGTCCAGCCCCTTTCTCTCGCTCCATTCATCCCATTGTCCGAATTCACTGCCCATGAACAGCAATTTCTTTCCGGGATGCGCATACTGGTAGGCATACAGAGCCCGCAAGTTGGCGAATTTCTGCCAGACATCGCCCGGCATTTTATCCAGCATAGCGCGCTTCATATGCACCACTTCGTCGTGCGACAGCGGCAGGATAAAGTTTTCGCTATAAGCATAGAGTTGACTGAATGTGAGCTGGTTCTGATGGAAACGCCTGTACACAGGATTAGCCTGGAAATAATTGAGCGTGTCATGCATCCAGCCCATGTTCCATTTCATGGAAAAGCCGAGTCCACCGGTATCCGTCGGGCGCGACACCTGTGGCCAGTCAGTACTTTCTTCAGCCAGTGTCAGCACACCGGGAAACTCGGCATGAACAGTCTGGTTCAGGTGCTTTAAAAACTCTATGGCTTCAAGATGTTCGCGGCCGCCATAAACATTCGGCGACCACTGGCCATGCTCGCGCGAGTAATCGAGATACAGCATCGAAGCAACAGCATCGACACGCAGGCCGTCGATATGAAATTCCTGTATCCAGAAAACAGCGTTGGAGATTAAAAAATTACGGACTTCGCTGCGGCCGTAATTGAATATTAAGGTACCCCAGTCCTGGTGCTCACCCTTGTTAGGATCGCCGTATTCATAACAGGCTTCCCCGGTGAAACGCGCGAGTGCAAATTCATCCCGTGGAAAATGGGCAGGCACCCAGTCGAGTATGACACCGATGTTATTCTGATGGCACACATCAATGAAATGCCTCAATTCATCGGGACTGCCATGGCGTGCTGTTGGTGCATAATAACCGCTGACCTGGTAACCCCAGGATTGATCCAGTGGGTGTTCGGTAATCGGCAGTAATTCGATATGGGTATAACCCAGCTCACGCACATAAGGCACCAGTTGCTCTGCCAGTTCTGTATAACTCAGAAAACCGCCATCCTCGTGACGCCGCCATGAACCCGCATGAACTTCGTAGATCGACATCGGCTCATGCAACCACTGCCAGTTGGTGCGATGCTGTATCCATTGCTCATCTTTCCAGTGATAAGCATCTTTTGCAGGTATCAGGCTTGTTGTTTCCGGACGCATGCCCATAACGCGCGCGTAGGGGTCGCTCTTGTGCAGGATCTCGTCCGTGCTTGTCCGGATTTCGAACTTGTAGGCATCATGCGCGTGCAAACCCGGGATAAACAGCTCCCATACGCCGGATGCGCCCCGGCTGCGCATTGGATGGCGCAAACCATGCCAGCCATTGAAGTCACCGACCACGCTGACACGCTTGACGTTCGGCGCCCAGACTGCAAACAGGCAGCCTTCAATGCCATCAACGACACTGAGCCTGGCTCCGAGAATCCGGTATATGTGCAGATGAGCCCCGATAGCAAACAGATCCAGATCATAATTGCTCAATTGCGGCTCAAAGCTGTATGGCGACACCACGGTATGCCTGTGGTTTGTGCCCTTTTCTATCCAGCTCAGGCTGTAGTGCTGCGGCAGCTTGTCTTTATCCGCCTGCAAGATATTCAATTCAAAGGTATCGCTACCCTCAAGCCGCTCCATTGGACCGATGCCAACGACCTCGACGCTCTCCGCAGACGGCATGAATGCACGAACGACATAACCCGGACGCGCCGGATGAATGCCAAGCCATTCAAATGGATCATGGTGCAACCCATGCTGTAATCTATTTAACGCTTCAACCATGTTTATTAATCAACCGATTTGCTGTTTCGATTCGCAGCCTCATGTCAGCTGCAAATTCATCATGTACCTGTTCCCATTTAAAAGACCATTGCCAGTTATGATCTATCGTACCCGGGGTATTCATTCTCGCTACCGAGCCCAGGTGAAGGCAGTCCTGCATCGGGACCATGCACAGGCTTGCCTGCGAATTCATCGCGTTGTCAATCAGCCTGTCCACAACGAGATCTGCCGTGGATTCATTATCCTGTTCTGCATGCTGACCCTTAAGCGGAATATTCAATGTTTGCAGGATGTAATTTTTACCATCTTTATCAAGGCCTTGATACCATCCTTTAGTAGTATCATTATCATGGGTGCCGGTATAGACGACGCTATCCTGCTTGATATTCTGCAGTTTGTGAGGATTGTCTGCATGCTCATCGAATCCGAACTGCAGTACTGACATACCCGGCAGTTCGTGCTTCTTGCGCAAGGCCGTGACCTCGGGCGTAATAATGCCAAGATCTTCGGCGACTATCGGCAAATGTCCTGCATCTTCGCGGATTTTGCTCAGCAGTTCATCGCCGGGCATACGCTGCCAATGGCCATCGGTCGCTGTATCACAGGCTGCATCGATCATCCATGCGGATTCGAGCCCCCTGAAATGGTCGATTCTGAGCAGATCGAACTCCTGCAAGTGATGGTTTATTCTCGATAACCACCATGCATAATTTTCCCGTCGCATGACATTCCAGTTATAGTGAGGATTGCCCCAACGCTGTCCGGTCGCAGAGTAATAATCGGGGGGAACGCCGGCGACGACCGTCATCATGCCTTTTTCATCCAGTAAAAACTGTTCCGGGTGCGCCCATACATCGACACTGTCATGCGCCACGAAAAGCGGAATATCACCGAACAGACGAATGCCGTTTTCGTTTGCCTCACTTTTTATTCGCCGCCAGCGGCTGTATAACTGAAATTGTTCCCAGCTCAGCTCGGCCACATAATCCTTGAACTCGTCAAATGCACGCTGCATCGCATGCGGTTGCCGGTACTTCCACGCGTCAGGCCACTCAAACCAGGGTGCATCATCGAACATCTGTTTCAGTACCTTGAACAGCGTGTAGTCATACAGCCATTCATGGTTCCTGGTACAGAATTCAATGTAGCCCGGCACGGTCTTGTCCAGCGGCGGAAAATCAGGTAACAGCGCGGGATTCATCGCAAATGCAGAAATGCATTGATACGGTGACAGACCTCCCTGCGGTTCACCCAGAGGCAGTACCTGCCAGACACTGAAGCCTGAACCGGCCAGCAGTTTCAGCCAGCGTTCTACGTCCCGGTCCAGAACCCCCGAGGGTAGCGAAGTCGGGTGCAGTAATACGCCGGCACGACGATCATAGAAGTCTCGTGAACTCATCCAACATTTCTCACCATGGTGCCGGCATTTTCGGCACTGCCACCGCCTGTTGACACAGGCTCTTCGAGCACGGCAGGAACGTTCAACTGCAGGAGTTCATACAGGTTTTTCAGCTGGGTACGAAACAACTCATCAAAATCACGGACGCTGGCCGATGGATTAATATCGCCAAACCACCAGAACCAGTCAGAGCCTTCACAAATTGCGAGCTGTTTAATCGCTCTCTGCCTGGACTCGCCATCAAGTGTGCCTTGCTCCATGACCGTGTCGAAAGCGATTTTTGCTTCACACAGAAGGTCCCATGCCCTGTTTTTATCTGCATTGCCAATCCATGTTGAAAACGATCCATAGACCCAACTGCCGGCACACAACGCCTCAAGGTCATGACACATCGGCATATCCACCAGTTCTGAAAAACAGGCTGTACGAATACGCTTATGATCTGAAAGTTGCTTGTAAAGGTGGTTGAGAAAGTGATAACCGTTATGCGGGTAATACTCCCAGGCATTTTCCCCGTCGAGTATGATGCTTACAACATGCCGCCCTGCGCTATCACCCAGAAAATCCGAGATATTGACCAGGTTCTGCACCATGTCATTGGCGGCTTCCACAGAATTGCGTTTGCTGTACTCAAATCCGATTAAATCAGACAGGCCGTCATCACGGAAAAATATTTTGGGTTTATAGTCATTCAGCTGGTATGAATGAAACAGTGCGCGTTTGCTATGAACCATTTCCGGATCATGCTCGGACATATGAATACTGCTGCGCCATACGCCTTCACCGGAAGCCGTCCATTTGAAATCAAATTCCTCGATCATTGCAATCGCATCTTCCGAAATGGCCCCTTCGGACAACCAGATGCCCTGAGGGCGAATGCCGAAGTAATGCTCAAAACATTCGATGCCCTTCTGTATATGCCAGCGCGAACGTTCAGTGCCACCTGGATACGATGCATGTTCTGGCATAGCATCTTTTGGCTGTGAACAGCGCATGTTCTTCATGTCATTCAGCAGCGGAATAATTGGATGACCGTAGGGCGTCATCGACAGTTCTATCTGATCGCGCTCGGCAAGTTGCCGGTAACGCGGTATCAGGTCGGCCATACAATCGTGAATCAGTTGAATGAGTTCTCGCCGGTCTAGCTCATCAAACAGGGTTTCTTTTTCTATCAGGCGTTGCGCTGTAGCTGACTGCTTGAGCGTATGACCCAGCCATGCCAGGTGATACCAGACCAGCACATCGACAAAATACTGCGGATCCAGGTATTGCAGGAAGTCTGTATCCTGTTCTGAGCATTGATGATGCGGAAACATGTATTTGATCGGTGACAATAAAGCTTTAAACACCGGGTACGGATCGATCATCTTCGGTGCATGCGCGCGTTGGCAGTCACACAGCAAGCGATAGCGTTCGTGCATGTTGGCCGGTATTTCTGTCGCACCAGCCAGCAGGTTCAGCTGCGGATCCTGCATTTCCTGCCCATGATCGAGCCAGTTCTTCAGCTGCCGGGCATAGTCATCAAGCTGCTCCAGCAGTACCGGTGCAAAATTGACCACCACTTTCATCTTCGGATGTGCTTCGAGATGCGCAACCATATCCGCATAGTCTTTTATCGCATGCAGATAGACCCACGGCAACTGGTACTCACCGTCTATACCCTGCTGATACCATGGCTGGTGCATATGCCAGCACAGTGCAAAATTTACCCGTGTCGTATTTGTCATGCTGTCAGCAGTTCCTTGTCAACCACGTAAAGATGCTGTCCGAGCATTTCGGGCGTCACCAGCACGATGCCGTTCTCGGTAACATAAAAACGCTCACGGTCCTTTTCAAGATCCTCGCCGATCACCATACCATCCGGAATAGCACAGGCCTTGTCGATAATCGCGCTGGTAATTCGACAATTCTTGCCGATACTGACCTTGGGCAATACAACGCTGTCCTTGACGACGGAGTGACGCTCGATTTCGGTACCGAAGAAGATGACCGAGCGCTTGACCTTGGCACCGGAAATAATACAGCCGCCGGAGACCAGCGAATCAATTGCCTGGCCGCGTGCATCATCATCATCGAAAATGAACTTGGCCGGCGGATGCTGCGTCTGGTAGGTCCATACCGGCCACTCCCGTGAATACAGGTTCAACTCCGGCTCGACTTCGCACAACTCCATATTGGCTGCCCAGTACGAATCGACTGTACCCACATCACGCCAGTAGGCAGGCTCGCCATCTTTGTCTACAAATGGAAACGCATTGGCAATGCACTTGGAAATACTGGCGGGCATGATATCCTTGCCAAAATCATGCGCCGAATCCGGATTCTCTGCATCTGCGATCAGGCTGGCGTAAAGATACGCGGTGGAAAATATGTAAATGCCCATGGAAGCCAGCGCTTTGTCCGGTTTTCCCGGCATGGGTTCCGGGTCTTCCGGCTTTTCGTTGAATTGGGTGATTCTGAAGTTCTCGTCAATCGACATCACCCCGAATTCCTTCGCGTCTTCGCGCGGCACCTCGATGCAGCCAACGGTCAGATCAGCGCCCGAAGTCGCATGCTCGTATAGCATTTTGGAGTAATCCATGGTGTAAATGTGGTCACCGCCCAGCACGATGACGTTATCCGGACCATGGCGGCGAATAATGTCGATGTTCTGGTACAGGGCGTCGGCCGTACCGCGATACCAGTCCATCGCAACACGTTGCTGTGCGGGAATAACTTCGACGAACTCGCCAATTTCCGCACGCATAAAGCCCCATGCACGCTGCAGATGGCGAATCAGCGAATGTGATTTGTACTGGGTCAGCACACCAATGCGGCGCAAGCCGGAGTTGACACAGTTCGACAGGGCAAAATCGATGATGCGATATTTTCCGCCGAACGGCACCGCCGGTTTCGCGCGCCACTTGGTGAGTCCCTTGAGCCTGGAGCCTGCACCACCTGCCAGCACCAGCACCAGTGTTTTTCTTGTCAGTTCTGAACCGATATTTGAATCAATATAATAGCGATAATTTTTCGCCTGCTTCTGGTGACTAATAGTCATTATTATCTACCTGCCTGCTTGACTGCTTCTGATATGGCGCCTATCACACCAACACGTTCATTGATAACCAGATTAACGGACGTCTGTTGAGCCAATGTCCGCATTCTCCCCTTGTTTAAATATGCAGAAATAAAGTCATCTGACTTCATCCACGAAATAATTTTTGCGGCGATACCCCCGGTGATGTAAATCCCACCTTGTGGTTTGAATAATAACGCCATATTGCCGACGAAAGCACCATAAATACGCACGAACAGCGACATCGCCCTGCTGGCGGCTTCATTACCGGTTTCGGCCTCTGCGTGCACCCACGCCGCATCGATTTCCGCACCGTCATTTCCGCTGCAAAATTCGTACAGGGCCACCAGCCCGTCACCGGAAAGCAGGCGCTCGTAAGAGACATGGCCATGGCGCTCGATCAGGAACTTAAGCAGCTCTATCTGCTGTTCATCAACAGGGGCGAAATCAACGTGGCCACCCTCTGTCGACCAGGCCCTGGCGTTGGCGCCATCGCTCTGCATCCAGGAAACACCCAGGCCGGTACCCGCACCTACAGCAACCCGTGTTGCATCATTTTTGTGCACACCCGGGTTCAAGCAGACCATGTCCTCAGGCTTGAGGTGCGCAATACCCAGCGCCGATGCCTGAAAATCATTCATGAAATGAACCTGCTCAACACCAAATTCATCCTGCAATATATGCTTGCTGATGGTCCACGGCAAGTTCGTCAGTTTCGCCTCTGGTCCATTCACGACACCCGGCAACGCCAACGACAATACGGTTAACTGACTGTTATCACAGCCACTTTCCTTTATGAATGTATGCAACAGAGGCTCGAAACTGTCGAAATCGCCACTGCTGTATCTGGCTTCATAGAGTACTTCGTCAGGTGTATTCGCATTCGCAACCACAATCCGTGTTTTGGTGCCACCCACATCTGCCGCAATGATATTCATCTACACGCCATTTATATGTAAGCAATGAACATGCCATCAGGCGAAAAATCATGCATCGCTGTTTTAAGCCTGCTCGCGGCTCACCCGCAGGTAGTAGCGGATAAGGTTGCTGGTGGATGAATCGTGCTCGGCCGTGGCATCCAATGATTCAAACTCACCGAGTATCTTTTTCGCCAGCTGCTTACCCAGTTCAACACCCCACTGGTCATATGAATTGAGGTTCCAGACGACACCCTGCACAAAGATCTTGTGTTCATACAGGGCAATCAGCGACCCCAGGTTATAAGGCGTCAGCTTGGTCACCAGGATGGTGTTGCTCGGGTGATTGCCTTCGAACACCATGTGCGGCAGGCGGTCACGCACATCATCAACATTGATACCGGATTGCTCGATAGCCTCAATGGTTTCTTCCAGGGTACGACCGCGCATCAGCGCTTCGGTCTGCGCGAAGAAATTCGACATCATGATGTCATGCTGCTGTTTCAGGCGTGAATGCGTCTGCACAGAAGCGATAAAGTCGGCCGGAATCAGTTTTGTACCCTGGTGGATCAACTGGTAAAACGCATGCTGACCATTGATCCCGGTTGCACCCCATACGATCGGTCCGGTGTTGTAGTTAACGTGATGGCCATCGCGATCCACGGATTTGCCGTTGCTTTCCATGTCGGCCTGCTCCAGGTACATCGGCATACTGCGCAGGTAATGATCATACGGCAGAATCGCATGGGTCTCTGCGCCAAAAAAATTATTATACCAGACGCCCAGCATCGCCAGGATCACCGGCATATTCTCCGCCAGTGGCGCAGATGCAAAATGGTTGTCCATTGCATGCGCGCCTTCGAGCAACTCTATGAAGTTGTCTTCGCCTACCAGCAGCATGATGGACAGGCCGATGGCTGACCACAACGAATAACGGCCGCCGACCCAGTCCCAGAACTCGAACATATTTTCCGGGTCGATGCCGAAGTTGATGACGTCTACGCGGTTGGTCGATACGGCGACAAAATGTTTTGCGATATGCTGCTCGTCTTCAGCAGAGGCCAGGAACCAGCTTCTGGCGGTATTCGCATTGGTTATCGTCTCCTGCGTGGTGAAGGTCTTGGAGGATACAATAAACAGGGTCGTTTCAGGATCGAGCTGCCCCAGAATTTCCTCGGTATGCGCGCCATCGATATTGGATATGAAATGCGCCCTCATTTCCGGGTGCCGATAAGGTTTCAGCGCCTGGTAGACCATTTTTGGCCCCAGGTCAGAACCGCCGATGCCGACATTGACCACATCGGTGATGCGTTTGCCTGTGTACCCTGTCCATTGCCCGCTTCTGACTCGCCCGGCAAAATCACTCATGTGATCGATGACGCCGCGTACGGCCGGCATCACATCCTCACCGTCGATGGTTATCGGCTTACCTGAGCGGTTACGCAACGCGATATGCAAAACAGCGCGATGCTCGGTGTCATTGATTTTTTCACCGTGGAACATGCGATCACGCCAGGATTCCACATCGGACGCTTTTGCCAGCTCCAGCAACAGCTTCAGGGTCTCGGATGAAATCAGATTCTTGGAATAATCGAGCAGGATGTCCTGAAACTGTAATGAGAATCGTTTAAAACGATCATTATCCTGTTCGAAAAGCTCACGCATGTTCAGTTGCCTGGCTTCACTGAAATGCTGATTGAGATTGTTAAACGCTACTTCCCTTGGGTGCATTGATTTGGCTTATGTGTGTGAATCAAAAGGCGCTATTATCCACTAACCAGCGTCAAACAGCATTACTAATCTGTTACAGATGGGTAAAAAATTGTAGTTATTATGCGGAATAAAGTCTAAGCAATTGACAGCTGATACAAGTTGACGTGCATCAACTATTCTGGAGATGCGTATAATCCGGTATTTTGAGGCATTAAATCGGGCACGCCTGCACTGATTTTCTGCATTCAGCTTACGGTAAAAATATTGCCAACCCGCTGCCGCGGACATATTATCGCGAATATCGTGACTCGTTAGTCAGCCAAAATGCCGCCGCCGCATGCCTGCTGGCCAGGCGTGCATGGACGGGCGACACATGCGACTCTATACAACGATTACGATCAGTTACAACATCAAACAATCCTCAGTAAAAGCGGAGAAACATGCTATGACTGATGATGATATCGAAGATATTGATATTGATTTTGATGATAACTGCGATGAGCAGGATGATATCGACTATGCAGATAGCTCACCGGCTGATTTGCCGTCAAAAAACGCAAGACGTGAACTGGAAAAACGCCTGGAAATGAAACGTCTGAGAGAAATGATCGAGTACGATGAATTTGATGACGATATTTAATCGTCGTTGAAAAAGTGGCTCATTGCAAAATCAAGTGGATCAAACCTCAAATGTTAGACGCAGAGCCCATAGAGCTAAGCAGAGCCTATAGAGCTAATACTTCTCTAATTGTTTTATCTGGATTACCAGGGAACGTAGGCGCGGCTTCAGCCGCGAATTCATGGGATTCCGCAAGATTGTTCGCGGCTGAAGCCGCTCCTACGAATTCCTGTAACTTTCTCTGCCTCTCTGTGTCTCGGTGCTAAAA
>Ga0316198_10001388_pt1 | contig 14201 bp, 11 predicted proteins | sample OudBieAanoxic_MG_FD_204935 | JGI IMG/M metagenome (GOLD analysis project Ga0316198, IMG submission 204935) | Coastal sediment microbial communities from Oude Bieten Haven, Netherlands - site A anoxic | ecosystem: Environmental > Aquatic > Marine > Coastal > Sediment | place: Netherlands...
TGACCAGCCCTCGCGCCTGGTCGTCCCAGTGGGGTGCGCCCAGACCCGTAAAGGCCGGCACCAGGTAGACGCCCTCGGTCGACTCGACCCCCTCGGCCAGGTCCGCCACGGCACCCGGCCCTTCCAGGCCGATGAAGTCGGCCAGCCATTGCACGGCGGCGCCGGTGACGTTGATGTTGCCCTCGAGTGCATAGGTCGTCGTGTCCAGCCCCCAGGCCACGGTAGCGGCCAGCCCTGCGTCGGAAGTCAGTTGCCGAGGCGTGGGCATCATCAGCGAGGAGCCGGTGCCGTAGGTCGCCTTGATGGCGCCTGGCTCGAACCCGGCGTGGCCGAAGAGAGCCGCATGTGAGTCGCCCACGAGCGCTCCCACCGGGACGTCGGCCGGCAGCTCCCCGAGAGCCATGGTCCGGCCGAAGCGCGCGCTCGACGGGCGGATCTCCGGCAGCGCCTGCAAGGGCACACCGAAGGCCTCGGCCAGCCACGGATCCCAGGCCACGGCGGCGAGGTCCATGAGCTGGGTGCGAGAAGCGTTGCTGGCGTCGGTCGCGTGCACCGCGCCGCCGGTCAGGTTCCACAGGACCCAGCTGTCGACGGTCCCGAGTCGGATGTCGGCGGCGGCCGCGCGGGCCGCCCCGTCCGGCGTGGAATCGAGCAGCCAGCGCCACTTGCCCGCCGTGAAGCCGGGATCGAGCGGCAGGCCCGTGCGCTCCTGGATGTCGGTCGCGCGACCGGCGCCGCGCAGCCAGTCGCATAGATCCGCGGAGCGACGGCACTGCCACGTCACGGCAGGCCCCACGGGTTCCCCGCTCGACGCGTCCCAGGCCACGGCCGATTCGCGCTGGTTGGAGATGCCGATCGCCGCCAGGGCCGGCGAACCGGCCGCCTGCAGCACCTCGTCCACGCTCTCGCGCACGGCCATCCAGATGGCGGCCGCGTCCTGCTGTACCCAACCCGGCTGGGGATACTCGATGTCCATCGCGCGCGCGGCCTGGTCCACGACCTCGCCGCCGGGATCGACGAGGATGGCCTTGGTGTTAGTCGTGCCCTGGTCGATGGCCAGTATGAGGGGCTCGTTCGGCATGGCGAATCGAGCATACGCGCGGGCTGACCGGGTCGTAGGGTGTGTGGCGCACAGCCCGCGAGCGAGGAGGAGCATCCGGATGACCACCCAGTACGTCGCCGTCTTCGGTGACCCCGTCGAGGGCAACCCGACCTCGATCATGCAGAACGCGGCCTTCGAGCACGCCGGCCTCGACTGGCGCTACCTCGACATCCGGGTGCGGGCGGAGGACCTCCAGGCGGCCGTGGACGCCGCGCGGCTCTTCGAGTTCGGTGGCTTCAACTGCACCATCCCGCACAAGATTGCGGTCATCCCCATGCTCGACGGGCTGGAGCCATCGGCCGAGATCAGCGGCGCCTGCAACACCGTCGTGCGGCGGGCCGACGGGCGGCTCATCGGCTCCAACACCGACGGCTCGGGCTTCGTCTGGTCCATCCGGGATGAGGGCATCGACCCCGCCGGGCTCGAGGTCGTCGTCCTTGGTGCGGGCGGCGCGGCGCGCGCGGTGGCGGTCAGCCTCGCGCTGGCCGGGGCAAGCCGGGTGACCATCGCCAACCGCACCGCCCCTCATCGCGATGAGCTGGTGGGCATCCTCGACGCCAAGACCGACGTGGAAGCCGTGGCCTTGCCGTGGGAGGGGACGCTCGCGGTCCCGCCCTGTGACGTGCTCGTCGACTGCACGCCCGTGGGCATGGGCCCGGGCCCGGCCGCCGAGGCCCACGTGGACGTCGACCTCTCCGGCCTCGCCTCCGACACCGTCGTGTGCGATCTCAACCCTGAGACCGCAGAGTCGGCCTTCCTCCGACTCGCCGCCGCCCGCGGCCACCGCACGCTCGACGGCATGGGCATGCTCGCGCGGCAGGGAGCCGCCGGCTTCAAGGCCTGGACAGGCGTGGACGCCCCCCTCGAAGTGATGATCAAGGCGCTCGGCGGCTAGATCGCCTCGACCAACCCGGGCCAGACACGAGGACGCCCGCCCGACCCGAGGGTCCGCAGCGGACGTCGCGATGTTCATGGTGGCCTCGCCCGGCCACCGGGGGGATGAGCTACGAGGTCGTGTCGGTGGGCGGGGGCGTGCTGCTGTCCGCGGGCTTGCCCATGCCCGGAGGCGGCTTGGCCGCAGCTGCGGCGTTGGCCCGCGCCACCTGGTCGTACGCGGCGACCTGCTCAGGCGTCAGCTTGGAGCGCTCGTTCTCGACGAACGCCTGCTGGACGCCGGGGTAGCTCAGGTACAGGAAGATCGCGCCAGCCAGCAGCCACGGGATCGTCTGGGCCTCGTGTGTGTTGCCGAACAGCAGCGAGAAGAAGCCCCAGATCAGCGTGAAGAGGCTGATGAAGATGCCGAACTGGACGGCGTATGCCCGCAGGTTCCAGAAGCCGGCCGCAACCCATAGCCAGATGGCGGCGATCAGCAGCGACCACAGGGCCGCGCCCCATTGGGTTTCGTTGAATGCGACCTCCTGGTTGCCGATGGGGAAGTTGACGATGCCCAGGTACACCAGCATCAGGTAAAGCTGGTAGAGGCCTGCGATTCCGGCTCCCGCCGCCAGCAGGATCACTCCGATTGGTCTGTGCATGTAACTCTCTCCTCTGCCCTACTGTTGTGGATATCCTCGATGGGCCGGCGCGCGACGACGCCCAGTCACGAGGCCCTTGTGCACGCGAGCGTACCAGCACAACGCCAGCCGAGAGCGCTACCCCCGATGCGGGAACCGGCTGAGCGTCCGGCCTGACGATAGTCCCTCTGGTCGCCTGGGGCTTCCTGACCAGCAAATGGTCACTGCGGGGCGCCTGTGTGCGGTCCCGTGCCACAAGTGTGGCGTTCGGTCACCAGAACGCCCGGCTCCGCCTCATGCGGGTCCCGGATCGGCCCGGGAGGGCACATACACTGTCCCTCCGACTTCCAGGAGGAATCATGTTCAGTCAGTCCGCGGACAAGCCTGCAGCCGACGAGTCGTCCGCTCCGATCGGCATGCGCGAGCTGCCGCCGCAGCCGGCCAAGCCCGTGATGCCGACCTATGGCACGGCCACACCTGCCACTCCCCAGACTGCCGACGAGCCCGGGCTTGCCGAGGCCGGCCCGGGGCCCGAGGATTCGGTCATCGCCCGTGACGACCACCTCGAGGGTACGTTCACCTCGCGCGGTACGGTCGTGGTCATGGGCTCGGTCAAGGGTCGCATCGAAGCCGTGCAGGTGCGCATCGAGGACGGCGCGACCGTGGACGCCGACGTCATCGTCGACGAGGCCATCATCGCCGGCGAGTTCACCGGCAACCTCACCTGCCGCGAGCGCCTGGAGGCGCGCGCCAGCGGCCGCATCAACGGTCGCGTCGAGACCTTCAAGCTGATGCTCCACGAGGGCGCTTCCGTCGAGGGTGAGATGCATATGCTCTCCGAAGCGCCGAAGGACGCCGCTGAGACGATTCGCGGTAGCGCCCCGCTCCGCGGCGACACGACCACCACAGATGGCTCGGACGCGCCGAAGCCCACGACGCCCGCGGCCCCGGCGGCGGCGACGCCTTCAGTGACCCCGTCCTCGAGCGCCAAGCCTACGTCGGCCGTCAGTGACGGCACGACGGCCAAGGCCGACGCCGCCGCGGGCACGGAAGCCGACGCCGTGCGCTCATCGGTGGTGGAGACGCTCAAGGCCGAGAGCGCGCGCGTGGTCACCCCGCGGGCCACGACCGCGTCGCGTGGCTACGGCTACTCCGGCTCGACGGGCACGACCGAGAAGCGCTCCGCCGAAGGCAGCGGCACGTCCACGACCGGCTTCTAGGCAACCGGTAGCGCGCCCCCGCCCAGCGTAGACTCGGGCGCATGACGACCGACGCGTACGCACGGGCGCGCGCTGCGCTCGAGGCGGCCCTGCCCGGGCTCATCGAGCTCTCGCACCGCATCTACCGGAATCCCGAGCTGGGCTACGAGGAGGTCAAGGCCGCGGCCTGGCTGGCCGATGCGCTCGACGCGGCGGGCTTCGAGACCGAGCGCGGCTACGGCGACATGCCCACCGCGGTCGTCGCCCGCGCCGGATCCGGCCTGCTGCACATCGCCATCTGCTCCGAGTACGACGCGCTGCCCGACGTGGGGCATGCCTGCGGGCACAACGTCATCTGCACCGCCGGCCTGGGCGCGGCTCTCGCGCTGGCGCCGCAGGTCGACGAGCTGGGCCTGACGGTGACCCTGCTGGGCACGCCGGCAGAAGAGGGCGGCGGCGGCAAGATCGGCTTCATCGAGGGCGGCTTCTTCCGCGACGTCCACGCCTCGATGATGGTCCACCCCTATCCCGTCGACGTGGCCGAGCCGAACATCATCGCGGTCCAGCAGCTGGTGGTGAGCTACAAGGGCGTGGAGGCTCACGCCTCCGGCTATCCGTGGGGCGGCATCAACGCGGCCGACGCCATGACCGTGGCCCAGACCGCCATCGCGCTGTTGCGGCAGCAGATGATGCCCAGCGATCGCGTCCACGGCATCGTGACCAAGGGCGGCGAGGCGGCCAACATCATCCCCCGCGAGACGAAGGCCGAGTACATGGTCCGCGCAGGCACGGCCGGGCGGCTGGAGGAGCTCATGGCCAAAGTGCGCAACTGCTTCGAGGCCGGCGCGCTGGCCACCGGCTGCACGCTCGAGCTCGAGCTCGACACCGCCTACACCGACATGCGCCACGACTCGGAGCTGGCGGCGCTCTACCAGCGGCACGCCGAGTCGCTGGGCCGTGTCTTCGTCGAGCCGCCGGCGCCGGTCAGCACGGACATGGGCAATGTCAGCCACGAGGTGCCCTCGATCCACCCCTTCATCGGCGTGGAGTCGAAGGGCGCGGTGCCGCACCAGGAGGCCTTCGCCGATGCCTGCGCCACCCCATCGGCCGACCAGGCCGTCTTCGACGGTGCCCTGGCCATGGCCCTCACCGCCATCGACATGGCCACCGACCAGTCGATCCGGGGTCGTCTGCTGTCGCAGTAGCGGACCGCCACGAGGCGACCCGCTGGCCCGCTACTCCGCGCGCAGCACCAGGATGTGCTGATGCACGATGTTGGGTACGAAGGCATGCGGGTAGCCATACGGCCGTAGTCGTGTCCCGGCCTGGTACCAGATGAGATCGCCCTTGGCCACGAAACCATGCGCGGTGGCGCGAGCGGCCAGATCGGAGGCCACGAAGCGGTAGCTGCCGTCCTGGTAGGCGTCGCGCACGATGACCACCGCGTAGCGCTTGGGCTTGAGCACCCGGCGCAGCTGCTCGAAGAGCCGCCCCATGCGCTCGAGGTACTCGCCGTAGGAGGCGCTGTTGGCCAGGTCGGCCGGATCGTCGGTGACCATGGCGTAGTCGGTGCGGCGATTGGCGTACGCCTCGGCCAGAGCGCCCCCGGACATGGTCAGCCGCAGCTGCGGGTTGTAGGGCGGGTCGGTCGCGATCAGGTCCACCGACGCATCCTCCAGCGCACCCACCAGTGACAGTGCGTCGCCGACCTGCAGCTGGCAGCCACTCGGGTCGAAGCCGCGCGGCCCGCCCGGATCGGCCGCGCCGAGGTCGCGCAGCTCGGGGCCGGCACCCTCGTTCTCTCCGGCCAGCGTCGTCACCAACTCGCGATAGACCTCGGCCCAGCGTGGCTCGATCTCGAAGCCGAGCGCCTGTCGCGGAGTGCGGCAGATGGCTGCGCCCAGGAGCGTGCCACCCACCCCCGCGAAGGGGTCGAGCACGCGCTCGCTACCCTTGGTGAAGAACTCGATGAGCCTGGCCATCAGGCGCGGTGGCTTGTTGGCACCGTGTGCCTTGCGCAACGCATGCCCCAGCTCGGAGGGGTAGGCCGTGGTCAGCAGGGACTTGGTGAAGTAGAGCCACTCGTCGCCGGCGAGATCGTTGAGCGTGTTGTTGGGATGCACCGCCACGAGCCGAAGTATGTGGCACCCGACGACGGGGTGTAGCACGGGGCGTCTATGCTCAGCCCATGGCGTTCCTGGGCCGAGAGCGCGAGCTGGCCCAGCTGGCCGAGGCTGTGCGACGGGTCGCGGAGGGGCGGCTTGGTCGCGTCGTGCTCACGGGGCCGGCTGGTATCGGCTGCACGCGCCTCCTTGACGAGTTGTCGACTCGCCTCTCCAGTGTGCCCGGGATCCTCGCCTGCCGCGGACGTGCGTATGAGCCTGCTGCAGGCATGCCCTATCAGGCCGTAGCGGACGCCCTCGCCGGCTCGTTCGCGCGGCTTCCCGACGAGCGCCTGGCGAGTGCGACCGGCGCCTCCGCGGCGGACCTGGCGGCGCTGGTGCCGGGCCTGGCTGGACGTCTCGACGCGCTGGGCATCGACCGCAGTCCGCCGATGCTGTCCGCCCCGGACCAGCTGGGCAGCCGCGTCCTCGAATCGATCCTGGGGACCCTCGAACGCCTCGCCGGCGACGGCCTGCTGCTGCTCATCCTGGAGGACGTCCACGCGGCCGATCCGGCTACGCGGCAGTTCATCGACACCCTCCACGATGTGGGCACCGTCCTACCCGTCTGTCTGGTCATCACCTACCAGCCTGCCGAGGTCCACCGCCGTCACCCGATGCAGGCGCTGGCCGATCGCCTGGCTGCCGACCCGGAGGTCGTGCGCATGCAGCTCGGCCCCATGACGCCCAAGGAGATCGAGCAGCTGGTGACCGACGCCCTCGGCGAGAAACCGGCCGGAAACGCCCTGGCCGCGGTGATCGAGGGGGCACGCGGCGTGCCGCTGCTCGCGCTTGAGCTCGCTCGCAGCGCCGGCTCGCTGCAGGGTGTGCGACTTTCCGACCCCTTCGATCAGCTCTACGGCGCCCGCGTCGAGTCGCTCGCACCCGATGCTTCCCGCATCGTGCGCGTCATGGCCGCAGCGCGCGTGCCGTTACTGCGTGCCACGCTGCTCGGTGCCAAGCTGCCTGACGGCCGCCTCACCATCCAGGGATTGGAAGGGGCGCTGGCTGGTGGCTACGTGGTGGAGAGCGGCGAGCGCATCGCCATCTCGCACGAGCTCTGCGCGGAGGCAGTCGAGGCCAGTGAGGTGACCCTCGAGCGGCAGGGCATCCACGCCGCTCTGGCCGAGCGACTGGCTGATGAGCCGGCCCTGGCTGCCTGGCACTGGGCTCGCGCAGCACGACCCTACGAAGCACGCGAAGCGCACTTGCGGGCCATCGAGCATGCCGCTCGACTCGATCCCGGCGAGTCGGTCCACAAGCACTGCGAAGAGGCGCTCGAGCTGCCCAGCCCGGAGCCGGTCAGCCTGGCCGAGCAAGCCGAGCTGCTGGCCACCGCCGCGCGTGCCTCGGCTGCGGCGGGCTCGTTCCGGCGCGCCGTGGCACTCATGCGACGCGCCATCGAATGCCGCGCCACGCGTGATGCCACGAGCAGTCGTCGCGCCCGCGACACCGCCACCCGCTTGGCGCTGGGCGAGATGCACGAGGAGCTGGGCCGCTACCAGTGGAACGCGGGAGACCTCGAGAGCGCCATCGCCTCGATGGAGCGGGCCCTGGGCATCATGCCCACCGAGCCTTCGCGCGCCCGCGCCCGCGTGCTGGCCTCGCTGGCGCAACATCTGATGATCGACGGTCGCTTCACCGACAGCATGGGCTACGCGGACGAGGCCCTGATCATGGCCGCGTCCGTGGGCGCCAGGGGCGAGGACGTCACCGAGATCCGCGCGCATGCCGTTTGCACCAAGGGCGTGAACGTGGCCTACCTGGGCGATCCCGATGCCGGTCTGCAGCTGCTGGAACAGGCGGCCGGCCTCGCCCGCAGGGCCAGCCGCCTCGATCACCTCATGCGCGTGGCCGCCAACCGCACCACGCTGCTCGACCTTGACCTGCGCCGGGAGGAGGGCCTGTCAGTGGTGCAGGAATTCCTGGCGGAGGCCGCGGCAGGTGGGCTCGAGGCGACGTACGGAGCCTTCCTGCGCGGCAATGCTGCAGACATCCTCTATCACCTCGGCCGCTGGGAGGAGGCCGAGAATGAGTGTCGCGAGGGCATCAAGTGGCTCAGCAGTCACCGCGACGTGATGTGGCTCTCGCTGCTGATGCTGGGCCTGCTGCTGGCCGAGTCCCGGGCCGACGAAGAAGCCTCCTCGGTGGTGGGCAGAACGTTGCTCGAGTTGCAGGCCGTGGCGCCGGGGCAGTCGAGTGGCATCGTATTGCGCTCCGCGGTCAGCCTGGCCCTGTGGAACGGCCGCGTGGAGGAGGCGCTGAGCATCGCCGAGCGCGAGTGGCCACGCGCGCTCGAGAGCGACGAGCTCAACGTCATCGCCTACGCTGCGTCGACCTCGCTGGAGGCGGCAGCGGCCGCAGCTGAGCACGGCCGCGCCAGCTCCGACGCAGGCCTCATCGCCCGTGCTCGCGCCCTCTGCGACGAGGTCCTCGCCACGGCCCAGGAGCAGCTGCGGTCGTCGCCGCTGGGCCCGGAGCTCGGTGCGCGCCGCGAGGCGGGGCTGCTGCTCGACGTGGCACGTGCCCACGCCGAGCGGGTGCGCGGACGGGCCGATCCAGCTCGCTGGGATGCCCTGGCGCAGGCCTGGGAGCAGCAATCGTTGCCCTACCGGCAGGCCAAGGCACGCTGGTGGCAAGCGTTGGCCATCCTGGCCTCGGCCACCGAGGAGGACCGCGAGACTGCCCGGACTGAAGCCAGCGCCCCGCTCTCGGAGGCGTACCGCATCGCCCGAGACCTGCCGGCGCTGCCCTTGCTGCGCGAGATCGTGGACCTCGGTGCCCGGGCGCGGGTCTCGCTGCCGGTCGCGGCCGGTGGCGCTGACGACCTGGTGGCAGTCGGGCCCGGCGCCAAGCGACCGGTGGCGGTGGGACCGGGTCGGCCCAAGTCGGCTGACAGCCCGGACCTGGTGCGCGAGATCGACGAGCGGGTCATCGCTACCTTGCGCAAGGGCCCGGCCGATACGTACGGCCTCAGTCCGCGCGAGCGGGAGGTGCTCAACATCCTGGCCACCGGGCGCACTGACCGCGATATCGCGGCACGACTGTTCATCAGCGAGCGAACCGTCCATGTCCACGTCCGGCGCATCCTGGCCAAGCTCGGTGTGTCTAGCCGGACCGAGGCGGCCGGCGTGGCCATCCGCCAGGGCCTCGTGCCCGAGAACAACGCGGCGCCGCCTGAGTCCAAGCGCGTCGATTGACGTAGCATCGCACCATGAGCACAACGTTCCCGCGGGCCGTCGTGGCCCTGCTTGCCCTGGTCTTCGTGCTGGCCGCCTGTGCCAGCGACTCCGGCTCGGTCTGGACCGCGCCGCCCGATACCGCCACAGCCGCCGAGGAGGCCACCGCCAGCGCGCCTACTGAGCCAGCCGAGCCCGAGGTGCCCGCCGAGCCCGCCGAGCCTGCCGAGCCCGAGGCGCCGGCCGAGCCCGCCGAGCCCACCGAGCCGATGGCCGGGGAGCCGCGTGTCATCGAGCTCCTGGCCGATAGCGCGCTCCGCTTCACCGACCTGGACGGTCAGCCGGTGCCGGAGATCGCGGTCACGCCCGGCGAGACCATCCTCTTCCGCATCAACAACACGGCCGGCTTCCAGCACAACTTCTGGATCGGCCAGGACAGCGAGCTGTCCGTCCCGGCGGCCACCACCGACGTCGGCATCCCCGACTGGGCGACCGGCGTCGAGGAGCTCGAGTGGGTCGTACCCGACGACATCACCGACCTGAAGTTCGCCTGCACCGTTCCCGGTCACTACTTCACCATGCAGGGCGTGTTCTCTGAAGCTGGAGCCGCCGCCGAGCCCGAGCAGCCAGCCGAGCCCGCTGAGCCCGCCGAGCCCGAGGCTCCCGCCGAGCCCGCTGAGCCCGAGACCCCCGCTGCGACCGAGGCTCCGGCCGAGCCGGCAGAGCCTACGGAGCCCGCCGCGCCCGCTACGGGCGAGGCTCGTGTGATCGAGCTCGAGGCCGACGCGGCCATCCGTTTCCTCCAGGGCGGCGAGCAGATCACGGCTATCGAGGTCACGCCCGGGGAGACGGTCATCTTCCGGGTCGACAACAGCGCCGGCTTCCCGCACAACTTCTACATCGGTGCCGACGATGACCTGCGGGTCATGGGCGGCATCACCGACACCGGCATCCCCGATTGGGACACCGGCGTGCAGGAGCTCGAGTGGGTCGTGCCCGAGGACCTCACCGGGGTCCGGTTCGCCTGCACCGTGCCCGGTCACTACTTCACCATGAACGGTGACTTCGTGGTCACGCCCTGAGGGTCACGGGCGCCGAATCGAAACGCCCCGGCGGGTCGGACCCACCGGGGCGTCGGGTCCGCTGCACTAGACTGCACTGCCATGGGCGACGCATCCACACCGGCCGATCGACCACCTCCCCAAGCGCGCTCGATGGGCGACGACGGCCTGGCGCAGGCGCTCACCGGACCCGGCTGTCCCATGTGCACGCACGTCGCGCGCGTCGCGCCTCAGTACCTCGACTCGTTGCTCTACCAGCACACGACCGATCGCGCCTACCGCGACCGCTTCCTGCAGGGAGGCGGCTTCTGCGGACGCCACGTCCGCGCCGCGGTGGTGGCCGACACGGCGGGCAACGGTGATGGCGTCGGTGGTGGCATCTTCCTGCGCTCCCAGCTGGCGGCGCGTCGCCGAGCGCTCGAGGCCGCGGGTGGCTTCCGGGCCGCCAAGCGCATCCGTGACGCGACCCGTCCCGCGTGGGATTGCCCCGTCTGTGAGAACGAGGTCACGCAGGCTACGGCCGCGGCCAGGCGCCTCATCGACCTCACCCGCAGCGATGCCGTGTGGGCAGAGTGGGTCACCGCTGCTCCCTGGTGCCTCAGGCACCTCGGGGACCTGCTGGCTGCCGCGGCCGAGGCTGGAGGCGGGGCATCGAGCGAGCTTCGGGAGCGGCAGCTGGCGGGCATGGCGGAGATCGAGACTCGGCTGGAGGCTCTGGCACACGACTCCAGCCACGGCCGGCGGGGACAGGTCACGCCGGAGGTGCGGGCTTCGGTCGGGCAGGCCGCCGATATCCTCGCCGGCGACGAGTAGCCGGCGACGCGAGCAGGTCAGCGGGCCGGCAGGTCGGCCATGAACTCCGCCAGCGTGGGGTAGATGACGTCGGCGCCGGCCTCGATCAGCGACTCCCTGGTCGTGGCCCCGGTGAGCACAGCGATCGCGCGCATGTCCGCCGCCTTGGAGGCCACCATGTCCCAGCGCGAATCGCCCACGTACCAGGTCTCGGCCGGCTCGACGTCGAGCAGCCCGGCGGCCTTGAGCAGGAGGTCCGGCGCGGGCTTGGCATGCTCCACGTCGGCCCCATCGCAGATCAGCGGCATCGAGCGGAGCTTCAGCGACTCCACCGACTCGCGGGCGTCGTCCGGCAGGCTGGAGGTCGCGACCGCCCAGGGCATGCCGCGATCGGTCAGCGCCTCGAGCAGGTCGTGGACCGCCGGCAGCGGCCGTGGATGGGCGTTGAGCACGCGGAACTCGTCACCGGCCTCGATGTCGATGCGGGCGTCCTCGCCGGGCTGCAGTTCGACGCCGTAGTGCTCGGCGGTCATACGCGCGAGGTACTTGCCGTCGGAGCCCATCAGCGGGGCCAGGAACTCGGGATCAGCGTCGATGCCGTGCTTGGGGAAGACCGCCATCCACGAATCGACACGCGTGCCGACGGTGTCGACGAGCGTGCCGTCGAGGTCGAAGATGATGGCGCGTGGAGCGCGTGAAGTCGTCATCGGGCGAGGTCGGTGTGCATGACCCAAGCCTACGACGAGCGGGCGGCCTCGAGTTGGGCGGCCAGCTCGCCAGGCTCGGTCGTCGGGCGCTGGCAGGCGAAGCCTCGGCAGAGGTAGGCCGTGGCGGCGCCGTCGATGGCGACACGGTCGTGGAGCAGCGGGACCGCACTAGACGATGGCTCAGCGGACAGCGCGATCACCCGGTCGGGCCGGAACCCGGCGCGGGCCACATCGAGCAGTGCCTTCGTATCGTCGGCCTCGGGGTCGCCCACGATGGCGATCTCGTCGATGGGGCCGCTCGCGAGCTGGTAGGCCGTGAGCCAGTTGGCGAAGCCGGTGGGGTGCTCGGTGGCGATGGCCACGATCGGCGCCAGGGCCCGCTCCGCGGCGTCGCGATAGCGCGCCTCGCCGGTGAACGCAGCCAGTCGCAACAGCACGATGGTGGCCATCGAGCCACCGGCGGGGACGGCGTTGTCCTGCAGGTTGCGTGGCCGGGCCATGAGCGCCTCGGCATCGTCGGCGGTGTCGAAGAAGCCGCCTTCGTCTGCCTCGAAGTGATCGACGATACTGTCAGCCAGCCCACGGGCAGCGACGAAGTAGCGCTCCTCGAAGACGGTCTCATAGAGCGTGAGCAGGCCCTCGGCGAGGTTGGCGTAGTCGTCGAGCGTGCCATGGTGCTGGGCACGGCCGTCCTTCCACGAGCGGCGCACGCGGAGACTCATGCCACCACCGCCACGTGCTCGACCTGCAGCTCGGCGAAGCGAACGACTGCCGCCGCGTACAGGTCCATGTCCGAGGCGTTGAGTTCCTCGACGGCCGTGCGCACCGCCGGCTCCAGTTCGTAGCGCTCCCGGCCTCGCTCGGGGTTGGCGTTGCGCCGTTCGGCCTCGATGTCCAGCTCCGGGTAGAAGGAGCGGCGGAAGAGTCCGATCGACTCGTCATAGCGCTCGGTCAGACCCACGAACGAGAGCCGCTCCACGGGAACCTCGCCCAGGAAGCGCGCGTGCACGTCCCGCATCTCGGGCAGGGCCGCGAAGGCCTGCAGGGAGAGGTCTTGCTCGATCAGCTTGCGGCAGGTCGGGTTCCGGCGATCGGGCTTGCGTCTCCAGTAGTGGAAGTGCGAGGCCAGGCGTTCGACGGGCTCGCGGAACCAGGCCATGTAGCTGGCCTCGGGGTAGCGTCGCCAGTACTTGGTGGCGATGAAATGCCCGTGCACGGCGCGAGTGCCAGGCTCGAGTTGCGGCCGGGCGGTGGCCAGGCGCAGACGCTGGCGGACCGTCGCGGGTGCCAGCGGGCGGTCGCCGTAGTCGCGTTGCAGGTGCCCCTCGGTCATGACCTCGAGGATGTCGCGGAACGTCTCGCCGCCGGTCTTGGGAATGTGGATGGAGACGATCAGCTCGTTGGCCTCGCTCACGAGTCCATCTCCGTCTCGTCGGTCTCGGTCTCAGGGCTGACCATCTCGGCCAGGATGAAGTCGGCCGCCTCCATCGCGATGCGCACGAACGACGATTCGTCGAGGATCCGGCCGGTCTCGGCGAAGGCGCCGATGATGAGGCCGTTCCAGGCGGCCAGCACCTTGTCGTCCCGAGCCGGCTGCGGCCGCTCGTCTCGCACGCGCAGCAGTTCGGTCCGCGCTTGCGCCAAGGCCTCGACGATGTCCTCGCGAGGTCGCTCGTGTTCCACGGCCAGCTCGGTGTCGCTGCGGACGCGGTGGAGGATGGTCTTGCCTTCCCAGTTGCCCGCATCGGTCACGCCGTAGGCCGCCTCGAACAGCGCGGAGGCGTCACCCAGCACCTCCCGCACCTCGGCCGCGTTCCACACATAGGTCGCGCCTTCCTCGCCCTCGGTGTCGGCGTCGAGGCTGGAAGCGAAGGCACCGGCCGGCGGGTGGCGTAGCTCGTGAGCGGCGAAGTCGAGCGTCTCGCGCGCGAAGTAGGCGGGCTGCGGGTCGCCGCTCATCTCCGCGGCGTGGGCGTAGGCGCGCGCCAGCAGGGCGTTGTCATAGAGCATCTTCTCGAAGTGCGGGACGAGCCAGCGCGCATCGGTGGAGTAGCGCGCGAAGCCGCCGCCGAGGTGGTCGTAGATACCGCCGGCGGCCATGGCCTCCAGCGTGCGCTCGGCGACGAGGCGCGGCTCCTTGTCGCCGGTGCGGACGTGCTCGCGGAGCAGGAACTCGATGGCCATCGCCTGCGGGAACTTCGGCGCCGTGCCCCAGCCGCCGTTGACCGCGTCGAAGGCTCTGGCAAGGCCCTTCGCAGCGTCGGCCAGGCGCTCGTCGGCTTCGACCGCGGGTCGGTCGGCCATGGCCTGGAGCAGGCGGGCCGGGGCGTCCTGCTCGCCGCGCACGTGGTCGGCCAGATTGGCCGCAGTGGTCTCGACCTGGTCGCGTCGCTCCGCCCACACCTCGGCCAGGCGCATGAGCACCTGACGGAAGCTGGGGATGCCATGGCGCGGCTGGTCGGGGAAGTACGTGCCGCCGTAGAAG
>Ga0316198_10001389_pt1 | contig 14199 bp, 7 predicted proteins | sample OudBieAanoxic_MG_FD_204935 | JGI IMG/M metagenome (GOLD analysis project Ga0316198, IMG submission 204935) | Coastal sediment microbial communities from Oude Bieten Haven, Netherlands - site A anoxic | ecosystem: Environmental > Aquatic > Marine > Coastal > Sediment | place: Netherlands...
GTTGGCAAACGGTGGTGTTGCAATTACCCGATGATGGCAGTGGTGCATTCCCTTTTATTCGTCACGTGGCGTTAAATGACGGTAAATCAGCAACACATAAATTAGCGTTGATGCGTGTGTTATTGCGCATTGCAGATGGTCATCCTGGTGCAGTAATACGTCGTGAAGATAATCGCGTTATCTTACCTGTTGGGCTGGTGGCTTTATATTGGGCTCACCAGTACAAAAACTTAATAGATAAACATCAATTATTTCAAAGCCCCAATAAAAATATCAATATGGGATTTATGAAAGCGAATGGTTGGCATCAATTAACTCACCTTCAAGCTTCAGATTATCGTATAGGTAATTTGTTTACAGGTGAGAATGCAAAAGCGATGTTTAAGATGCTTTCCGCCAGTGTCAGTAATATTAAAAACATGCCCTGTAAATATATCACTTACGCAAATAGTGAAAAAAGTGTATTTGAAGTAGATAGCAAAGCAGTGCGCGCTAGAGACAGCCTTTTTTTAGATCTCGCTGCATTAAATGAATGGGGAGAGTTTTCATTACCTGAACACTTATGGGTTGCCTTTAGTCGTTATGCTTGCTGGATCGAGCCAGTCGTTGTTTCAGAGTGGGTAAAAACCATGGCAGGTTATCAAGGCAACCAACAATACCAAGTACCTGAACAACAGCACACTTTATTTAATGCCTTGAATTGGTTAGAAGCCAAGCGAAATACGACAGAAGTGCGCAATCGTTTTGAAAGCCTTAAACAACAAAAAGGCAATCAACATAATTGTGTTTGGACAGATAAAAGTCTACAGAAGCAATACGCTATCGATCACTGTATGCCGTTTTCCCGTTGGCCAAATAATGACTTGTGGAATCTATTACCGTCAGATGTTAAGGCAAACCTAAATAAAAGTGATCGCCTGCCAACCGAAACTAAAATGAAAAATGCTAAGCAACGCATTACTAATTGGTGGCAAGATGCATGGCTCAATGAAAGCTCTGATTTATTAGATGTTTCTTTGCAACAGGGGCTACAAGAAAATCAGCAACAACGCTTCTTTGCTGAAGCTAATATCGCATTACCCGGATTAACCGCCAATAACTATTCCGTCGATGATTTATTTGAAGCGTTATTGCATCAAAGAGGGCGCTTGAAAGAGATGCAGCAGTTAAGAGAGTGGTGATGTATAACAAAAATGATAATTTTAAAGTTAACTCGGTAGAAAATAATGCAATATAAAACCCTTGAACCATCACCTTCTTCATTAATAGAATCTCTACGTGATATTGGTTATTCGATGGAGACTGCTTTAGCAGATGTTATAGATAACAGCATTACAGCTGAAGCTACTCGAATTGATATCTGTTTCTCTTGGAATTTAGCAAAACCGTGGTTGGCGATTCAAGATGATGGCCATGGTATGACTGAAGCAGAGCTTTTATATGCTATGAGACTAGGTAGTAACAACCCATTAAATGAAAGAAGTAAAAATGATTTAGGTCGTTTTGGTTTAGGTCTTAAAACCGCATCATTTTCTCAATGTCGTCAGCTTACTGTAATTACCAAAAAAAATAATACCCTCTCAGCAATGGAGTGGGATTTAGATCAAATCACTGATAACCCTATAGATGGTTGGAGTATAAAAATACTCAGTAGTGAAGATTTAAATCAACTAATTGATATAACTAATTTATTGGAAAGTTTAGAAAGTACAAACTCAGGCACAATAGTTGTGTGGCGCAAGCTAGATAGGTTAGACACATTTGATTCTCAAGCAATCCGAGAAAGAAAGCTAAACAATCTAATTGATAGCTCTCGAAATCATATTGAGTTAACGTTTCATCGATTTTTGAATGCAGGAGCAGGTAATAAGTCAACGAAAATGTATATCAATGGCGATATGTTATTGGGATTTGACCCATTCAACACTTCACATATAGCCACTTTGGAACTACCAAAACAAGCCATCTATTTAGACTCAAAAGAAATTACAGTTCAGCCATATATTTTACCGCACTATTCAAAAGTATCAGCACAAGACTACGAGAAATTCTCAGGCGATGGTGGCTATCTACATAACCAAGGGTTCTATGTTTATCGGAATAAAAGGTTAATTATTAAAAGCACTTGGTTCCGCCTAATGCCTAAAGAAGAGCTTACAAAGTTGATTCGAGTTCGAGTAGATATTCCAAATTCACTTGATCAAATCTGGAAAATTGATGTGAAAAAATCAAATGCGAACCCGCCTGAATCTGTAAGGAAAGGGCTGAAGCAAATTATTTCAGAAGTTGAATATTCAGGAAAAAGAGTATTTAAGCAAAAAGGCCATAGATTAAAATCTAAAGTGCTCGAGCCTGTTTGGAACAGAACTGTCGCTTCAGGAAAAGTGATGTACGAAATTAGCAAGAGTCATCCTTTAATAGACACTTTCAAAGCGACCTTAGATAGTGAAAGCCAACGAGATTTCCTCAATATATTGAAATCAATTGAGTCATCGTTTCCTTCAGATCTTTATTTTAATGACTTCGCTAATTCGCCTGAAAGTGTTGAGAAGCCCTTGGTATCAGAAGAGGAGCTAACTAATATTCTAAAAGTTTTTACTCCGTTGTATTTAGCCACATGTAATACACAAGACGATTTGATTAATAAACTAATTCAGATTGAGCCGATGGCTTCCTCTCCGCAATTAACACATAAAATCATTAATGAAATGGAACTAACACTATGACAGATAAAATGATGCTAGATAAAATCGAAGACTTAAGTGAAAACTTCTTAGTCGCAGACATTGGTGAAGCTAACTTAGATCAAGTAAGTACCCAAGCGATACGTGATGCTGTGACAAAGATGGCAGGGCTACTTGCAGTTACAGATCCTAGTGATATTGAGTTAATTGTGGCGAAATTAGAAGAGCGCTTTGATATTAGTATGACTCTAGGAACATCGTTTTCAGCAGATGATTATGTACCATGGCTTGATGAAAAGCGCGGAGATATAGATTGGTTTTTTTGGGATAGATATAAACGCCATTTAGGAAATTTAAACTTTCCACCTAAGGTAGTTACACAATTAGACTTAGTAACAGACAAAATTGTTGATCATTTAGAAAATCCGAAAAAAGAAGGCGATTGGTCAAGAAAAGGTTTAGTCGTAGGTCATGTTCAGTCAGGTAAAACAGCTAATTATACTGGTGTAATTAATAAAGCTGCTGATGCAGGTTACAAGGTAATTATCGTGTTAGCTGGTATTTTAAGTGCATTAAGAAGTCAGACCCAGGAGCGTATAGATGAAGGCTTTATCGGAGTAGATAGCTCAACCCAGTTAGATAATCTTGCATTAAAAGAAAGACTTGTAGGGGTAGGGAAATTCTCACATGACAACGTACCTGTTACGTTCACAACAACTATACATGACTTCCGTAACAATATTGCTCAACAAATAGGTAGTGGGATTGGTAATTTTAATCAACCAGTTGTTTTGGTAATTAAGAAAAACAAATCAATACTACAAAACTTAATTAATTGGTTAAAAAACAATAATTTAAACTTAGATCAGTTTCCATTTCTATTAATAGATGATGAAGCCGATAATGCATCGATAAATACAAATAAAGAGGAAAATGAGGCGACAGCAATCAACAGTAAAATTCGTGAACTGTTAAAATTATTCAAACAAAACATGTATTTAGGTTACACGGCAACACCTTTCGCAAATATTTTTATTGATCCAAGTGACCACCATGAAATGATTGGTGATGAGCTTTTTCCAAGAGATTTTATTATAAGCTTAGATGCCCCTTCAAATTATATAGGTTCTCAACGAGTATTTAGTGATGATACGGACTTGAATATGGTTAGGGAGTTATTAGATCACGAAGACCTTTTCCCTACAAATCATAAAAAAGATTATGCTCCCCCTGCAATGCCCGGATCACTTGAAGAAGCTATTCGTTCGTTTGTATTAATCCGAGCAATAAGGATCTTGAGAGATCAAGAGTTCAAACATAATTCAATGTTAGTTAATGTTAGCCGATTTACAGAGGTACAAAGTAATTTAAAATTATTGGTACATGACTACGTTGATCAAATGCGCAAAAACGTTATCAATCACTATGCACTTTCAGAAACAATGGCAATCAAAAATGGATATATTTCAGACTTAAAGAGCACTTTCGATAAAGAGTTTTCTGCGGTTGAGTTTTCTTGGGCAGAAGTGCAGCCTGTATTGAAAAAATCGATAACTCCAATAAAAACAATTGAAGTAAACGCCTCTCGAAACTCAGAGCCTCTTGATTACAGCAAAGACAACTATCCAAATGGTAGGAGTCTTATTGCAGTAGGCGGGTTAAGCCTATCACGTGGTTTAACACTAGAAGGGTTAACCGTTAGTTACTTTATCCGAAATACTCAAATGTATGACACATTAATGCAAATGGGCCGTTGGTTTGGTTATAGAGATGGGTTCCATGATTTATGCCGCTTATATATGCCTGCTGAAGCGATTGCATGGTATGCACACATCTCGGATGTAACGGAGGAGCTAAGAGGGGAGTTCAAAAGAATGGAGAATGCAAAATTAACTCCTGAAGAATTTGGCTTATGTGTTAGAAGTCACCCTGAGTCACTGATAGTGACTGCACGAAATAAGATGCGAACAGGTACTGACGTTCTTCGCCAAATCAGCTTATTTGGAAGGCAAGTTGAAACAAGTGTTTTATCTTCTACAAGTGCCGTTGTTGAAAATAATACCAAAGCATTAACAACATTGATTAGCACCTTAGTCAAAAATAGTGAAGCTTCAGTACCACTTGGTAGCAACAATTTATTCATGGATGTTGATCAACAATACGTGATTGATTTCCTGAATGTATACACAAATCACCCAGCGTCAATCATGACGGAACCCAAGCCAATTTTAGATTATGTTGGGAAAATAAACTGTAATTGGGATATACAGCTTATTAGTAATGCAAAACCGCATGCAGAAGAAAAAGCATTTAATGAAAGCAATATAACCATGCATCCATTAATGCGAACAGTTACTCAATATAAACAGAATAAAAATGCACTTACATCAAGTAAAAGACGGTTCAGCTCACCTACTTGGGAGAGAGCGGGAATAGACAAGACTCAATACCCTGAGTCTGGCTCATTGTCTGGAAAAGCATGTCGAGAACTAAGAGAAAGACCATTACTTACAATATATATTTTGGATTGTAAATTAATAAATGATGAAGTCTCATTATTAGCTAATGGTGCTGTCGCTTGGAGTATTAGCTTTCCTGGTAAAGCTGGAACTAAAAAACCTGAAAACCTTGTTAAATATGTTGTAAATACAACTTGGTGGAATCAAGAGTTTGGTAATATTTTTGATGAAGAGGATATGGAAGTTGAATAATCCATGGGAATCAATAACTACGCCTAAAGTAGACCTTTCTGCGCGAAGAATTGATCACAAACACCCTTTAAACCTATATTGGGCAAAAGACCGCTTAGGTAGATACCTGTTTGTATGTGAACTAATCAATGAATGTAAACTCCCTAAAACGTTCCCTTCATTAACTGGGATTGATGTTACTGTCATTGCTGATACTCAGCAACTAGCTTTAAGCCTTAAAAGTCCAAGTGACTGGGAGCTATTCTTCGCATTATGTAATGATATTATTTCTGCTACAAGGCCACTAAAGCCTTCGGCAGTTGTGCCAGTGATTTTTAGACGTATCGAACGTTGGCGAGAGTTTCTAAAACAGGATAAGGAAAAAATCCTTACCGAGCGCGTTATAAAAGGTCTGATTGGAGAGTTAGTCTATTTGCAGCAACATATCGCTGCTAAATACGGTGTGGGACAAGCTATAGATTTTTGGACCGGCCCTGAAGGTAGCCCACAAGATTTCAACATCCAAAATACGGCTATTGAAGTAAAGTGTCAGATAGGCACATCTGCACCGAAGGTAAGAATATCATCAGCTGAACAACTCTGCGCACAACTAGACGAACTATACCTGTTTGTTGTTACGTTAGGCAAAACTGAACCTGAGTCAGAAGGTGCCGTAGCGCTACCATTGTTAATCGAAAAAATACAATCAGAACTCGAGAAAACAGGGGAGTCGTCTCAGTTAGAAAAATTTAAAGATATATTGCTTGATATGGGGTATGTGTACAGTGACTGTTACTTAACTTACAGCTATATCATTGCTTCAAAATCATTTTATCAAGTCACTGATGAGTTCCCTCGAATACCACTGAACATTATTCCTAATGGTGTAGATAAAGTGACATATGATTTGGCGCTGACTAGTTGTGAACCATTTTTAATTGATGAACCTTGGGTGACAAAATAATGACTTTAAATCAGTTCTATACCGACTTTATGCAAGATATTTATAGTGATGCTGAAATGGGAAGTAAATTTAATGAACCTGTTTTTGTTGAAAAAGTTTGTGACTACTTAGTTGAACAGGCCGTTATTGAAAACTATACCTTGTGTAGTTATAAAAAAGACTCTCTTGGCCTTAAGCTCGATGCATGGAATCAAAATGAAGAAAACGGCGTATTAACACTAGTTGTCTCTCATTACAAAGATAGCTTAGAAACCTTAACCACTTCACTCGCTAGTCAATTAGCTAAAAGGGCACAACGTTTCTTCGAAAAATGCCTTGATAGTAATTTTTATCAGAGCATGGAAGAAACAGACTTAGCTTATCCATTAGTCAGAGATATTTGCCTAAAGGCAGAAAGCATTTCAGGAGTGAAAATAATCATCATCACCAATGGTGAGATAAGTAAATCTATAAAAGAATTTGGTTCAAATACAATTCAAGATTATCCATTTAATTTTGATATATGGGATATCGAACGTATTCATCGTATTGACTCATCGAGTACTGGTAAAGAAACAATAGAGATTGATTTTGAGTCTGAATTTGGTGAGCAATTACCCTGTTTAAAAGCATTTTCTGAGTTTGATAAATTTCAGTCCTATCTATTGGTTCTGCCAGGTTCGCTGCTATCCCAGTTATATGACAAATACACAGAAAGGTTGCTTGAGCAGAACGTAAGGACGTTCCTTCAATTTAAAGGGAAAGTTAACAAAGGCATGAGAAATACCATTGTTAATGAGCCAAACATGTTTTTTGCGTTTAATAATGGATTGACGGCTACCGCTGAAGAGATAACGACTGCTGAAAAACAGGGTAGTACGTTTATTTCAAAGCTAAAAAATTTACAAATAGTGAACGGGGGACAAACCACTGCATCAATTTACAACACTTTAAAAAAAGAGAAAGCAGACCTATCACAAGTTTTTATACAGGTGAAATTGACAATTGTCCCTCCAGAATTTGTTGAAAAAATTGTTCCGAAAATTTCAGAGTTTGCAAATACACAAAATAAAGTAAATGCCGCAGATTTCTTCTCTAACAGCCCATTCCATTGGCGTTTTGAAGAGCTTTCTAGAAGAGTTTGGTCTCCCTCTTCAGAAGGTGGCTTGCAAGAAACACATTGGTTCTACGAAAGGGCGCGTGGTCAATATATGACTGCCAAAACTAAACTGACAACAGCAGAGCAGAAAAGGTTTGAAAAGGTTAACCCTAAGCAACAGATGATCACTAAAACTGATTTGGCGAAGTTCTATAACTCTTGGGAGAGAATGCCTCATATTGTTAGCCTCGGCGCACAAAAGAACTTCGGCCGATTTGCTGATTTAATGACAGAGCAGTGGGATAAAGATGAAAAGCAGTTCAATGAACTATTTTTTAAAGAGTCTATTGCTAAAGCTATTTTATTTAAAAAACTCGATAAAAAGATAATGAAACAAGTTTGGTATGGTGGCTATAAAGCAAATATCGTAACCTATACTGTCGCTAAATTTCGTCATGTTTTAGATGGAAAAAAGAAGTGCTTTGATTTACAAGCTATTTGGAAAAATCAGGATCTACAGGATGACCTACTTAATAACTTGTTAGAGATTGCAGAGAAAGTAAATGAAGTGATTAAAACGACACCTTTACACGTCACAAATATCAGTGAATGGTGTAAAAAAGGAGACTGTTGGGATAATGTGATTCAAGCCCATGTCACTTTATACCCTTCAGTAGAAGCTTCATTAATTGATTTAAATGAGTTAAAAAATCAGTATAAAGATGCTGCAACGGTACAAACCATAGATAATGGCATTGAAGCACAAAAATATGTATTTGAAAAATCAGGTAAATATTGGAAGGAAATATGTGATTGGAATAACACATCATACATCTTAAGTCATAAAGAAAAAGGGATTTTAGATATTGCAGCGGCTATTCCTGCTAAAATCCCAACTGAAAAACAATGTTTATCTCTTCTGGCGATAGAACAGAAAGCGATTGAAGAGGGGTTTTATGCGGTAACGGTAGAGTGTATTTAAAGTGTCAACTATTTCAATGAGAGCTTATAGGCTCTAAAAAGTCACTAAGTAGTGATATACTAGGCGTTATTATTGATGTATATAGTGGTATGGTGATTTTGGCATGTCAAAAAGCCCTGTACTAAAGGGCTTCTATTAACTAACCATTATGTTGGTCATAAGCTTCTATGAATTCTTTATGGTATTCCTTAGATTGCTCTAGTAATTCACGATAAGATTTAACAAAAACCTCTCCAGTTTCAGCGTATGTTTTTTCTTTTGATCTAAAGCGCCGATCTTCAGACTTGCTCCCACCAACAACATAACAAACAACTCTTGAAAATCCAGTTTCAGATGCATACCTTTCTTCCAAAAAAGATGCATAATCGTAAGCTTGCTCTATTGCTTTCACATCTACTTTGTAAGTGCTACGTTTTATCTCTATTACATAAAGAATTTCCCCAAGCGCGTTACTACAAAGGAAGTCAATTCTTCGATCTTGCTCATCTAGATTATCGTCAGGGTATGCTTCCTGCAAAAGCTTAGAATATGTAACTTCATCTCGAAACTCTAAAATTCTAGGGTCTAGTAACCATGAGAACTTCTTTAGGAAATTATGAAGCGTGGGTACTTCTTTAGTATGAGTATTGATGTAGTTTTCAAATTGCTTGATTACTTCTACACGTGATGTAGCTAAATCTCGATATTGCTTAGATTCAATAGTTTTCCAATCATCCATTAAACGCAACAATTTTGGAATATCTTCTGCACTTTCAGAAAGATCTGATATTTTAGATGCGTATTCTTTATAGGCTTGGTTATCGAATTTCCCCATAACATTACCAATAAGTTCAGCCGACTCATCAATATCAATATTTGAGTTCTCCAAAATAGGGGTAATAATCTTATTACCGAGCTCTCTTTCAAATGTAGGTAATTTTTCCTTCCATTGTTCTACGCCAATTTGATGCACTTCTTCAACGGCTGTAAGTTTTGCCGCTGCTCTATTTTTTCTCCATTCTCCGCCAACAACTCGGACTATTTCTTGTAGGTAAGTTTGGAGCTCCCTTGTTTCTTCATGCTCCCAGTTCAATGAGTGGCGATCAGTAGAAATAACGTCATCATTAAAATCATCGATAAAATCAACTTTTAAATAGCCAGTTACATAATTGTGGAACTGGTCATTGTCACGTGCACCGTAGAAGCTTGCTACATTTACAATTTTTCCACGAGATGTTAGATATATTCCTCTCATTTCAGTGTCTTTTACTGGAGTCTTCAGGCTAATAATTGAGCCTTTAACCTGTTCCCAATGTGCATAACTTTCATTGTACTTAGAATCGGGGAATGACCATGTAAACTCGGTATTTAGTGACTGATATTTAAGCTCGTTAGTAACATGTACTGTTGAATCTACCTCATTGTTTTTCTTGATTTGAGTATCCATCTCACTAAATATTATGAATTTTTTTGAGAGACTTAGAGCTATATCATCGAGGTTAAATCCACTTTTACGCCTGATTTTCTTTAACTTAATTATAGTTCCAGATGGAATAGAAGTTACTTCGTTATATGCAATCAGTTCCGGGGAATACTTATTCCCTCGGCTGTCTTTGATTTCCTGAAGATTCATTGTAAAGTGATTTCTCAGTCCACCTTTTATCGAAACAACTTCAATTTCATCACAAATTCCAAATACAGACAATTTTCCAAGCCCTTTTTTACCAATGACTGGTCGGCCTTTTAAACTTGTTTGTCTTTCTGTTTCATGGCGACGATTTCGCCCAATCACTAAGTACTTGTTATTTAGTTCCTCAAAAGTCATACCTTCGCCGTCATCGGTGTAAACTATTTCTTTTTCATCACCATTCTCAAAAAAGTCAATAGTTACTGTTTCTGAGTCAGCATCCCATGAATTACTGAGTAATTCAGATAATACACTGGGCAGTTTTGAATATAGTGAGACACCCAAATGCTCGATCGTATTTGGGTCAAATTTAAGAATTAGAGAATCAGACAAGTATAGTTAACCGAATTTATTATAATAAAAACAGTCTACTAGCGATATAGTAGATGGTGCAAGCAACAATTTCATTTCATTAATATTTTATTGATCTATGAATGGTAATGCATCATATCCTTGCTGAGGTATGCCACTACGTATTGCCGTTTAATAACACTTGTAGTGGTGAGTACTTCTAAAAACACTTTGATGGGTATAGAGGGTAACCACATATCAATGGCTTAAAAGATGTAAGCAAAGGACTGCATTACCAACCTGAATAAAATGTGCTGTCCGTGGCCCACCAAAAAAGTAATTGTCAGGGAACTTTTATATACGTTCAGCTTCACTTACCGTAAAGCTTCGCATTTGACTTGGTCAGAGTGAATTAAATAGTGACCATCTTTTGAAATATGGCTCGTAATCGTTTGTTGCTGGCCCATTCCATATCTGTGTTCTAAAACGCTCAATGAATGATTCTCTATTTTAAGCCCGTGATGTTGAGGGCGGGGAAAAGCATATCGGTTGGATAAATTATGAGTTGCTTGAATTTTAAACCTATCAAGACCGAAGTTAAAAAGAAAATCGATATATTGTTGCTCAAGAAAATTACCCTGGTATGATTGCCGGGCATTTTAATTAAAAGAAATAAGAAAATGGAAGCAGGTGAAATTCTAGTTATTGATCTATTCGCAGGTCCTGGTGGACTTGGTGAAGGGATCTCTTCATGTACGACAGAGACCGGTGTTAAACCCTTTAATATTGGTGTGTCGGTTGAAAAAGAACCGTCTGCTCACAAGACTTTGACGACTAGGGCCTTTTTCAGAAAAATTGCTGATGATCCTGAAGCTAGAAGTGACTATTACGAATATGTTCGTGGCAAGTTATCACGCGATGAATTGTTTTCTAGATATTCAGAACAAGCAGAAGCTGCTTTTGAAGAAACACTACAACGTCCTCGTGCTCTTGGAGAAGACAATGATCTAATCCACAGCAGGGTTCAGGAGTTAGTTGAAGCACATAAAGGCCCTAAAATAGTTATTGGCGGGCCACCGTGCCAGGCATATTCTTTAGCTGGTCGCTCTCGTAATGCTGGCATCAAAGATTACAAAGCGGAAGAGGATCATCGTCATTTTTTATATAAAGAATACTTACGAGTAATTTCAATTGCTCAGCCTGAAGTTTTTGTTATGGAAAATGTGCGAGGTATATTGTCTGCAAAAGTTGATGGGGAAGTGATGTTTCCACAAATTCTTGAGGATTTGAAAAGCCCAGGACAAATTACTAATACAGAAGGTATATTGGGTTATAAAATTTATTCTTTTGTTGTGGATGCTGAAAATCCGGAAAACCCTAGTTATGAAAAATCATCAGACTTCCTAATACGTTCAGAACTATATGGTATACCTCAGGCAAGGCATAGAGTTATTTTATTAGGTGTAAGAGATGATATTGATGCTATTCCAGGTATCCTAGATAAAGCTGATAAATATCCAGTTACCGTTGAAAGTGTCCTCAGTGATCTTCCTCCCTTACGGAGTGGATTTTCTAAACAGAAGGAAGATGGGAAAAATTGGACTAGAACTGTTGCTAAGCATGCTAAACGTTTAAATAAAATTTTTAAAAATAGTCATGAAGAAGAACAAGTTGATGCGTTGTCACTTAACCCATTGTCTGACCTGCCTCGTAAATCAACAGTTCATCATGATTTTGATACTTCAGTCATTCCTGCACCACTTAATGAATGGCTTCTTGATCGAGAGCTGGGGTGTGTGCTTAATCATGAAACTCGTGGACATATGGTCGATGATTTACTTCGTTATGCGTTTTGTGCCGCTTATTCACAACTAAATAACGGAAGGTCGCCTAAATCACAAGATTTTCCTCGCGAGCTGGCACCTGCACACGTAAATTGGGATACAGGAAAGCATGCTGATCGTTTTAGAGTTCAATCAGCAAACAAAGCTGCAACAACGGTAACAAGTCATATTTCAAAAGATGGACATTATTTTATTCATTATGATCCAAGACAATGTCGTAGTTTAACTGTTCGAGAAGCTGCAAGACTACAAACATTTCCTGATAACTATCTATTTGAAGGCACTCGTACTCAGCAATATGTACAGGTGGGGAACGCTGTGCCACCATTTTTAGCAAATCAAATAGCAAACGTTGTATTGAAATTATTATCTGACATTTAATTACTCACTGAAAATAGAGCTAAAATGGGTGTTGATTATAGTGGGGTATTATTAACGTACCATCATAAAAAAGCCGAACTTGCGTTCGGCTTTTTTATTGCAACTTAGGAATCCTTACAAAATAACTTGCGCTAAATTTTTCAAAAAACCTAAAATAACTGGTTATTTTGAAAACAAAACGCAAGTAACTTTGAAGCCAATCCTTAAAAGAAACTTACGCTTCTTCGTCCGCTACAACTGGACGGTCTACGAACTGGATGTAAGCCATTGGAGCTTTGTCACCATTACGGAAACCACATTTAATGATACTAGTGTATCCACCAGGACGAGTCGCGTAGCGAGGACCTAGTTCATTAAACAATTTTGCCACTACTGCATCATCACGAAGACGAGCAAATGCTAAACGACGGTTAGCAACACTATCCACCTTAGCTAATGTAATTAATGGCTCAATTACACGACGCAATTCCTTTGCTTTAGGCACGGTAGTTTTAATAACTTCGTGCGTAGCAATCGAGATTGCCATATTACGAAACATAGCCTGACGGTGGCTGCTGTTTCTGTTAAGTTGACGTCCACTTTGACGATGGCGCATAACCTAATCCTTATTATTCGTGAATCGGTTTGAGACTAATCTTCAATTAAACTTGCTGGAGGCCAATCTTCTAAGCGCATGCCTAGAGATAATCCACGAGAAGCAAGTACATCTTTGATTTCAGTTAGAGACTTCTTACCTAAGTTAGGTGTTTTTAGAAGTGCAACTTCAGTACATTGTACTAGATCACCGATATAGTGAATCGACTCTGCTTTTAAACAATTAGCAGATCGAACAGTGAGTTCTAAATCATCTACTGGGCGTAAAAGAATTGGATCAAATGCAGGTTTTTCATCTTCAATAGGAACTTGGAGTTTAGGACGTAAATCAACAAATGCGTCTAATTGCTCAGCTAAAATTGTAGCTGCGCGACGAATTGCTTCTTCAGGCTCTAAAGTACCATCTGTTTCCATATCGATAACAAGTTTGTCTAAATCGGTGCGTTGTTCAACACGAGCTGATTCAACACTGTAAGCAATACGCTCTACAGGGCTGAAAGTCGCATCTACTAATAGACGACCAATTGGACGCTCATCTTCTTCACTATGAATACGTGATGAAGCTGGAACATAACCGCGACCAGATTCAATTTTAATACGCATGCTGATTTCAGCATTGCCCGTTAAATTACAGATCACGTGTTCTGGATTGACTATCTCAACATCACCATCATGAATGATGTCGCCTGCAGTAACAGGACCAGCGCCAGTTTTAGTTAAACTAACTAAAACTTCATTTTTACCTTCAAGTTTTACAGCTAGACCTTTAAGGTTAAGAAGGATCTCTAGGATATCTTCTTGTACGCCTTCTTTGGTGCTGTACTCATGTTGTACACCATCAATTTCAACTTCTGTTACTGCCGTTCCCGGCATAGATGATAACAAAATACGACGAAGCGCATTACCCAAAGTGTGGCCAAAACCACGTTCTAGTGGCTCAAGAACCACCTTAGCTCTAGTTGTTGAAATTTGTTCGATATCAACTAATCTTGGTTTTAGAAAATCAATTACAGAACCCTGCATTT
>Ga0316198_10001390_pt1 | contig 14192 bp, 9 predicted proteins | sample OudBieAanoxic_MG_FD_204935 | JGI IMG/M metagenome (GOLD analysis project Ga0316198, IMG submission 204935) | Coastal sediment microbial communities from Oude Bieten Haven, Netherlands - site A anoxic | ecosystem: Environmental > Aquatic > Marine > Coastal > Sediment | place: Netherlands...
AGAAGCTGCAAGGGCTATTAATGATGACTGGTCAATTCCTAAAGCCATGCCTGCCTTGGCAGCTCTTCTGCAAGAAGAAAGATTTACTTCAGAACCATTGCTTCGCAGAAGTATTAATGCAGCCTTACGGGTTGGAGGTCAAAGAGAGCTGGATATGCTTATTTCATTTGCAAAAAGAACGGATGTATCCGGTGATCTCCGGGGAGAAGCCTTGGCAGCCTTAGGCACCTGGGCCTCACCTTCCGTTTTAGACAGGGTAGATGGGCGCTACAGAGGCGAGATTAGTCGGGATTCAAATATTGTTAAACAAAAGATCCAGGGAGATATTCCGGTATTTCTAAAAGACAGAAATCCATACATTCTTATCGGCACTTCTAAAATTCTGGGAACACTGGGCATATCTACATATAATTCTCAACTAAAATCTATATTTACTAAGGACGGAAGACCGGAAGTAAGAGTGGCCATGATAGAAGCTTTGGGAGAATTACATGACGATGCGATTGCCTCAATTGTAAAAAGGGGAATGCGCGACAAAGATGAAAATGTTCGCGCCGCCGCTGTAAGCATGATCCCTGCGTTAAATATTTCTAAAAATGAACTACCCGGAGTAATAGATCCAATTTTTAAAAATGGATCTATTAGGGAGCAACAAACAATGATAAGCGCTTTAACAGAAATGCCTCTGGATCAAAGTGGGGATGCATTGATGAATCTGATTCAAAAAGCAGGGAACAAGCAACTGAACCCCGGAGTAATTCTGGATCTAATCGAGGCTGTTGAATCAACTCATTCGGAAGATTTGATTGGCAGTTTGAGCAAACTCAAAAATAGTGGGTATTCCTTAGATTCATATAAGGAAGCTCTTTATGGTGGCAGAAATTGGCCGGGGGCGAATGTCTTTAAGAATAATTCCGCGGCACAATGCGTAAGATGCCATGCACTTGATGGAGCAGGTGGGAAAGTGGGCCCTCCTATGGACAATATTGCGAATATACTAAGCAGGGAAGAAATTTTGCAATCCCTTATTGATCCCGGAGCCCGTTTGGCTCCCGGATATGGATCTGTGGTGTTAACCCTTAAAGATGGTCAGGTGGTATCGGGAATTCTTGCAGCAGAAACCAAGGAGGAAATAATTCTCAGGACTTCCGATGCAGAGCCTATGGAAATTGCGGTGTCAAGGATAAAGAAACGAGATAATATGCCATCGGCAATGCCCCCTATGGGCTCGGTATTATCTAAAAGGGAATTAAGAGATTTGGTTGAATTTTTATCTAATTTAAAAGGTAAATAATCAGGATAATTCTGCCATTTATGTTTATTCCTTTAGTTATAGAATCTGCCGTGGAATTTCAAATTTAATTACTACCTTAACCAGGGACTTTTTATTGATGAGACTGCACTATAGGACCAGTAGTTAAGCGTTCTTTGGCGCCTTTCCAAAAAAATAAACTAAATTCAAAGCAATAATAGGATTTCCACATTAATAATTCTTATAAACCAACTTAATCACCAACAAGTAGTATGAAATTTAAACTTTTTGCTGTTATCTGTATTTTTTACTTCTATACCAGCGCACAAGAGAATAAAAAGGATTATTCAGAGGCCTTTAAAATCATTGAAGTATGGTTAGATGCTCAAAAAGATTATGAAAAACTCCCGGGCATTTCTGCAGCAATAATCAAGGATCAGGAAATAATTTGGTCTGGTGCTTTTGGTAAAGCAAACATCGAAGCAGATGTAAATACCGAAACAAATACGATTTGCAGTATCTGTTCTATTTCAAAATTATTTACCGCCACCGCCATTATGAAACTATATGATGAAGGTAAACTACGTTTGGATGATAAAGTGAGTGATCTTTTACCCTGGTATAACCTGGATCAGAAATATTCAGATAGCGGACCCATTACCGTTCGCTCTTTATTAACGCATTCCTCCGGTTTACCAAGAGAGGCCAATTTCCCGTATTGGACGGGCCCGGATTTTCCATTTCCCACCCAGGAAGAAATCAAAAAAGAGTTGGGCAATCAGGAGACTTTGTACCCTGCATCGAGCTATTTTCAATATAGCAATCTTGGCCTTACCCTATTGGGTGAAATTGTGGAACAGGTCTCCGGAATATCTTTTACTACCTACGTTGAAGAACAAATTATAAAACCCCTTCAGCTTAACGATACACGAACACAACTCCCTGAAAATTTATATGGAAGTCAATTAGCTATTGGTTATTCATCTTTAAACAGGCAGGGGCAGCGTCAAAAAGTGAAACTATTCCAGGCAAATGGAATCGGTGCCGCTGCAGGATTCTCATCCAATGTACTGGACCTGGGGAAATTTGCTTCCTGGCAATTTCGGTTAATGGATTCAACAATTACAGAAATAATAAAACCTTCCACTCTTAAATATATGCAGCAGGTACACTGGACCGATCCGGATTGGAAAACAACCTGGGGATTGGGTTTTTCAGTTTATAAAGGTAGTGACGGAACAAAATGGGTTTCCCATGGAGGCAGCTGTCCCGGCTATAGATCTGGGATACAGATAAATCCAAAATCTAAAATGGCTTATACTGTCATGATTAATGCCAATGGTACAAATCCCCATAAATATGCCATAGCCATGCATGCTATTCTCAATAAGGTGAAAGACGAATCTAAAAAAGGTAAAGTAGTTGAAACTTCAAAAATAGATTTGACCGATTATATCGGTTATTACAGTAATCAACCATGGGGAAGTGAAAGTTATATTTCAAGCTGGGAAGGTAAGCTGGTTATGTTAAGGCTACCATCTCAATCTCCTGCCAAATCTATGGTTTTCCTTAAGCATGTGCAGGGAGATCGTTTTCAAAAAATAAGAAAGGACGAAGAACCCGGAGAGATGATAGTGTTTGAGCGAGATGAAGCTGGGAAGATTAACAAATACAGTCAACATGGAAACTATTCTAATAAAATAAAGAGGTGATGAAATTAAAATCAATTTTTTTACTGGTTGGATGTAACCTTGTTGTGGCCATTGCATCCGCACAAGGACTAAATGCTTTGGCGACTGATTTTTTAAACACTCTGGATCCGGAATTAAAGTCAAAGACAATTTTTACTTTGGACAGCGAGGAACGGTTAAATTTTAATTTCATCCCAATAATAAGAAAGGGGCCAACTTTTCACGACTTTAATGATGAACAAAAACAGGCGGCAATGGCCTTGCTAAGAACGTCATTGTGTGCTGAGGGGTTTCGAAAAACAAAAGAAATCATAGCACTGGAAAATGTTTTGCTGGAACTTGAAGGAGGCAATTTCAAAATGCCAGATGGCTCAGGTCGTGATGCGCTGAATTATCATTTTTGCGTGTTTAATGATCCTGCAACAGAGCAGTTTTGGGGTTGGCGATTTGAAGGACATCATATTTCCTTTAATTTTGTTGGTTCAAGCGGTAAGATTGTTGCCTCTACTCCATCGTTTCTCGGATCTAACCCGGCTATAGTTCGCGAAGGGAAACAAAAAGGTAAAGAGGTTTTAAAAATGGAGAGTGAATTAGGTTTTGCTATGGTAAATTCCCTATCAAAAGAGCAGTTAGGTAAAGCGCTCTTTTCTGAAGAAGCACCAAGGGAAATTTTCACCACTAATAAACAGGAAGTGACAAATCTTGATCCTTTGGGTATTTCCTATGCAGATTTAAATAAGGATCAAAAAAAAGCTTTGGAAAAGTTACTTATGGTTTATTTGGACAATTATGAATCCAGGTTTTCCAATTCGCTCTTGGACAAAATAAATGCATCAGGAATGGAAAATCTGTCATTTGCATGGGCAGGCAGTTTAGCACCAGGAAAAGGTCATTACTACAGGATTCAAAGTCCTGAGATTCTAATAGAATATGATAATACACAAAATAATGCCAATCATGTGCATACCGCAGTCAGGGATCTGAAAAATGATTTTGGCCGGAATCTTCTGAAAGAACATTATAGTGAAAGTCATAAAAATTAGGAGTTTACGTACTTTATGATTACGAATCACAAAGAGCATACAGGTTATAGTCAATAAGGTTTATGCATATAGGCATTAATACTTATTAATGGTCAATCTACCCGTAAATAGTTGCCAACTATACAGTTATACTTATAGAATATTTCTACAAACTTAGAATTTCCTATCTTTAAAGGGAGTTGCATAAAGTTTTACCTTGTATCTATTCACTTTCTTCATATATATGTCCCCGATGTATTAAACTTAATTATTAATGAAAATTCCAAGCTGTCTGCCGATTGTCCTATTTATTATAAGTATACTTAGCTTCACCAATTGCAAAAACAAAACAAAACCAAATCCTGATTTGGCAGCAATTAATCTGCTGAGAGGCGAACTTATTTTATGTAGTTCTGAACAATTCGGGGAGGTAAGCTTTGCGCTATCCTGCAATTATGATACCCGGGCGACTTTTGATCTGGCATTATCCTTGTTGCACTCATTTGAATATGAAGAAGCCGAAAAAGCTTTCGTGCAGGTATTGGATGCAGATCCAGAATGTGCAATGGCCTATTGGGGAGTAGCTATGAGTATTGTTCATTCATTATGGTATCAGTCTGATAAAAGTTACCTGGAAAAAGGATCAAAACTTCTCGAAATTGCTAGCAAAATTCCAAAAGGAGAAAGAGAAAAGGAGTATTTGGATGCTATAGGCATATATTATAAAGATTGGGATAAAATTGATCAAAACACAAGGGCATTATTGTACGAAAAGAAAATGGAAAAAATTTATTTGAAGTATCCTGAAGACAATGAAGCAGCAGTTTTTTATGCTTTAGCCTTAAGAGCATCCGCAGATCGCAAGGACAAGACCTATAAGAATCAAAAAAAATCAGGTGAGATTCTTGAAAAATTATTTGTAGACCAACCCAACCATCCCGGAATTGCCCATTATATCATACATAATTATGATTACCCGGAATTAGCTCATTTAGCTTTACCAACGGCTAGAAGATATGCGGATATCGCACCAGCCTCATCGCATGCCCAACACATGCCTTCCCATATCTTTACGCGATTGGGGTTATGGGATGAATCTATACAATCTAATATAAATTCTGCGTCTTCGGCAAGATGTTATGCCGAGGCCAGTGAAATGGATGGTCACTGGTCTAACGAGCTTCATGCCATGGGTTATTTGGTATATGCTTACTTACAAAAAGGTGATAATAAAAATGCAGATGAACAATACCAGTACATGAAAACAATTTATGATGTCTACCCTTCAAATATAGCTGCTATTGCATATCCCTTTGCTGCCGTACCTGCAAGAATTGCCCTGGAAAATAGAAGATGGGATGTCGCGGCTAATTTACAATTTCATGAATCGGAGGTGAAATGGGATCAATTTCCATGGCAAAGTTCTTTGCTTCATTTTACCAGAGCTATCGGTTCACTTCATCTAAAAAACTTCAGTGCGGCCAATGAAGAATTGGAAATCCTTAACACCTTAAGGCAACAAATTTCTGATCGTGGAAATGAGGCTAATGCAAACCAGGTATTAATCCAAATCAAAATAATTCAAGGCTGGTTACATTTTTATAATGAACAACAAGACTCAGGTATTGCGCTATTAAAAGAAGCCGTAGAAATGGAAGATATCATAGGAGTTCATGGAATTACACCTGGTAAATTGATACCGGCCCGCGAATTTTTGGCAGAAATGTTACTGGCCATAAACAAACCACAAGAAGCTTTAGAAGTATATGAGAAAAATCTAAGTGTTAATCCTAAGCGCTTCAACGGGATCTATGGGGCAGCGGTGGCCGCAAAACAATTTGGCGACCAGGAAAAAGCATCCAGGTATTTTGAAGAACTTTTAATGCTTGCAGAATCATCACAAAGCGACAGGCCGGAATTGGAAGAAGCGAAAAGCTTTATTCAACAACATGCCGGGTGAAATTTGGAAAATATGACTACAAAATACAATCAACATCTATTAAAAATAACATCATGAAAACAAAATCAGGTTTTATAATTCTCGTAATCGGGCTATTCTCAATTGTTTATTTTTTAACTATTGAACAAGGGGAACAAAGCCTCGACAATTCCCAAAAAGCCTCCTTTTATTCAATAAAGTGTACCGTTGCCAAATACTTATTAAGCAATGTAGACACTACTCAACAGATTTCTCCCCTGTTTGAAAACCTGGGAAATCTGAGTTTTTCCATTACGACTTCCAACGAAATGGCGCAAACTTTCTTTAATCAAGGCCTAAGACTTACCTATGCTTTTAATCATGCAGAAGCACACCGCTCTTTTATGGAAGCATCCAGACTGGATCCGAATTCTGCCATGACCTATTGGGGGCAGGCTTATACACTGGGACCTAATATAAATGATCAATTGCCACCGGACGAGCGCAAGGAGAAATACAATGAGGCACTGGCAAAAGCTAAAAAACTGTCTTCTGGGGCAAGTCCAAAGGAACAGGCTTTAATAAATGCTCTTACATCCAGATACAGCACAGATCTTAAAAAAGATGTAGCAGAATTGAATATGACCTATATGAATGCCATGACCGAAGTAGTTAAGCAATTTCCAGAAGATTCAAATATTCTTACATTATATGCTGCTTCAGTAATGAATACAGTTCCCTGGAATTATTGGGATAAAGATGGTAATCCATCCCCCAATATATCCGAAGCTAAAACCGCATTGGAAAAAGCAATAAAAATTAATCCTGATAATCCCGGAGCACACCACTATTATATTCATATGGTAGAATTACCAACGCCTGATCTCGCCGTTCCAAGTGCAGATGTATTAGCATCCCTTATGCCTGCTGCAGGCCATATTGTTCATATGCCCTCTCACATTTACATAAGAGTTGGCCGCTATCTTGATGCTGTTAAAATTAATCAGGCTGCTATTTTGGCCGATGAGGACTATATTTCGCAGTGTTATTCCCAGGGACTTTATCCCTTGGGCTATTACCCACATAACATCCATTTCCTTTGGTCTGCAGCAAGTTTATTAGGTGCAAGTGAGATTGCCATAGATGCGGCAAAAAAGACGGCTGAAAAAGTACCCACCGGGGAATTAATAACACTTCCCTTTTTGCAGGATTTCGCATCAACACCAATGCTGGCTTATGTTCGTTTTGGTAAATGGAATGATATTTTAACCATTCCGGCACCTAATCCTGAGATCAAACATTTGAATTTGATGAGGCATTATGCAAGAGGAATTGCATTTGTTAGAAAAAACAATGCAAAAGAAGCAAAAGAGGAACTGGACGCTATCGCGTTACTTAAAGAGGATCCGGAACTGGAAGACCTCGTAGCTACAGCAAATAATAACTCGGCTTCAATTGCACGTTTAGCATATGAAGTAGTAGCCGGAGAGTTGGCATCGCTTAATGGCGACTTGCCAAAAGCAATTGAACATCTAAAAAATGCAGTATCCCTGGAAGATAAATTAGTCTATACTGAACCTGCTGCCTGGCATGTGCCAACACGTCAAAACCTGGGCGCAATACTTTTAAAGGCCAATAAATTTAATGAGGCCGAAGTAATTTACAAAGAAGATCTGGAAGTCTTAAGGCAAAACGGATGGTCGCTTATGGGCTTGTATAAAAGCCTGTTAGCTCAGGGTAAAATGGATGAGGCAGCTCTTATTAAAGCCGAATATGACGCAGCATGGGAAAATGCAGATATTGAAATAGATACTTCAATATTATAAAAACAAAAGAAATCAATAGGTTACCTTTAAAATATTAAATTCATAAATACGCAACATTGCAGACTGAATTTTTTAAAAATCCGCATTTAAGGCAGGGAATAACTATATTTCTTGTACTTACATCCTTACTAATTTTTTTTTCTTATTGGTTGCAGGAAGAACAACCTGCGGTTTATAACCCTTCAGATTTAAATCCAGCGCTGGTAGACCAAAGCTTGCATAACGTTGAGCATAATCATAAGGTTGCACCATTTGAATTGATTAATCAGAATGGCGAAACAATTACGCAGGAAGATTATAATAACACAATCTATGTAACGGATTTCTTTTTTACCAGATGCCCTAGTATTTGCCCTGTAATGACTAATAATATGGGAGTTTTACAGCAGGAATTTATTCATAATAATGACATAAAGTTACTGTCCATTTCAGTAACTCCAGAGATAGATAGTGTTTCTGTTTTATATAATTATGCTTCAAAAAATGGTGCCATTGATACGAAATGGAATATTACTACCGGTAACAAAAAACATATTTATGAACTCGCCCGTAAAAGTTATTTTGCCGCGGTGGATGACGGTGATGGCGGTCTGCAGGATTTTATTCATACGCCCAACTTCGTACTGGTGGACAAGCAAAAACAGATTCGAGGTATCTATGACGGCACTAAAGATGATGAAATTCAGCGCTTGATTAAAGACATCAGAACCTTACAGTAGTAGCCGGCATTTTTGGTAACTTGCTTAAAATCCCAGGGGAGACAAATAGTGTTTAATTAATTATAAGTAGTTTGAGATTGAATTTAAACAAAATGAAAAAAATAGCTTACCTAAGCTTTTTTACAATTGTGGTTCTTATGCTGTCAAATTGTAAAACCGAAAAAAAAGAGAATTCTAACAAAGAACTTGAAGAACCAAATATATCCGCGATATTTGAGGAGGGTGAGATTGAGGCCTATAACGAAAGCTTGTGGTCAATAGTTCCTGAAGGATCCAAAATTGAAGTAATCGCGAAAGGACATGACTGGACTGAAGGGCCGCTGTGGTTACCAGAACAGGAAATGTTATTGTACACAGATATACCCAGAAATGCAATCTATAGCTGGAAAGAAGGGGAAGAAGCAAAATTGTATCTTCAACCCTCTGGTTTTATGGGTGAAAAATTTGAAGGGTCCGAACCCGGTGCCAACGGATTACTACTTAATAACGAAGGAAAGTTGGTATTGTGCCAGCATGGGGATAGACAGGTGGCACTAATGCAAAGTCCGGTTTTGGAACCTACAGCCAATTATAAAATCTTGACTAGCGCTTTTAAAGGCAAAAGATTCAATAGCCCAAATGATGCGGCTTATAAAAGTGATGGCGCCCTCTATTTTACTGACCCTCCCTATGGCCTGCCACTGCGAATGGATGATCCAAATAAAGAACTCGATTATCAAGGGGTTTACAGGCTGAGTCAGGAAGGAGAATTAACCCTTTTAACAACTGAATTTACAAGACCTAACGGTATAGCATTCTCTCCGGATGAGAAGAAACTTTATGTGGCAAATTCTGATCCGGAATTTGCTGTTTGGAAAGTCTTTGATGTTTTGGAGGACGGTTCCATTAGCAATGGTAAGATCTTCTATGATGTTACCGAGTTAGTGTCAAAAGAAAAAGGTCTGCCGGACGGCTTAAAAGTGGATAATGATGGGAACTTATTTGCCACAGGACCCGGAGGGGTTTTTATTTTTTCTCCTGAAGGAACGGTATTAGGAAAAATTAAAACAGGGCAAGCCACTTCTAATTGTGCCTTCAATGAGGATAAATCTTTATTATTTATAACGGCGGATAGTTATATACTGCGGGTAAGATTAAGTATATAATTAGATAAAAACCTTACTTCTTCCTGATTTCTTTAAAGTTGAAAGGAATACGATAGATTATTACTTTATACTATAAATCTGTCACTATTTTTTTAGCTTCATTAAACTCCTGCATCATATCAGATAAAATTTTTGCCGCCGGCTTAATGTCGTGGATTAGTGCAGAAACCTGACCTATCTCCAACTCCCCTTCTTCCAGGTCCCCTTCAAACATGCCTCTTTTGGCCCTCGCCCGGCCCAGTAAATTTTTTAACTCCTCTACCCCATAACCCTGCTGATAAGCAGCCTGAATATCATTATAAAATTTATTTTTAAGGAGTCTTACCGGGGCAAGTTCCTTAAGCGTCAGGTGGGTATCCCCTTCTCCTGCATCAACAACTTTCTCCTTAAACAACGTGTGGGAAGATGCCTCCTCACTTGCCACAAATCTGCTTCCTACCTGTACCCCATCTGCACCTAAAATCATAACAGCAAGCATCGCACTGCCGGTGGCAATACCGCCTGCAGCGATAAGGGGAATGTTAATTTTTTCATGAACAGCCGGTATTAGCGTTAGGGTTGTTGTTTCATCCCTTCCATTGTGTCCCCCTGCCTCGAAACCTTCAGCAACCACAGCATCAACTCCTGCTTCCTGGGCTTTCAAAGCAAATCTGACACTGCTTACCACGTGCACTACAGTAACCCCATTTTCTTTTAAATAATTGGTCCATGTCTTAGGATTCCCAGCTGAGGTAAATACAATCTTAACATTCAATTTTACTATAATCTCCATCAGCTTGTCGATGTCCGGATAAAGCATAGGAACATTTACTCCAAAAGGTTTTTCCGTTGCCTGCTGGCACTTTTGAATATGTTCTCTGAGAACTTCCGGATACATGCTCCCTGCACCAATAAGGCCAAGTCCTCCTTCATTGGATACTGCCGAAGCAAGCCGCCAACCACTAGCCCATATCATACCAGCCTGAATAATTGGATACTCAATTCCGAAAAGTGTGGTTATTCTGTTTTGCATACATTTTTAATCAAACCCCCGGTTTCAGGCCGTAATTATTAAAATACCAATTATTTGCAGAAAAATTAAGAAATTACTCCGGAACCTACAAGTTCGTTTCCAATATACCACGCTGCGAACTGTCCTTCAGTTATGGCAGATTGCTTCTCTTCGAAATCAACATAAAGTCCGGCATCAACCTTGTATAGTTTGGCTTTTTGGAGAGGTTGCCTATATCGTATCCTGGCCCAAACCTCCATAGAATCATCTACATTAAGACTCAAATCGGGTCTAATCCAATGTAATTCATCATTCTTTATAAATAATGTTCGTCTGAAAAGTCCGGGATGGGTTTTTCCCTGTCCTGTAAAAATGATATTTTCATTAACATCAGTTTCTATAACGAATAAGGGCTCAGGGGTACCTCCTACGTCCAGACCTTTTCGCTGTCCTTTGGTAAAATAATGAGCCCCCTGATGTTGGCCCACCACTTTACCATCGGAAATGTCATAAACCGGTTTTTGGGCATAAAAGGCCAATTCCTCAAATTTATTCATAAAGACCGGAACTGTTCGCAGGTATTGGGGGACATCATTGGGTACTTCAACTATGGGCCCGTTTTTTGGCTTTAACTTTTGCTGTAAAAAATCTGGTAAGCGTACTTTTCCAATAAAACAAAGTCCCTGAGAATCCTTTTTATCGGCTGTAATTAAATCATTATCAAAAGCCATTTTCCTTACCTGAGGTTTTGTCAACTCACCAATTGGGAAAAGTGTTTTCGACAATTGGTCCTGAGACAGCTGGCACAAAAAGTAGGATTGATCTTTGTTATCATCTACCCCTGCTAACAGTCTGTAAGTGGCAGACCCATTAGCGTTCAAAATTTCCCCTTTTCTGCAATAATGTCCTGTAGCCACGTAATCTGCACCCAATTGTAATGCAATCTTCAGGAAAACATCAAACTTAATTTCACGATTGCATAACACATCAGGATTGGGGGTTCTTCCTTTTTCATACTCCCGAAACATATAATCTACAATACGTTCCTTGTATTCTTTGCTCAAATCTACCGTTTGAAAAGGAATTCCTAATTTCTCAGCAACAATCAATGCATCATTGCTATCTTCCAACCATGGACATTCTTTGGAAATGGTCACAGAATCATCATGCCAGTTTTTCATAAAAAGGCCTATAACATCATATCCCTGTTCTTTTAAGAGATATGCTGCCACACTAGAGTCTACCCCTCCCGAAAGTCCTACAACTACTTTTTTCATACTTGCTAAAGAGCAGCAAAATTACAAAATTTGATTATTATTCTTGCTAAGACAAAAAGGTGCTGCACTAAATTCATTTTCAAAAACGTTACAATATTAAGTATAAGAGCAATGTTTTTGTATATTTTCAAAATTCAGTACCCTAAAAATTGGAGAAGAACAGCCGGGTTTATAGTCCGAAATATTAATTTTAATTGAATATTAAAATTATCCTAAAGTTAATTAGTCATAAAAAATGATACCAAAAAATATTGCATTTTTATACAACATTTAAAAAACGAATTATGAGAAAGTACCCAATTGTTAAACATTTCCTTATTTTAACCCTTTTGGCCATGGCCGTTATGTCTTGCAATAATGATGACAATGGCGGTTCCCAATCGGGAGAAAACATTGTTGAAATTGCAATGGCTAACCCAAATTTATCCACTTTGGTTGAGGCACTGGAAATTACAAATTTAGTAACTGCCCTTGAAGGCCCTGGTCCTTTCACGGTTCTTGCGCCTACAAATGCTGCCTTTGACCTATTTTTAGCTACCGGAAATTTTGCCAGTATTAATGATGTTCCTGTTCCCGTTTTAGAACAATTACTGCTTAATCATGTATTAAGTTCACAAATAAATATAGCAAATTTTGAAACTCTTGCCAGGAATTATTCAGAGACCCTGGCAGACGGGCCAACCGATGGCACAAAGCTCTCCCTTTATTTCGATGCCACTGGTGCTGCAATAGAATTTAACGGCGCTTCTAACGTAGTCGACGGGGATGTACTCGCATCAAATGGCGTTGTTCATACTGTTGACACGGTTATAGATTTCCCGACATTGATGACTTTTATAACTAACGATATTAATTTTGAACAGTTGACTACGGCTTTAACCACTGCAACCCCAGCTACCGATTTTGAAGCGCTTCTTTCAGGTACAGGACCATTTACTGTATTTGCCCCTGCCGAAATTGCATTTGATGAGCTGCTTGCAACAAATCCGGATTGGAACACTGTAGACGACATTGAAGAAGATTTGTTAACGGCAGTGCTCCAGCACCACGTTAGCAATGGCAATCTTCGTTCTGAGGATATCACAGATGCATCAACCGCTGCAACCCTGGAAGGTGACGATATTACGTTTTCATTATCTCTTGGTATAATAACAATCACGGATGGTTCCGGAAATTCAGATATTGTTTTAGCAGTAGCTGATATACAAGCTGCAAATGGCGTCATGCACCTTATTACCAAAGTAATGATTCCGGATACGACCAATTAAGCTTCTGTCAGAATAAAAAGTTAATCATTTTAAACTGCCGTTTTCGCGGCAGTTTTTTTATGCTCCAAAACTTAAAACAACAAAATGTTTTACATATAATGTTATATTATTATTATTTTATATTAAACAAAAGCAACCATTTAATTACTTCCACATCCTTAATTTGAATTATTCAAATTAGGCTTATATAGTTGTTTTACTTAATTAAACCTTAGTTGTACGAATGTTAAACATTTTATAAATGTATTTTTTTGTTTAACTATTATTATACTTTTGCTGAACATTAATAAATAATTTTTAACTTTAAATCTAAAAAATGAAATCAAGTCCAAATTTTTTTAAATCGATATTAGCGACACTTGTACTCGTTATATCGTTTTCATGTTCCGATGATGACAATGGTGGTCCGGTTATAATTGAGCCAGAACAAAATATTGTTGAAATCGCCTTAGGAACTCCAGAACTTAGCATTCTAGTTTCCGCACTTTCAGCTGCAGACGGGGATTTAGTAGCTTTACTTGGTACAGACGGCCCATTTACAGTATTAGCGCCTACCAATGCAGCTTTTACGGCATTCCTTGCTTCGAATGGTTTTGCTAGCCTTGATGACGTACCTACAGATGTACTATCTCAAATTTTATTAAATCATGTTATTTCAGCTGATATTACATCAGGTGATCTGGTTGCATCAGGAGCTGGTTATGCCAGTACGAATGCTTCAGGTGCTGATGACAATTTTGTAAGTATATATTTCAACACAACTAACGGGGTTCGATTTAATAATGTAGCCGCTGTTACGAGTCCGGATATAGATGCTTCTAACGGGGTTATTCATATAGTAGACGCCGTAATTCCAATTCCATCTATTTTGAATCTTGCAGCCTCAAATCCTGATTTCAGCAGTTTGGTTGTTGCTTTAGGCGCTGCAGACGGAGACTTAATTGATATTCTGGGCGGCGACGGACCATTTACTGTTCTTGCCCCTGATAATGATGCATTTGAAACATTCCTTGACGGAACACCTTTAGGAAATGTAAATACAGCTGCCCTTTCTCAAATATTGCTCAACCATGTTATTGGAGA
>Ga0316198_10001392_pt1 | contig 14184 bp, 13 predicted proteins | sample OudBieAanoxic_MG_FD_204935 | JGI IMG/M metagenome (GOLD analysis project Ga0316198, IMG submission 204935) | Coastal sediment microbial communities from Oude Bieten Haven, Netherlands - site A anoxic | ecosystem: Environmental > Aquatic > Marine > Coastal > Sediment | place: Netherlands...
AGGGCGTGCAGGGCGTTTTTTTTCAACACCTTGTCTTCGATGACATCTGCATTGCCGGACACCACCACGCTTTCGTAGCGGGTGGAGAATTTTTCGGGAAGTAACTCGGTCTTTCCCACCACACAGAAGGAGACCCCGTTGTTGGCGGTGATGTTTTCCAGTTTTTGACCTTCGGTGGCGCAGTGAAAAAAGATGTTGTCTTCCATCACTACGTAATTCACGGGTATGCCGTATGGCCGGTTGCTTTTGTCCGACGTACTCAAAATGCCGTACTCACCGCGTTTCAGCAGCGCCATGGCGGCGGTGTCGTCAAGCCGTCGGTCTTCCCGTCTCAATGGTTTGGTCATGGTATACCCCTTTCCCTGCATACGTGCCGATGCGCCTGTCATCGGGGTTGGTTTCTCTTTACCGTTCGGATACCTTTTTTTGATGTGGATTGCAAATCAAACCGGACAATTAACAAAGCGTTTAGCAATCGTGGTTAAAAAAATGTTTAACCATCGTTGATTGTGGTGTAGGCTAATAGTTAAATTGAATGCCACATCGAATCCCATCGGGACTGTCCATAGCATGGGAAACGGGTTGCCCACCTGACCGGGATAACTGTTCAAGCATGCGAAAATTTTCGGAAACCCTCTCCAGCATCATTGAATCGAGCGGCCTGAACCTGAATCAGATCAGTAAGGTGTCCGGTATCTCAAACGCCTACCTGACCAAACTGGTCAAAGGGCATATCAATAAACCTGGCAAGGACAAAATTGCTTCCGTCCTGCTGGCCTTGAACTACTCGCTTACCGACATCAACACGATCCTTGCCGACTATGATTACATGCCGCTCAATCGGCATGATATTCCCGAAATCTTGAATAACAATCGGCGCAGGAAATTTGAAGGGCGTATCCTGCCCCAGTTCGACAATATCTATTTCGAACTGCTCATGGCTGCGCTTGAGAATCTTGGCGGCACGAAGATCCTGGTCAAACACAGGCCCAGTGGCATCTTTCTTCCCTCCGACCTATACATGATGAAGGAGTTTCCAACCGAATCTGATCGCGAAGCGGACCATTTTTTTCGAACCTTTACCCGTGAAGTGGTTGCCGAGCGCAAAGCCCTGTTTCTTGAAAACTGTGAACGGGGATACCGCTACGAGACATATATGTGCCGGGAGTGCCTCGAGGACAGCCTGGAAAGGAATATCGGGCCCAATGCCCAGCACACTGATTCACACAAGGTCGATTTGTACGCAAAATTTTATGCCAACGCCGTTGCGGCAACCCTAAAGGCGCCGGATCAACATTTTCACCGCATCGTCAACCGGTGCCCCTATTTCCAGTTTCAGATTCAGGATGCGGATGGCGACACGCCCAAAGTCAGCTTCACGGCCATGCGCCGCCATGACTATGACAAGGCGTGTGATCAGTTCACTCTGGAAAGTTTCTTGTCGGATGACACCGCCATCCTGACACTGTTCAAAAATGAGGTGGCCCACGGTCTGGCTGTCCTCGATCGCAGCAGTGGCTGCCATACCCCGAAAGGCTTTCATGCTTTTATCCGAGGACGTTTCGATGCCTTCGGCTTGGCTGACCGATTTGATATGGCCCTGGCCATGCTGATGGCGTCGCCGGGCTTTCATTTCCATTGATACCGGGAGGCGGTCACAGGTACCAGCCATAACACGAGCGAAAACCTTCGCTACTAGCTATTACGGCTGAGTTCCAACCGGTTTCTGGCTGCATTTGAATTGTACCCGAAACGAATAAATAATTATATCGATTGGTTTAGTCGGTTTAATAATTTTTTTAACTTTATTAAATAAAAAGTGTTGATTTTGGATCAAGGTTTATATTAGTTATTACTATCCCCCTACAGATTTCCCTTTTTAAATATTTGATGAAACCATCGGACTCGGAAAACATTCTCGAAGTAAACGGGCTGAAGACCTATTTCTTTTCGTCCAGAGGCGCCGCCCGGGCGGTTGATGGGGTTTCTTTTCACCTTTCGGCGGGCGAGGTGCTGGGTGTCGTCGGTGAATCCGGCAGCGGAAAAAGTGTCACCGCTCAGTCGATCATGCGCTTGATCCCCGAGCCTCCCGGCAAGATCGTGGACGGTCGCATCCAATTCGACGGCATGAACCTGTTGGACCTGACGATGCAGCAGATGCGCCTGATTCGCGGCAATCGCATCGCCATGATTTTTCAGGAGCCGATGACCTCGTTGAATCCGGTCTTTACCATCGGCAACCAGATTTCGGAAATGTTTATCCTGCATCGCAACGCCAGCCGCAAGGACGCCCTGGATGCCTCCATCGAGATGTTGGATCGGGTGCAGATTCCCGCCCCCAAGCGGCGCATTAATGAGTATCCGCATCAGCTTTCCGGCGGCATGCGCCAGCGGGCCATGATTGCCATGGCGCTCTCCTGCGATCCGGAAATCCTGATTGCCGACGAGCCGACCACGGCCCTGGATGTGACTGTCCAAGCACAGATCCTCGATTTGATGATCAAGCTTAAAGAGGATTTCGGCACTGCCGTGCAGATGATCACCCACGATCTGGGTGTGATCGCCGAGATGGCCGATCGTATCGTGGTCATGTATGCCGGCCGGGTGGTCGAGGAGGCCTCGACGGGCGAGTTGTTTCGGCAACCGCTGCATCCCTATACGATCGGTCTGCTGGACTCGATCCCCATTCTTGGGAGCCGGACCGCCGGCGAAACCAAGCGGCTGAGCGAGATCAAGGGTATGGTTCCCAGCCTGGTCGCTTTGCCGGATGGCTGCAAATTCTGCGATCGCTGCAGCCGGGTTATGGCTGTCTGCCGTGAACGGGAACCGGAATTGACTGAAGTTTCCAGCGGGCACAAGGTGCGCTGCTGGCTGCATGTGGAGCAACCATCGTCATGATCGAATCGCTGATCACCGTCCGGGATTTGAATATTCACTTCCCCATCAAACGGGGAATCCTATCCAGGACCGTTGGGTATGTGTATGCCGTGGACGGGGTCAGTTTCGAGCTGGCCAAGGGGGAAACCCTGGGCATCGTCGGTGAGTCGGGTTGCGGAAAGACCACGGCGGGCATGGCGGTCACCCAACTCATCCCGATCACCAGCGGCACAGTGACCTGGCAGGGCCAGGATATGCGTGAGTTGAGCCGGTCCGGCCTGCGCAAGTTGCGCCGTGAGATGCAGCTTATTTTTCAGGATCCCTATTCTTCGCTGAATCCCCGCATGCGGGTCAATGATATCCTCGCCGATCCCATGGACGTGCATGGCATGTTTACGGGGAAACAGCGCCGTGACCGGCTCGCTTTCCTGCTGGAAACGGTGGGTCTGGCCCCGGAACAGGGCCGCCGCTTTCCGCACGAATTTTCCGGCGGCCAGCGTCAGCGTATCGGCATCGCCCGGGCACTGGCTTTAGATCCGTCGGTGATCATCGGCGACGAGCCGGTCTCGGCGTTGGATGTCTCCATCCAGGCCCAGATCATCAACCTGCTCATGGACCTCAAGGCCAATTTCGACCTCTCGCTGATCATTATCTCCCACGATCTGGCCGTGGTGGAGTATATCTGCGACCGCATCCTTGTCATGTACCTGGGCAAAGTCATGGAGACGGCTGTCTACGGCGATCTTTACGGGAGACCCAAGCATCCCTACACCCAGGCCCTGCTTTCCGCCGTGCCCGTACCCGACCCCCTGCGAAAAAAAGAACGCATCATTCTCAAAGGAGACGTACCTAGCCCGATCAACCCGCCGTCCGGCTGCCGGTTCCACACCCGCTGTCCCGAACGGATGGATATATGCGACAAAACGGTTCCCGAAATGATTGATTTCGGCAACGGCCATCAGGCCGCCTGCCACCTGTACACCCGCGCTGACGCGCAGTGACAATAAAGACTTTTTCAACTGATAAAGGAGGCTGCCCCATGAAACGTATCGCATTGACCCTGATCATCGCCTTGCTGGCCCTGCCCGCCATCGCGATGGCCAAAGCTGACCTGGTGGTGGTGACCGACGCACCACCCAAATCCATGAACCCCCACGCTTTTTCTTCTGACGCCAACCTGTCTTACATGTCTAACTTTTTTGACGGACTGCTGCAGCGTCCTGCGCCAGACGGCAAGCTGTCACCGGCGCTGGCCGAAAGTTGGGAGCGTCTGGATGGCGTGACCTGGAAGTTCAACCTTCGCAAGGGGGTCAAGTTTCACAACGGCAATGCCTTCACCGCCGCCGACGTCAAGTTTACCTTCGAGCGCATGAAGGACCCCCAATACTCCAAGCTGCTCAACATCGCCAACTCCATCGCCTCCATCGAAACGCCGGACGATTTCACGGTCATATTTAAAAATGTAAAGCCGGTGCCCTGGTTCGCCGAAACCATGCACCAGAATTTCATCGTTGACATGGAGTCTTCCAAGGGACGCGATGACGGCGACTACAACACCAAACCGGTCGGCACCGGTGCGTATAAGTTCGTCGAATGGGTCAAGGGTTCCTACGTACGTATGGCCGCCAACCCCGACTACTGGGAAGGTGCATCCAAATACAAGTCCGTGGATATCCGGCCGATCACCGAAGAGGCCACCCGCTTTGCCGCCCTGGCCGGCAAACAGGCCGACATTGTCAACGGTGTGCCTATTTCGCTGATCGAACGCATCGAGAAAATGCCCCATGTGGAGCTGATTTCGCGTCCGGCCCGGCGTGCGATCTACATGGACATTTCCAACATGAAGGGTACGCCCTTCGAAGATATCCGCGTGCGCAAGGCCATTGCCCATGCCATCAACGAAGATGAGATCATCGAGAAAGTCATGCGCGGTCAGGCCACGGCCACGGCCCAGGTGCCGGATGTTCCCACCGTCGGCTACCTGCCCGGATTGAAACGGCTGCCCTATGATCCGGCAATGTCCAAGAAACTGCTGGCCGAGGCCGGATACCCCAACGGGTTCGACATCACCGTGGCCGGACCCAACGACCGTTACGTCAACGATGAGAAGATCTGCGAGGCCGTGGCCAAATACCTGGCCAAGGTCGGCCTCAAGGTGACCCTGGATGTGAAGCCCAAATCCATCTTTTTTGACGAAATGTCCGATTTCAAACACCAGTTCTATCTGATCGGCTGGTTTGACGGCTCCTTTGACTTTGGCCGCAGTGCCGAAAAGCTGTTGCACACGGTGGATAAGGACAAGGGTATGGGGGCCTACAACGGCACCAAGTACTCCAATCCGGAAATCGATAAGATGATCATCGAATCCTCCTCGATCATCGACCGGGCCGAGCGTGAGAAAGCATTGCAGGCCATCAACAAGAAATCGGTCGAAGACGTGGCCTGGATTCCGCTGCACTACCAGCAGGATATCTTTGCCGTGGTCAAGGGCAAGAACGTGAAATTCACCCCACGGTCGGACCGGTGGATCGTGGCTAAGGAAATCAAGTAGTATTTCATGGCCACCTATCTAATCAAACGATTGCTCCAGGGAATCGTCGTCTTAATGGCGGTTTCCTTGGTCTGCTTCATCATGTTCCGCTACACCGGCGATCCGGTGCTGATGTTGGCCGGCAAATACGCCACCCAGCAGGAGCGCGAGATGGTGCGGGTGTCTTACGGCCTGGACCGTCCCATGTACATCCAGTACGTCAGCTTCATCGGCGGCGTGCTCAAGGGCAACTTCGGTAAATCCTATATCAGTTCGGTGGATGCCCTGGACATGATCCTGGAGCGCATGCCGGCGACATTGGAGCTGGCATTTACCGCCATCTGTATTTCGTTCATCCTGGGGGTGGGACTGGGGGTGGTGGTTTCGGTGTGGCCCACCGGATTGGTCGCCCGGGCGATCATGGCCGGGTCGATTTTCGGTATTTCCATTCCCACATTTCTGATTGGCATCCTGCTGGTGATGGTGTTTTCAGTCTACCTGGAGGTGCTGCCCTCCTTCGGCCGCGGCGAAACCGTCCAGATCGGCTTTTGGCGCACCGGTCTGCTGACGGCCGATGGTTGGAAACACATTGTCCTGCCGGCGTTCACCCTTTCCGGATACCAGCTGGCCGTGCTGCTGCGCCTCACCCGGGCCGGCATGCGCGAAGTGCTTTCCGAGGAGTACATCAAGACGGCCTGGGCCAAAGGACTGTCACCCTTCAAGGTGATCCTCAAACACGCCCTCAGAAATGTATTGATCCCGGTGGTGACGATCGCCGGGCTCTCCTTCGGCGAACTCGTGGCATTTTCTATCGTCACCGAGACCATCTTCCAGTGGCCGGGCATGGGCAACCTGCTGCTGACATCCATATTTGAAACCGACCAGCCGGTGATCGTCACCTATATCATGCTGGCGGCGGTGATCATTCTGACCATCAACATCCTCGTGGATTTAACGTACGCGTTCCTCAACCCGAAAATCAGATACGAGTAGCACGCTTATGGCCGGTATATTGAAATCCCAGCACGTTCGCAACTATCTGCGGGACCCGTCCGCCCTGATCGGCAGCATCCTTCTGCTGATCTTTTTCTTCTGCGCGATCTTCGCGCCGCTTCTGGCGCCCATGGATCCCTATGATCTGATGACCGTGGACCTGGGCGACTTTCTGCTTCCGCCCGCCTGGATGGACGGCAGCGTGTCGGCTTTTCCGCTGGGCACCGACGACCAGGGGCGCGGGATCCTCTCGACCATCCTTTACGGCTTGCGCACATCGCTGATTGTCGGTTTTTCGGTGGTGATTATCTCCAGTGCTATCGGCATCGTTATGGGCATGCTTGCCGCTTACTATGGCGGCGTTTTGGATGCTGTGGTCATGCGCCTGGCCGACACCGTGTTTGCTTTTTCTACCACCTTGCTGGCCGTATTGCTGCTGGGGGTTTTTGAAACCCGCGGCGTGGCTACAGTAATCTTCGCCATCTGCATTGCTAACTGGGTCAAGTACGCCCGTACCACTCGCGGCAGCGTGCTCGAGATCAAGGACAATGCCTATGTGGTCGCCGCCCGATCATCCGGGGCAGGCGATTTTCGCATACTGTTTCGCCACATCCTGCCCAACGCCCTGCCGCCTATTTTTGTGGTCATGGCCGTGGATCTGGCCGTGGCGATTATGCTGGAGGCCACCCTTAGCTTTCTGGGGGTCGGTGTGCCGCTCACCGAACCGTCCATCGGCATGATGATCGCCATCGGCAAGAACTACATCTATGCCGGCATGTGGTGGCTGACACTGTTTCCCGGCGCCACACTGATCTTGGTGGTGGTGGCCATCAACCTCTTCTCCGACTGGTTGCGGGATGAGCTGAATCCCAAGCTGGCCCGCCAGACGTAATCGGGCAGAAGCTGGAGGACTCCAGACTCGGCGTTGCCAAGGGATCGCAGTAGCGGGGGCTACGGCTTCGCCCTTGGCGCCTTGATTCTGAGGCCCTCCAGCCTCTGCCTGGAACTCCTCCATATAGGGCCAACTTCAAGGTAAACAAATTAATGCAGACTGACATGAAAGCATTCATCGGTAGCCGGATCGACGACTTTCTCAGCGACCTGGAGACCCTGGTTAATATCGACAGCAGTAGCGACAACATTGCCGGCATCGAGGCCGTGGCGCAGTTTCTCATCCACCGTCTGGAGGCGATCGGTTTTTCCACCCGTGTAAAGAAGTTGGGGGAGCGGGGCGTCCCCTGCCTTGAGGCGTGCAATGGCCCGGAAGATGAGACGTTCGACATCATGTTTCTGGGCCACATGGACACGGTCTTTCCGACTGGTGAAGTGGAAAAACGACCCTTTGCCGCAGACGGCGACCGGGCCACCGGACCCGGTGTCTGCGACATGAAGGCTGGCTTGCTGGTCGCTCTGTATGTATCAGAGGCCCTTCATCACGATGGCGTGCTCGACCAATTGTCGATTGGCGTGTGTTTCAACGGCGACGAAGAAGTGGGTTCGGCATCGTCCAGATCATGGATCGAAGCCCATGCCCGCAAGAGCCAACGGGTGTTTGTCTTCGAACCCTGCCGCCCGGGACACCGGTTTGTCCTGCAGCGCAAAGGGGGCGGCGGCTATTTGATCACAGCCAGGGGCACGTCGGCCCATGCCGGCGTGGAGCCGGAAAAGGGGGTCAACGCCGCCGTGGAGATCGCCCACCAGACGATTGCCATTCAGCGTTTCAACGACCAGGCCGGCGAAGGTACTTCGGCCCATGTGACCGTGATCCGGGGAGGCGAAAAAACCAACATCATTCCCGACGAAGCCCATGCATCCGTGGATGTCCGCGTGGCCAGTAAAAGCGACGTGGCCCCGATCGAGGCGTTTTTCCAATCGCTGCCGGCGCACACCCACGTGCCGGGAGTTACGCTGACCGTGAGCGGCGGCGTCGATCGGCCTCCCATGGAAGCCGATGACCGGACGATGGCATTGTGGCGGTTGATCGAGGCTCAGGCGTCGAACGTGGGATTGAAGATCGAATCCATCGCCACCGGTGGCTGCTCGGATGGAAACTTCGCTTCCGCCCAGGGCGTTCCCACCATCGACGGTATGGGGCTGGTGGGTGCCAATGCCCACCGTCATGACGAATATGTGGAGTTGGGCAGCATTGTTCCCCAGATCCAGCTCATCGCTTCCGTGTGTAGAGCGATTGCTCAAGAAAAGGCGTAAAGATGCAAGCGCAGCGGCTTCCGCTTGCGTGTAGGAGCGGCTTCCAGCCGCGATTATTTACTGGGATTTGACGGACTCAATCGCTGCCAACCCCGTCACCCCTCCAGCTCGACAGTCTCCACCAGCACACGGGCCGTACCCTGTTTGTAAAAGCCCAGCCGCTTGGCCGCTCCCGCGCTCAGATCAATCACTCGCCCTTCGATAAAGGGCCCGCGATCATTGACCCGTACGACGATGCTGCGCCGGTTGGCCAGATTGGTCACGCGCACGAAGATGGGCAGGGGCAGGTGTTTGTGGGCGGCGCTCAGCCCATCCGGCTTGAAGGCTTCGCCGTTGGCCGTCATGTGGCCCCCCCGCTGCCGGTAGGTTTCATTGCCGTACCATGATGCGATGCCTTTTTCACGATAGGTCTTGGCCTGTGTCATTGTCATGGGCACATAGCGCTTGCCCCGGACAGTATAGGGTGAGGCCTTTACGCGGCCCTGGGCAATGGCTTCCTTGGGGGACAGGCCGTCGATGGTGTCGATGTCGTCATGGGTCAACGGCCAGGAGAGCGGTGCGGTAACCACGTCGAAGGTGAATTTGCCGACAGTGTAGACGGTGCTGCCGGCAAATTTGGTCACCTTGTACGCCAGGACCACGGTCCCCTTGGCCAGGCGGTAAGTGGTGCGTATCACGCCGCAGGCGGAAAGGATCAGACATGACGTGGCCAACAGGGTGATAAAAAAGCGAATTGGCCGATTGCTTTTCCGGTTACTCATGTTTCTAATAGTGATTACCGTTTCCTCACCACCAGGCTGCCGATGGAATAGCCCGCGCCGAAGGAGCAGATGACGCCGTGGTCGCCGGGTTTCAGATCCTGGTGGTAGAGGTGAAAGGCGATCAGTGAACCGGCCGAGGCGGTGTTGGCGTAGCGGTCCAGCACGATGGGGGCTTCATCGAAGGTGGCTTCGTGCCCCAGCAGCTTGCTGCCGATATGCAGGTTCATGTTGATATTGGCTTGGTGAAGCCACCAGCGTTTGATGTCGGGCACGTTCAATCCATGCTGTGAGATATGGTCCGTCAAGTGCTGGACCGCCATGGGGCATACTTCTTTGAACACCCGGCGGCCATTTTGATGAAACAGCTTGTCGACACCGAACGGGTCCACATCGTTGGCCCGGCTGACATAGCCGAAATTGGAGCGCACATGGCTGGAGAACTTGGTTTTGGCCCGGGTGCTGAGAATCTCATAACGGTGCTGCGCCGTGCAGGCATCGGCACCCTCCACGATTGTTGCCGTGGCCACGTCGCCGAAAATGAAGTGGCTGTCCCGGTCGCAGAAATTGACCTGGGGCGAGGTCAGTTCCGGGTTGATGGCCAACACGCAGCGGGTCGTGCCAGCCGAGACCATTTCGTAGGCGCGGTGCAGGGCAAAAGTGGCCGCCGAGCAGGCCACCAGCATGTCGAAGCCGAAGCCTTCGATGCCCAGGGCTTCCTGTACTTCGATGGCGATGGCGGGATAGGACCGCTGGGTGTAGGCGCAGGAGACGATGACCGCATCGATGTCGGCCGCCGCCTTGCCGGCGGCGTCCATGGCGCTGCGGGCGGCGTGGACGGCCATTTCGGCTTGGTCGGAGAGCGCCTCGTCCGGGCGCTCCGGAATGTCCGGGCGCATGCGGCCCACGTCCAGAATCCCGTCCTTGATGTAAGCATAGCGCTGTTTGATGCCAGAGGCCTTTTCGATGAATTCCACCGAGCTGAGCGGTTTGGCTTCCCGTTCGCCTGCCGTGATGGCTGCAGCATGCTGGTCATTGTAGCGCTTGGCCCATTCGTTGTAGGCGGTCACCAGTTCGTCGTTGGTGATGATATGGTCGGGGGTCCACAGGCCGCTGCCGCTGATGACAACCCTGGGTTGTGCTGAAGCTGACATGGAGATCCTTTGCAATCATTTCAAAATCGGTTGTTGGGGTGGCACCTTGCCGCGATACAAATTTTCCCAGAACGCATTCATCGCGGCTGGAAGCCGCTCCAACATGAAGATTGAACCTTTCGTTTCCGCCTTGCCATTACAACATAACCTTCAAAAACGCCACGGCAAAGGGCAGGTGGGGAAAGGTTTTGGTTTCCCCTTCTTCAAATCCCAGGGCCCTATAGAAATTCTTCAATCCGGTATCGGCGGCGATAATCCCGATGCCCACGCTGGAAGCACCTATTTTACGGGCCTGGCTGATGGCGTGACTGGCCAGACGGGTCCCGTATCCCAGCCCGCGGTGGTGCGGCAATACGGCCAGCCGTTCCATATAGACTTCCGGATAATGATTTTGAACTGCGTTATCGCTCGTCGACATATGACGTATACGACACCCTCGCTCTGCCTTGTCAACATCATTATCTGGAAGCCTATCGCCGGTCGTTGGCGATGGTTTTTCCACACCGACACATCCGACGGCAGTGCCATCGGCAAACAGGATGAAATAGTGTACCCCCCGCGCCAGATCCCTTTCAACCCATATGCGGGTATAATTTGATGGATGCTTGGGGCAGTTTTCCGGGGTCAGTTCGAACCGCTCGGCCACATCCGCAAAGCTATCGCGGATCAGCCTGGACAATTGTTCGGCATCCTTTAGGGTCGCTGTAACAATGGAATGTGGTTTAGATAAGGCCATTGAATTTCCCTTCAGCAACCTATTAAGCAAACAAATCACAATAGCCAAAAACCAAATGACAAATAAATCACAATGACTAAAATTCCAAACTTCATGATTCTGAAGAAAAGAATTTCAAATTTGCTAACGCTTTACTAATTCACGTTAAAACATTGCCAAAGGCGATAGTAAATACCCATGATTGCTAATAATTGTTGGTTTGTATCTTGTTTGGATTTTGAAATGTGAATATTGTTCTTTATTCTGGTGCTTGTCATTGGCTGTATTCGGTTCATCTGGTTAAGGCGTTTTCAAAATCGTCGATCAGATCCCGCGTGTCTTCGATTCCCACGGAAAGGCGAATCAGGGAGTCGCCAATGCCGGCCGCCTTGCGTTCCTCGGCGCTCATGCCCGCATGTGATGTAGTGGCCGGCAGGGTGACCAGGGTCTCGACGCCGCCTAAGCTGGGGGCCACGATGGGTATTGTCACGCGCTGCATGAATCGCTCGGCGGCGCCGAGGCCGCCTTTCAATTCGAAGCTGACCATCCCGCCGAAGCCCTCCAGCAGTTCTCTGGCCCGGTCATGGCCGGGGTGGTCGGGCAGGCCGGGGTAGTTGACCCGATCGACGGCAGGATGGGCGGCGAAGGTTTCGGCAATCATCTTGGCACTGCGGTTCTGGTGACGAACGCGCAGGGCCAGGGTTTTCATCCCCCGATGCAGGAGAAAACAGGCGTGGGGATCCAGGCTTCCGCCTAAGTGAATCAGCTTGTGGGCGATCTTCTTTACATGCGAGTCCGTGCCGATGACCGCCCCGGCCACGATATCCGAATGGCCGTTAAGATATTTGGTACAGCTGTGCAGGGAGATGTCGTAGCCCCAATCGGCCGGCCGGAAATTGACCGGCGTGGCAAAGGTGTTATCGATCATGGAGATCAGGCGGTTGGTCCTGGAAAACTCCGCCAGGGCCTTCAGATCACCCACCTGGATCAGCGGGTTGGTGATCGTTTCCACATACAGTCCCCGGGTGTTGGGCTTGAGCATGGACGTCCAGGATGTGGGATCGTCGGCATCGATAAAATCGAACTGAAACCCCAACGGAACGAAATCCGAGATGATAAAATCCTGGGTGCCGCCGTAAAGGCAGTTCTGCACCAGGATGTGGTCCCCTGGAGAGAAGAGGGCCAGCAGGGTCGTGGAGATGGCTGCCATGCCGCTGGCCGTTACCAGGGCGGCCTCGGCGTTCTCCAGGGCCGCCAGCTTTTTGTGGAGCACCTCGTGGTTGGGGGTGTTGTTCATACGGATGTATTTCAATTCGTCATAGCTGGACTGGCCGGTGTACTCGAAGGTGGACGACTGGAATACCGGCAGGCTGACAGCCCCGCAGATGCGTGTTTCGGGCTCTCCGGCATGGATCAACCGAGTATCGATGCGATGGTTTTCGCTGAGCATGACGACTCCTTTGATGGTCGGATAGGTTGAAAATTTCTATTTGATCTTTACTTTCTTTGCATTGGCATGACTTATTTAGCATGTTTTCTGCGGAGAGACCATGATCGAATCCAGCGCCTCCGGCCGCATGTCCATCGACGGGCAGACTTACACCTCCGATCTTTTCATCTTTCCTGACGGGCGTGTGCAGGACGGGTGGTGGCGGCGGCGCGGGCACGTGCTGGGTGTTGATGATATCATGGCGCTTGTCGACGATTCGCTGGATCTGATCGTGGCCGGCACGGGAACCAGTGGGCGCATGCGACCGGAGGCGGACCTGTCGCCCTTTCTCAGGGAAAAGGGCATCGAATTCATTGCCGAACCCAATTCTCGTGCCATACCAATTTATAACCAGAAGGTCTCGATGGGATTGAAGGTTGGTGCCTGCTTTCATCTGACTTGCTGACAGGTCCATCTGAACGTTGATTTTTCAATTGCTAACCATGAGACAACCACCATCAATGGCAACAGATAGCATGTCGAAATCAAAAAGCGCCACCGATTTCAAAATGATCCTGGAAATCCACAATGCCGGCGATCGTGTCTTTTTGCGTTCGATCCTGGATGCGGAAGGGATAGACTACTTCATTCAAGGGGAGACGGTTGCGCCTTACATCTTTAATGCTGTGCCCATGCGGCTGATGGTCAAAAAGGATCAGGTGGCGCAGGTCGAGGCACTTTTAGGCAGCTTTATTCAATCCTCTGCCTATGGTGGATTAAAAAGAATGATTGATAAATCATGATTTTGAATTGAATCGCATTGCCTCCATTTTCCTCACGGCCATGGGTTTCACTTCAGAAAAACAACGCGCATCAAATGGAACAGGGAGTGTGCGATGATAAAGATAGCCGCCGTTTTCGGCAGCCCCCGCCGCAAGGGCAACACGTCAACCCTTCTAACCCGAGCCATCGCCGGCGCTCGCGATGCGGGTGCTCAAATCACGGAAATCGTGTTGCGGGATTTGAAGATGTCTCCATGTCTTGAAATTTACGGCTGCAAAAAGGCAGGCCGGTGCGTGATCAAGGACGACTATGGGGACATAGAGGAGCTGTTTCAGCGCATCGATGGCCTGATGCTTGCCTCACCTATTTTCTTCTACACGGTCAGTGCCCATACCAAGATTTTGATGGATCGCTGCAATTCCCTGTGGGTCAAGAAATACTGGATCGACAAGCAACCTTTTGGCCGGAAAAACTATCCACGCAAGGGCCTGTTCATTTCCGTCGGCTCCACCAACGGTAAACGCCTGTTCGACGGTGCGTTGCTCAGCGTCAAATATTTCATGGACGCATTGGATATGGAGCTTTGGAAACCCCTGCTTTTCAGGGGCATAGAAACGGAGGGGCAGATAGTAGACGCACCTGGTTCCCTGGAGGCGGCCTATGATGCTGGAAAGGCCCTGGTTCAAACGCTGGCGGATGGTGATCGCCCCGACGGTGGCCAACCACTCCCGGACGAT
>Ga0316198_10001393_pt1 | contig 14183 bp, 10 predicted proteins | sample OudBieAanoxic_MG_FD_204935 | JGI IMG/M metagenome (GOLD analysis project Ga0316198, IMG submission 204935) | Coastal sediment microbial communities from Oude Bieten Haven, Netherlands - site A anoxic | ecosystem: Environmental > Aquatic > Marine > Coastal > Sediment | place: Netherlands...
GGGGCGGGTCGAGGTCATGATTGACCCCGATACCGTCACATGGGACCCCTGTGAACTGGATCCCGAGGACCCCAATCTCGAGGGAACCGCGTTCTTCGCCTATCTCTCGCGCATCGACCAGGCAACGACGGATGCCGAATTCCAGCCCGGACAGTCGGATTGGAAGGCTTATACCGATCTCTGCGGCGAGCCCGTGGGAATGTCGGCCGAGTCGTTGGGATTGTTGTTCGAGTAGCGGCTTCGGACGGTCCGAGACCTGACAAGACCGATTCTCAGTCTTGTTCGAAAAATGGTAGGATCGCGGCGCCGCGGAGGTAATCGTTCCCCTGAGCAGCTGGGTTCCGGGGGATGCGCGCGTAACAGGGTCCGGTCACTCATCGAAGGGACATACAACGATGATCGTAGGAGTTGTCAAAGAGACCTTCCCGGGTGAGGCGCGCGTCGCTCTCGTCCCGGTGGGTGTTCAGCAGTTGACCCGAGCCAAACTCGAGGTGCTGGTCGAGGCGGGCGCGGGCACGGCGGCCGGTTATGACGACGCGGCTTTTTTGGAAAAGGGCGCAACCCTGGCGGCCGACCGAACGGATGTCTGGAAGCGGGCGGATGTGATTCTTCAGGTCCGCTCACTCGGCGCCAATCCCGATGAGGGGAAGGCCGATCTCGAACAGACGCGGTCGGGCCAAGTGGTGATCGGTGTCTGTGAACCACTCACCGAACACGATGCCAACCGGGCGATCGCCGCAACCGGTGCAACGCTCTTCTCCATGGAAATGATGCCGCGGATCACTCGCGCCCAGAGCATGGACATTCTCTCTTCCATGGCGACCATCGCCGGCTACAAGGCGGTTCTGCTCGGGGCGGATGCCCTTCCCAAGCTCTTCCCGATGATGATGACGGCGGCGGGCACCCTCGCCCCGGCGCGCGTTTTTGTTGTCGGCGCCGGCGTTGCGGGCCTCCAGGCCATCGCGAGCGCGCGCCGGCTCGGCGCCGTGGTCCACGCCTATGACGTCCGCCCGGTGGTCCGCGAACAGGTCGAGAGCCTCGGCGGCAAGTTTGTCGAGCTCGAGCTTGCGACCGACACAGCTGAGGACGCGGGCGGCTACGCCAGGGAACTCGGTGAGGACTTCTACACCAAACAGCGCGAGATGATGCTCAGTGTGGTCGCCGAAAGCGATGTGGTCATCACCACAGCAGCGATTCCGGGCAGGAAAGCTCCGATTCTCGTCACTCGCGAGATGGTTGAGGGGATGCACCGCGGCTCGGTCGTCGTCGATCTCGCCGCCGAGCGTGGCGGCAACTGCGAGCTCACCGTGCCGGGCGAGCGTGTCGAACACAACGGCGTCATCATCCTCGGCCCGCTCAACATCCCGTCCGACGTGCCCTTTCACGCGAGCCAGATGTACTCGAAGAACATCACCACTTTCCTCCTCCACCTCGTCAAGGAGGGGGAGCTGGCGGTGGATCTCGACGACGAGATCACCAAGAGCACGCTGATCACCCGCTCGGGCGCGGTGGTCAACGAGCGGGTCTTGGAGGCGCAGGGCGCCTCGGCCGAAGGGAGTGAGACAATATGAGCGACTTCGTCATGCTGCTGACAGTCTTCGTGCTGGCGATTTTTGTCGGTTTCGAGGTCATCACCAAGGTGCCGCCGACCCTGCACACGCCGCTGATGTCGGGTTCCAACGCGATCTCGGGCATTTCCATCATCGGCGCCCTGATCCTCGCCGGGGCCATCGACAGCCCCGAGATCTCCAAGATTCTGGCCACCATCGCCGTCGCCTTTGCGGCGGTCAATGTGGTTGGCGGATTTCTCGTCACCAACCGCATGCTGAAGATGTTCAGCGCCCGAAAGAGGTAGGGGAGCGGTCATGCTTTCCCAGCACATCGTCAACATCGTCTATCTCGTGGCGGCGGTCCTGTTCATCCTCGACCTCAAGTGGATGGCCCACCCGCGGACCGCGGTGCGCGGCAACAGCGCAGGCGCCCTCGGGATGGCGCTCGCCATCGCCGTGACACTGCTCAGCGATCGCTACGATTGGAAATACATCATCATCGGTGTTGCCGCCGGCTCGCTCATCGGCGCCGTAGCCGCAATGCGGGTCAAAATGACCTCAATGCCCGAGCTTGTCGGTCTCTTCAACGGATTCGGCGGCGCCGCCTCGGTGCTCGTGGCGGGTTCGGCTATTATCGCCGCCGTCGCCTCGCCGACCGCCGACACCGGCCTCCAGATGCGGATCGCCACCGTGGCCACTGCCTTCATCGGCTCCATCACCTTCTTCGGCAGCTACGTCGCATTCGGCAAGCTCGGCGAGTTTCTCGCCGTCAAGTGGAAGCTTCACGCCTGGCAGAAGGCCATCAAATACGGCTTCTCCTTCACCGTCACGGCGGGCGCGATCGCGTATGCCGTCATCGCCGTCGACGCCGGTTGGCCGGCTTGGCTCATCGCCGTCTGCGGCATCCTTATCGGTGGAGTCCTGCTCATCAAGAAGGAGCGCTTTCCAGGGATGGACGCCCTCAAGATCGGTTCGGCCGTGGCTTCGGTGGGACTGGCGGCCCTGGTCGTCATGCAGCCCGGGAACACTGCGCTTTTTTGGTTGCTGGTCATGGTTTCAGGCGTTCTCGGGGTGATTCTCACCCTGTCCATCGGCGGCGCCGATATGCCGGTCGTCATTGCGCTGCTCAACTCGTACTCGGGTCTGGCCGCGGCTGCCACCGGTTTTGTCATCGACAACAACGTGCTCATCATCGCGGGCTCGTTGGTCGGCGCCTCGGGGATCATTCTCACCAACATCATGTGCAAGGCCATGAACCGGTCGCTGGTCAACGTCCTCTTCGGCACCATGGGCCCGACCGCGGACACCCCCGACGCAGACGATGTTTACCGCAGCGTCAAATCCACCAGCGCCGACGAGATCGCCATGCTCCTCGACGGCGCCCAGCGGGTCGTCATCATTCCGGGCTACGGTATGGCCGTTGCCCAGGCCCAGCATGCGGTGCGTGATCTCGCCAACATCCTCGAAAGCCGTGGCGCCAACGTCGAGTACGCCATCCACCCGGTGGCCGGACGGATGCCCGGCCACATGAACGTCCTCCTCGCCGAGGCCGATGTGCCGTACGAGGCCCTGGTTGAAATGGATGACATCAACCCGACCATGGCCCAGGTGGATGTCGCCATCGTGGTCGGCGCCAACGACGTGGTCAACCCCGTCGCCCGAACCGACCCACAGAGCCCGATCGCGGGAATGCCCATCATCGATGTCGACAAGGCGCGGACCGTGGTGGTCATCAAGCGCAGCCTGAGTCCGGGCTTCGCCGGGATCCCCAACCCGCTCTTCTCCGCCGACAACACTCTCATGTATTTCGAAGACGGCAAGAAGGCCATCCTCGATCTCGTCACCGCCGTCAAAGAGCTGTAGCTTCGATCCCGAGCCCGATCCCGTTTCCGGACGACCCACGACCGCCGGCTCTCGCGAGCCGGCGCCTTCGTATTCGGCCATCGCCGTCACCGAGAGCGGCTCTCGCTGACGTCGAGTGTCCGAATCCGAGCCGTGCCTACGGCACGCCAGTGGGTCTTACTTTTCACGCAGCCGAGATCGCGTCATATCAGTCCCACCCCCCGCGCCCCCCACCCGCCCGCCCTCAGAAATCCAAGTTGACCTCGCTTTGCTCGGTCCCCTCGAATTTCTGAGGGGCGGGGAGAATAGTTCCATCGCAAATCGAAGAGAATCTGGGTTCATCTACGAGCCATCTGCAATGGTGTGATGGGTTAATCAATGCGATGGCCTTTGCGATGATCTTGGCGCGCTTGGCGTCTTGGCGGTGGGAAACCGAGCCGGTGACCAGCGCCGTCGAGCCAAGGCAACGCATACAAGTTCTGAGGTTTGCTCCGCTAACATGGGCGCGTGGACGCCACGCGAACAAACGAGCCTGGGGTCGCGGACCTGCTGTCCGAAGCTGAAGCCTTCGAAGAGCGGGCTGCCACTCAACGGGTCACATTCTTGACCAAGCTCTTCGCCGAGGGAAGCCACTCAAGTCAACGTCTGCTCGATGTCGGCTGCGGCAACGGGTACGCCGTCAGGGAATGGAGCGACCGGGGTCTCGATGCGGTGGGCGTCGACATCTCTCTCTACCGGCTCTCACGTTGGTTCGGCGAACATCCCGCGTCCAATCGACCCTTCGTCATCGCCGACGCGTGCGCTCTGCCCTTCCGTGATGGAATCTTCCATCGAGTGGTCTCATCGGGGATGATCGAGCACGTCGGTGTGGAGGAGTCATCCATGCCTTACACCGTGGTTGCCCGAACCGATCGGGAGGAGAAGCGTCGGCGAGTTGTGGCCGAGATCGCCAGAGTCGCCGACTCCGCAGCCACGATCCTGATCGACTGTCCCAACGGGTCGTTTCCCATCGACTTCTGGCACGGCGACGGTCTCGGCGCTTTCCGCACCCATGGCGTACCGGATGTCCTCTTGCCATCCTTCGGCGATCTCCGCCGGTGGGCCGAAGGCTGCGGTTACAGAGCGATGGTGCTCCCCCTCACTGGACGTCTCGCCTTCCGTCAGGTCGGGAGTCGCTGGTGGGGCCGTCTCCTCGCGCCGCTGATGCGTCTCTACCTCTGGTGCCTCGATGGAGCAACGAGAATGGGGATGGGTCGGGTCACGGCTCCCTTCTACCCCTATCTCGTCGTCGAGATCCGAACCGGTGGAAGGCTGCCAGCCTGATTCGTGCCACATTCAGAGAGTGGTAGCCTCGATCTCGACATGAGCGGCGTGGTGGCACTCTTTGCTCGGGACGGGTCGGTGGTCGATGGGAGTGAGGTCAGTCGTGTCCTCGAGCATCAGGCGCACCGGGGACCCGATGGTCTTCGTGCCTGGTGCGACGGCCCGGTGGGGCTCGGCTTTGCCTCTCTCGATCCCACTGGGAACGGCGTCGCGAAGGATCCGCTGGTCGTGGGTTGTTTCACGAGCGACGAACAATCGATCGAATACAATCGGTTGATCTCACGGGTGTGCATGACGGCACCCGTTTCGAGGTGAGGATGCTGAACGAGAGGACCACGCGCATCGCCGTAGCGCAGGGATCCGGCACGGCTCGACAGGATCAGTCGGCGAGGGGCAATCTCACCGTCATTTTCGCGCCGCCGCCCGATCGGGCGCCGGCAGTGACGGTGCCGTGGTAGGCCTCGACCACTGCCCGGACGATGGCGAGACCGAGGCCCGAGTGGCCGCCATCGTCCGGACTGTCAGGCCGGTAGGAGAAGAAGCGGCTGAAGATCCGCTCGTAGTGTTCTTCGGGGATGCCGGGACCTTCGTCTGCGATGGTCGCAACCGCCTGCTCATCCTCGACCCGAAGGGTGATGGTGACGGTGCCGATTGCGGGCGAGAAGCTCACTGCGTTGGCGAGAAGGTTCTCGAAGACCTGAGTCAGCCGGTCTGCGGAAGCGGTGACTTCGACTTCGCGATCGGCCAGAGCCACGGTGAACTCGGGGCCGCGGTTGCCGCGTCGCAGGCGGAAGGCCTCGACGAGGCCCTGGAGGAGTTTGTCCAGAGAGACCGACTCGAGGTCCTCCTCGTCAATGCGCGCGTCGATCCGCGAGATCTCGCGGGCCTCGTTGAGCAGGCGCTCCATGCGGGCGACATCCTGCTGGATCATGGTGAGAAAGCGGCGCCGCTCGCCGGGATCATCGACCTCGAGGGCCATCTCGGTAGCTGATCTGATGGCCGCGAGGGGATTTTTGAACTCGTGCGACACATCGGCGGCGAATGATTCGGTGAACTGGAGGTGTTCCTCCAGCCGTCTCGTGAGTTCGGCCAGCGCCCGTTCGAGATCGCCGATCTCATCGGTTCTCTTGCTCGGTTCGAAACTGCCGCGGAGGCGGCCGCGCCGGTCGAGAATCGCCTCGGCTCGACGGCGCAGTCGGCCCAGAGGACGGGCGATGGTGGTCGCCATGAGCAGGGTCAGCACCATCGCCACAGCGAGGCTGCCGAGAAAGACCCGGAAGACATCGAGACGGACCGAGTAGAGAGCCTGGAGGATCCGCCCGGTGGACTGTGAGACGAGCACCGCGCCCTCGACCACTCCGTCGATTCGAACGGGGATCGCGATATAGAGGCTGACCGATCGTTGGCTGCCCGGAGTGATCCTCGTGATGGCGCCATAGCGACCGTCGAGGGCGTCTCGGACTTCGGGAGCGTCGAGGAAACTCGCAGGCTCCCAGGCGTCGCCGGGATCGTCGACCGGCGGTTGAGTGAGTCGCCGTAGAGTCCGAAAGGGGAGGGAGCCGATGCGGTAGAGAAACGGCGCCTCGGTGGATTGCACTGCGGGCTGTTCGGGGGGTATGGACTCGTCGCGCCGTGGTCCGAGGCTGGCTGAATCGGCAAAGAGTTCGCCCCGGCGGTCGACGACCCTCAGACGGGCCAGATGGCGTTGGCCGAGTTGAATCAGAATGCCCTGGGCGTCGGCGGATTCAAATCTCCCGGTCGCTTCGATCGCGGCTGCGAACAGCCGACCCTCCTGGCCCATGGTTCTCTCCTGGGCTTCGAGAAGGTGCTGTTCGTAGGTGTCGAGAACGAGAACACCGGCCATGGGGAGAAAGACCACCAGCACGTTGAACGCGAGCAACCGGATGGAGATGCGTGAGAGCCAGCGGAGCGATGCCATCGGCATAGTCTCCGAGTGAGGTCAGGCGGCGAGCCGCGAGAGGCGGCCGTCGATCATGATTCGGGGACCTCTGTGTAGCGGTAGCCGAGACCGTAGACGGTCTCGATCTTGTCGAAACTCTCGTCCAGACCCGAGAACTTTTTGCGGATGCGCTTGATGTGCGAGTCGATGGTCCGATCCGAGACATAGGTGTCGTGCGGATAGCCCTGTTCCATGAGTTGCTGGCGGGTCTTGACGTGGCCGGGCCGACGAACCAGGGCGTTGAGCATCATGAACTCGGTCACCGTCAACGGGACCGTCTGAGTGCCCCAACGGGCCGTGTAACGACGTAGATCGAGGACCAGATTTCCGATGGTAAGAAGCTCCTCTTCGTCGGTTGAGGTTCTTTCGTTGAGCAGCGACAACCGGCGAAAGAGCACCTTGACCCGCGCCACGAGTTCCCGCATTGAAAACGGTTTGCACAGGTAGTCGTCCGCGCCGAGTTCGAGACCGAGAACGCGGTCGAACTCCTCGTCCCGTGAGGTCAGGAAAACGATGGGGATCGTCTGCGACAGGGTTCGCAGGCGGCGGCACACCTCGAGTCCGTCCATACGGGGCATGATGATGTCGAGGATCACGAGATCGGGGAGGGTGGCCTCGAACGCCTCCCAGGCGGCGAGGCCGTCGGCAAAGCTCTCGACGGTGTAGCCCTCTCGTTTCAGGGCGAAGCCGACGTTCTCGCGGATATTGAGTTCGTCCTCGACGATTGCAACTGTACCTGTCATCCATCAACAGTAGCGAAGTGGTGAAACAGGCGCAACGAAAAACGGCGCCGGAGAGCGGCGCCGTTGGGAAAATTCGCGGGTCTGAGGGCTGCGATTACTTTGCTTCGGGGGTCGCCGGAGCGGCGGCTGGCTTCTTCGCGGGTGCAGGCTTCTTCACGGCCGTGGCCTTCTTGGCAGCGGGTTTCTTCGCGGGGCTGGCCTTCTTGGCAGCGGTCTTTTTGGTGCTGGTGCGGGGTTTCGGCGTCTCGGTCACACGGAGGTTGTCGATGGCCGCAGTGAGGTTCTCCACGCGCTCGGTGAGAATATCGATCTCTTCCTTGGTGGGAACACCCATGCGGTGGATGACACCGGTCATCTTCTCATCGAGGGTGCGCTCGAGGGTCTCCCAGTAGCTTTCGGCGACGACTTTAACGCCGGTGACGGCGCCCTTGGCCTGCTCGACCCGGTCCTTCCCGACGTTCTCGAATTTCTGGCCCTTCTTGACGAGGCCCTTGAAGACCTTGCCGCCCTCTTCCTGTGCGGTGGCGACGGCGCCGAGTCCGGCGAGCCAGATCTGGTGGGCGTTCTCGGCGATCTCGGTCTGAACTTGCTTGGCTTTCTTTTTGGCGGTCATCTGATCCTCCTTGCCGGCTTTCCGGCTCGTGTGGCGCTCGAGCGCCGGTTTTTTGGTTCTTACCGGCTTTGCCGCCCTGCGGCATTCCCGATGACCAGAATATACCGCGCTGCGGCATGAGTGTCAAGGGTTTTTTGCCGCTTTGCGGCAAAAAACATCTAAAATATTGATTGTGAATGTTTTAAATTCAATATCAAGGCCTAAATCTTAATTGAATTTAGCCCGATTGCCGCAGTGCGGCTGTCGCAGTGCGGCAACAATGGGGTCGCTCGATCAGCTTGGTCGCTCGTGGATTCGGTTGCGGATACGGATGCGGGTTGGTTCTGTCGCTCACGAGACGTGGGCGCTGCAAAGGGCGCTGCGATGCTTGTAGCGCCGGCGTCCCGCCGGCGATGATCGTGTACCGACGCGGGTTGGTTCCATCGCTCACGAAACGTGGGCGCTACAAAGGGCGCTGCGATGCTTGTAGCGTCGGCGTCCCGCCGGCGATGGTGTGTACCGACGCGGGTTGGTTTTATCGCCCACGAGACGTGGGCGCTACAAAGGGCGCTGCGATGCTTGTAGCGCCGGCGTCCCGCCGGCGATGGCGGTGTACCGACGCGGGTTGGTTCTGTCGCTCACGAGACGTGGGCGCTACAAAGGGCGCTGCGATGCTTGTAGCGCCGGCGTCCCGCCGGCGATGGTGTGTACCGATGCGGGTTGGTTTTATCGCCCACGGATACGGATACGGCCTCTGCCCTCAACCCCGGCCTTCTGGGCCGCTGTGACGCTTTGGCGTCCCAGCGACCCAGCGTCGCACGAGCAGCGTGGTCATATGGTGGGGATTGGAAGGACGGTGACCACGCTGCCCGCGCGCCGGCGGCCTCCTGGCGAACGGGAAGAAATTCTCACGGCGTTTTAGCCGAGGAGTGCCCGGTAGCGCCATTGTGCGGGAGGCTCCGCGATGCCGGATGGTTGTGCCTGCACAATAGCGTACCCGGCACGTCCCGGTGAGCGTTGTTCTTTCGTGTCCTGGTAGGGCGTCGGTCACGGGAGCGGTTTGTAGGGTGGGCCTGGGCCCACCTTCAGACACCTTCCGGTCCAGGAGACGCCACCACGCCAGTCAGAGAAGCTCCAATCCATGGTCCCCGGCCTTCTGGGCCGCCGTGACGCATTGGCGTCCCGGCGCCCCAGCGTCGCACGGTCAGCGTGGTCATAAGGTGGGGATTGGAAGGACGGTGACCACGCTGCCCGCGCGCCGACGGCCTGCCTCGGGGCTTGGAGAAATGCTCCCAGTGCTTTAGCCGAGGAGTGCCCGGTCGCTGTCCCGGTCGCTGTCCCGGTCGCTGTCCCGGTCGCTGCCCCGGATTCCGCCCTCAGTCCCACCCATCCGGGTACGTAGTGTCGACGTTGATGGCCGAATTGACCAGCTCTTTTGCGGCCTTGGCGTAGGGCAGCAGGGCGAAGAGACTGCCCTTGGAGAGTTTGAGCTTGCCGCCCATGAGACCGACGATGGGATCGGTCTTGCCGGCGAGGACGCTCTTCCACGTCGCTGGGTTGGCCTTGATGTGGTACGGCGCCTCGTCGAGGTCGGTCTGGGTGGCGGTGGCGGCGCCGCGGCAGTCGCCGTGCCAGAGATCGGCGATGACGATGCGCTCTTCGGGGATCCCCATGTCGCCGTCGACGGTCATGATCATCCCGATGGCGCCCTCCCACTTGGTGGCGGCCTTTTTGTAGTCGGCGTTGGCGTTGATCGAGTCGGCCCAAAGATCGGCCCAGTCGCTGGTGAAAATTTCGGCTGCCATGGCACTCCTCCGGTATCGGTTGAACTCGCCGGTCAAGGATAGCGCACCCATTTCGTTCCCGTTCCCGTGCCCGTGCCCGTGCCCGCGCCCGATGGATACCCATGGGCATGAGGTCCTGAGGTCTTGAGATCTTGAGGTCCGCAAAGGAGGTTCTCCGCAAAGACTGCAATGACCGCCAAGGACATCGCATGCTGACCCATCCCACCACCGCAGTGAACCACTGCGGAAGCTCAGAGACATCCCAATTGATGATCGTGGCGGTGGGGTCCGATTGTAGCGCCCGCGTCCCGCGGGCGATGTTGTTTCCGTTCGTCGCACCATTGCAGAAGAGACGCCTGCGTTCCAAAAAAAGGCAGGATGCGAGGTTTGGATTCTCTAAAACGGAGACTCGACCACCGAAGCCCAGACCGAGGAGTTGCCGGATTCGAAGCCGTCGCAGAACAATGCCGTACAGTTGAAAAACTTGGAGAAACCGACCGACCCGTCCGCCACCAGGATTCTGCAGCCGCTCACCGTCGCGTCGATCGCGCTTCCCGGTGTGTCGTAGTTGCCGATTTCCACAGGTTGGGTCGGCGACCCGACATCGAGCACCGTCAGGCCCTTGGAGAGGTCCGCCACATAGGCGAATCCTCCGGAAGCGGCGATCCCATAGGCCTGGCCAGTCGTACTGAAGGAGCCGATCTCGACAGGAGCTCCGGGATTCGTGACATCGACCATCCTCACACCGAAGTGCCCCACAGCAACATAAGCGACGCCACCGGCCACCGAAACATCCTGTGCCCACGTCGGCATTTCGCAAGAGCCGGCGACGACAGGTGATGTCGGATCGGAGACATCGACGACCCATAGGTCGTCCGAGCAGGCGAGATACGCGTAGTCCCCCGAAATGTCGATGCCTCGGGCGGTATCTCCGAGAGGCAGGAAGCCGATGCCGTCCGGAGCCGAAGGGACGCTCACATCGACGACGGTGAGGCCCTGTGATCCGTCCGCCACATATGCGATTCCGTTCGACACCGATACATCGTAGGCCTGCCCGGTTGTATCGAAGGCGCCGACCTCGATGGGGTTGGCGGGTGTTCGCACGTCGATGACTCGAATTCCGGACTGGTAGTCGGCGACGTATGCAAACTCCGCGGTGGCGTCGACTCCGTAGGCATATCCCGGGGTGTCGATCGATCCGAGCGCAAATGGCCCGCCCGGCGTGTGAATATCGAGTATTTGCAGCCCGTTCGTCGAGCTTGCCACATAGGCGCGACCGCCGTTGGATGCGATTCCGTTTGCCGGTCCGGGTGTATCAAGAAAGCCGATCTCGAGGGGCGAATCGGGTGCTTCGATGTTGATGATTCGAAGACCTCCACTCGATGCAGTGACAAACGCGAGATCCCCTGCGAGGGAGAGCTTTCCCGGGTAGCCCTCGGTCGCGAGAGTTCCAACCTCGACTGGCAGAGAGGGTGTGGAGATGTCGATGACGACGAATCCCCCCTCCGCATCGCCAATGAACGCCAGATTGTCCTTCACCGCGACACCCGTTCCCGAGCCCGAGGTTTCGAACGAGCCGACTTGGACGGGCGCCTCCGGGTTGTTCACATTGATGATCCACAGGCCGTGCCACGGGTCCGTGACCAAAACGTGAGTGTTCCACAAAGCCACATCCCAAGCTTGGCGGGGTGAGTAGCTGACTCCCATCTCAACGGGTGCGGTGGGGTCGCTCACATCGATGATCCGCAGCCCGCCCTGGTCGTCGGCAAGATAGACGTACCCATTTGAATAGGAAAGACTGTAGGCGAGCCACGGTGTGTCCAATCCGCCCAGGTCAACGGGTAGACCGGGTGTGGAGATGTCGAGGATTCGGAGGCCTTGGTTGTAATCGGCCACGTAGGCGAGATCGCCGTGGATCGTTACATCGCACGGCCACCCAGGCGTGAAGTATTTGCCGACTTCGACGGGGTTTGATGGCGTGCTGATGTCGACGATGCGAAGACCATGCTCGTGGTTTGCGACAAACGCAAGCGTTCCTTCAACCGCGATACCTCGAATCCGTCCGGGAAGCACGATCTCGCCTTCGACGAAGGGCGTCGAGGGATCAGACACGTTGGCGATCATCAGGGACGTGCCGTCGCCGTAAAGCACGTAATCGCCCGAGATGTCGACCGCGACCACGGTCCCGTAGGGCCAGCGGTCATCGAGTTCCGGGCAGTTCTCGGCCAGGATTGATCCTTGAATCAAACTCGAGAGAGCTGCAAACAGAAAGGCAAATCCCCGGATTCGAGATCCCAGCGTGTGTGGTGCCATGAATCGACCCTCACTCAAGATGTTCATCCTAATCAGCTTCCCGGGCTCAATCGAGACTAGCATGGGGATTGTGCGATAGAGGTGAAACCCGGTGATCTGTTGGCTTTGCATTCGACCGCTCGATGTCTTCGTGGTTGAGACGATCTGCCCGGGACCCGGCCCCGGCCCCGGCCCCAAGCCCTGATGCCCCCAGGCCCTCAGGATCTCAAGACCTCAAGACCTCAAGACCTCAAACCCTCACCCCCTCAAGCCCCCTTCGTCGCCTTCCTCATGGCCTGCCCCCGAAACCGCCCGACATACTGCCGGAAGGGATTCGTCACCACCTTGGGGATGGGCAGGTAGACAAGGCGGCCCTCCGTTTCCTGGGTGGCGTCGAAGAGCCGGTCCGCGACCTGGCTGACGTTGACTCTCGCGAGATCCCTGCGGCCGAACGCGTTGGCGAGATAGAGCGGCACGAGATTGCGCGCCTCGGCTTCGTCAAGGTGGATTGTCCACGGCGTGGGTTTGTCATCGAGAGGCCAGCGTTCGTGCAGGATTCGGTAGCGCTGGCGGACGGTGTGGTCGAAGAGCCGGTTGAAGGCATTGCCCATGAGTTTGGAATTGATGCACCGGATGGCGGGGACATAGAGGCCGTGCTGGCGAATGGGGGCGCCCTCGCCGATCTGGTCGAGGGTCCCATCGATGCCGTCCTTGAGGTGGGCGAGATCGGTGATGAGTTCGCCGCCGCCGGTCCGGATCCGCAGGGGGAAGAGCCAGAAGGGCACCAGATCGAAACCGTTTTCCATGGTTTCGGCGCGCGAATACTCGACGATCTCCTTACGGTGGCCGGAGACCCGGCAGACGCGGTGGCAGTTGTGACAGAAGTGAACGACCGCATCGCTGTCGAAGGCGAACTCATCTCCGCAGGTGGGGCACTCCATGGGGATGAAATGGAGACCACGGCCTGGGTCGCGCGCGGGTTCGGGCAGCTCTGTCAGGATCTCGTCGTCAAAGGTCGGCGCGGGGCCGATGACCGACCCGGATGCGCTGTCCACCAGCAGGGTTTCGTGGATACGGGGGCCCGAGACCTCGACGATCCACCAGGGGCGCCAGACGACGGCGCTGACCTCTCTGATGAAGCGCGAGCCGAGACGGATCGTGGCGATGGAGCGGTCGAGCTGCTTACGGTCGAGGCGGCCGAAGGCCCGCTTCAACACCTTCTCATCGAGATCGAGGGCCAGGCTCCGCTCACCAGTGACACAGTCGGCGGCGGGTTTGAGGGCCTTGAGATAGGTCAGCTTGCCCATCTCGGGAAGCTTGAGGACCGACGAAGACGCGGCCGAAGCCTCGATGGTGGCGATCTTGAATCGAAGAGTCTTTTCCTGGTCTTCTCTGCGCCGGCCGAAACCCGCCTGGTACAGGGTGCCCATCCCGTGCCGGTAGGGAGACAGAAACCGGCGGGTGCGGCCGAGATGGAGCTGGCGGGCGAGCTTCGCCCGAAAGGCATCCGCCTTTTTCGCCACCATGGCCTCGGCCGCGGCCGCCGCCGCTTCGACCTCGGGTCGGGTGACGAGCGCGCCCGACGCTGTGGCGTCGGTGGCGGCGACCTGAAGCATGGGGACCGATGCCTGGAAGAGCTTGAGATAGTGTTGGTAGCGATAATGATCGAGCAGGGCCTCTTTGAGCTCGGCTTCGGTCGGAGTCTTCTCGGGGAGAGTCAGGTAGAGGGTCTCCTCCTGACCCGCGAGGAGGTGGTCGCTGCCGCAGAATCCGCAGTGCGCCATGTGCTGGAGCACCGGCACCGAGACATCCGCGCCGCACTCGGTGCAGCGGACCTCGACGGCGTAACCCGATGCGACCTCATCGGACTCGTCATCGCTTTTGGATGGCTTTGGTGTGATCGATGGGCTGTTTGGTCCGCCCTGCTGTGTGGCGACCGGCGACTCGGGAACAGGTCGAGAGACCGTATCCAACGCCCCGCTCACCACCGCCAGTGGGTTGTGCGGCGTGTAGATCGAAGCCCAAATCCCCCCGATCACCATGAACGGCACGAAGTAACCGAGCGAACCCATGGTGCCGGCGATGAGCAGGCTGGCC
>Ga0316198_10001394_pt1 | contig 14173 bp, 14 predicted proteins | sample OudBieAanoxic_MG_FD_204935 | JGI IMG/M metagenome (GOLD analysis project Ga0316198, IMG submission 204935) | Coastal sediment microbial communities from Oude Bieten Haven, Netherlands - site A anoxic | ecosystem: Environmental > Aquatic > Marine > Coastal > Sediment | place: Netherlands...
ACACTCTGGCCCGGGAAGTGAGCAGTGACGTAGGAGAATCCCCGCTTCAGAGCGAAGCCCTTTCCCCGATTCGGCCGGTGCCCAATCACCATGGCTCCGAGCATCTGCACTTCCTCGAACAAGGGATCGAATCGCGGGTCGCTCCCATCATTGACAACAAGCACGCGATGTTCGCCCGGCACCTGATTGAGCTCGGCGACAAGACGGACGAGCTTCCCGTCGGGTTCGAAAGCGGGGATGAGGATGATCACGAGGCGCCCGCTATCCGGTGGCGATGTAGAGGATGTCGCTGGTCCCTCGTTCGTCACCCTCTCCCAGAGGGTTGTTGACGAGTTCCCCGTTGAAGTACATGGTCGCCGAGCCACCGCCGTCGAGGTTGTAGGCGACGGTGGCACCGAGGTCCTGGAAGATCTCGGCGAATTCGGTCATGGTGACACCCCGGCTGTAGCCGGTGCTGCGGCCGTCAACGACGACGAAGACGAAGCGGTTGTCGTCAATGATCCCGATGCCGGTGCGAGGCTGGTTGCCCTGGATCGAGTGGTTCCCGAAGTTGGTGTCGACCTCGACGTCTTCGATGCCGTCGACGACCTCGCCGTTGTCGAGCAAGGCGGGACCGAACGACCAGGTATTCCAGACACCGGACGCTAGGAGGTCCTCGGCACTGGTCGTGGTTTCGTCGTACACGGACATGGTTCCGTCCGTGGAGACCGCCAATCCCGTACGAACGCCGTCGTCTCGGTAGACGACACCGTTGCGGATCACGATGCCGGTGTCTCTGAACCCGTAGTAGTCGCCGTTGATGGCGAGGACCGCGTCGTAGTACTCAGCGATGTCGGATGTATCTGCGGTGATGTTGTTGCCGAACTGGTTGTTCGCGAAGCCCGCTCGCAGTTGTGTGGCGTCGGAGAGGACGATGTCTGCGACGTAGTACGTGACGGTGTCCCTCCCGCTGCCGGTCACAACTGTGGAGATGTCGATCGATGTGTTCTGATCTTGGAAGGTGGTTGTTGTGGTGATCGCAGCGACGGTTTCGTCCACGGGTTCGGCTGTGTCGCCGGTCAACGCCTCGTCGACCGAGCCGACGGTGCCCTCGGTCAGTGCGCTGTCGCCGGCGACAACGGCTTCGTAGGCGGCTACGTCGGCGATCTCAACGTGGTCGATCACGAACCGGTCGAGCGCCCAAAAGGCGACCATGGCGGCGACCAGCAGCAGCACGGCAACCAAGGACAGAACGGCGACGACAACCCTCCGCATCGTCGAGTGTTTGTCTCGGCGCTGTTTCAGGTTGCGCGTCGACACCGAGGCCGGCGTCGTCGCAACCGATGCCTCGACGTTTGCTGATGTCTTTGTGGAAGAGTCCATGGGGACATTGATATCCCTCCCGGCTCTGAGGATCCTGGGAGAGAACGCAGAGATGCCTGGCAAGCCGGTTCGGGCACCACAAACGGGCGTCCCCCACCCGGAGGTGGGGGACGCGTGGCCGACGTGTCGCTGAGATGGGCTCCCTCATCGGCTCCGGAGGGACGCCGCGTGCTCGACGAGGTCGATGAACTCACGCACGTCGGGGTCATTGTCGAGATCGTCGAGGCGCCACAGGTCCTCGGCGAGGTCGTCAAGGGTTGCGTCCGAGAAGTACGCCCTGCCGTCGCCACGCAGGATTTCCGCGTACTCGGCAACCATCACGGACAGCTGGAATCGTGGATCGGTCGACCGGAAGCGGTCGGAAAGATCGTCGGTTGTGATCGGTCGAGTGATCTCCTTGGTCTGCTCCGAGTCCACTTCCTGCCACCGCAACGAGACCGTGCCGAGGTCCATATCCGACCGCTCGTAGGCGGCATCTCCGGTGAGGCGAACCTCGTACAGCGCGGTCACCGTGTGTCCGGCGCCGATCTCGCCTGCGTCCACCTCGTCGTTGCGGAAGTCACGATCGTCCATGTCCCGGTTCTCGTGGCCGACGAGTCGCCACTCGGACACGGCCTCCTCGTCAAACTCGACCTGAACCCTGGCATCCATCGCCACGGTCTGGAGCGTGCCGGTGAGGTCATCAACGAACAGGCGCTCCGCCTCTTCGAGCGTGTCGACGTAGGCGTAGAAACCGTCGCCGTTGTCGGCCAGTTGCTCCATGAAGGTGTCGTTGTAGTTGCCCATGCCGAACCCGACCGTCACGAGCTGGATTCCGTCCTCGGCGTCCTCCCGAACTCGGTCGAGGATGCCGTTAGCGTCGGTCACACCAACGTTTGCCACACCGTCCGAAGCCAGGATGACCCGGTTGATGCCGCCCTCGACGAAGGCGTCGTGTGCGAGGCGGTACCCGAGATCCATGCCGGCTGCAGCATTGGTCGAGCCGTTGGGCCGCAAGGAGTCGATCGCGTCGAGGATCCGGTCACGGTCCCGAACCGGACGGACGCCGCTCCACTACGCCGTCATCGCGGAGTCCGTTGAGATGGCCACGTTGCTGCTCGATGCCGGTGCCGAGGTGAACGCCCATGACGAAGCCCACGCCGGCAACACGCCGCTTGCAGAGGTCGCAGGCCGCTGCGGCCTCGAGATTGCAGAAGTGCTCGTCGTCAACGGTGCCGACCCCACCATTCCCGGCTGGATGCAGCTATCCGCCCTCGACCGCTCTTCCGGTCGCAAGCGCTCCGAAGGACGGCGCGTCTTCGAACTCCTGCGGAATGCAGCGAATCGGTAGGACAGTCTTCCTGCGGCGGCAGAACGAGGCTTCCGTGTCTCACTCGGCGCAGAGTTCGAGGATCGCGTCGCCGTAGGCCTCGAGCTTCGCCGGGCCGATTCCGGGGATCGACGCCAGCTGAGTCTCCGTCTGCGGCCGGATTCCTGCGATCGTTTCGATCGTCGCATCGTGGAGGATCACGTAGGCCGGTACCTTCTTCGTCCGAGCTGTCTCGAGGCGCCACGCCTTGAGCCGCTCGACGAGATCCGCGTCCGGCGCAACCGTGTCGGCAGAGGGCGTGAGCGGCCCCGTGCGTTCGTCGGTGGTCACGTCGTCGCCCCACCGGGCGCGGAACTGGCCGCCACCGTCGACGCCGACCCAGAGGCCGTCGGGGTCGAACTCGGTGACGATACCCCGGATGCCCCCTTGGAGCGCCACTGCGTCACCCAGCGCCACCGTCACGCCGGGTGTCGCCCGCTTCCGCTTCTCCCGTCGTACCGGCCGTTCAGGCTCCGCCGCATGTGACGCAGCGCCGATGAGTTCTTCGAGGAACCGAGACGAGCGGTCGGCATCGGCAAGCACGGCTATCCGCTCGATGCCACGGGTGATCGCGACGTGGAAGATGCGTCGTTCTTCCTCGATGTCAGTGGCGAGGTCGTGCGGTAGGAGCCCCTGATCAGCCCCGAAGACGATCACCCGATCCCACTCCAGCCCCTTCGCCCGATGCACCGTCGACAGCGCGACACCCTCCTGGCCCCGGCGGGCGATCATGTCGCCAAGCCACGCTTCGAAGTCGCCGGCGCCTTCGTGGATCACGGCTGCTCTGCGCAGCGCAACCAGGTCATCCGACTGGGCGGAGCGGTCGGCGCGGGAGCGACCGCTGTCGAGTGCGTGGGCAGACGATTCCAACCCGACCCGCCTGATCACTACATCGAGAAGGGCCGCTGCGTCGTCCCGCTCGGCTGCGTGCGCCACAAGTTCGAGGTCATCGACGAATCCGTCCCAACGCTGCGCCTGCCTCCCGTCGAGGGTGTTCCCCGCTTCACTCACCGCGGCGAGATCCAGATAGCGCCGACCGCCGAGCAGATCGCCGGCAAGCCGGTTCAGGCCGCGAGACGGGCGCCGCACCGCCGAAATCAGATCCCGTCGCTCCATGCGTTCCGGGTCAAGACCGAGCCTCATCCAGGCAAGCGTGGCTGCGACAACCGTTCGATCGAGGATGCCCGGTCCTACCGGCGATGAGAATGGAATGCCCCGTTCCGCCAACGCGAGGTGGACGGGAAGCAGCGCCGAGTTCACCCTGGCAAGCACCGCGATCTGCGACGCGTCAACGTCGGTGAGCCATGCCTCGACCTGGTCCGCCGCGGCACGTCCGATCGCCGCATCCCCGATCCGTTCGACGCTGAGCGACTCGGAATCCCCGACGGCGGCCGGACCCGGAGTGATCGTCTTGTTGATTCGCCGGTCGTTGTACGACAAGAGGTGGGTCGCGGCCTGCACCACGGGAGTGGGACAGCGGTAGTTGACCTCCAGCGCATGTGAATCGGCGCCGGGGAACAGATCGTCGTAGTCGATGAGGTAGCCGGGATCGGCCCCGGCGTACCCATAGATCGTCTGGTCGTCGTCGCCGACACCGAACACATCGAGTTGAGGCGAGGCGAGCAGTCGGATGAACAACAGGTACGCCCCGGTCAGGTCCTGGAACTCGTCGACCAGCACATGGCGGCAGCGATCCTGCCACCGGCGGCGGAGATCCGGGTCGGCGAGGAGGACTTCGATCGCTCCGTAGACCTGTTCATCGAAATCGGCCTCGTTTCCCCTTCGGAGGCGTTCGCGATAGCGATCGTAGACGGCAGCAAAATCGGGAACGTCGTCGCGTCCGGCCTCGACCGTTTCTGGGCTGCGCAGCGCAATCCGGGTCTCCGCCAGCGCCTCGATGTACGGCCCAATCGAGTCGGTGTTGGGACGGCGCGGCGCCTGAACGATGCGATCGAGGATGGAGCGCACATCCCGTTCGTCGAGCAGCGTCACTTCTCGCCGGGCCTCGCGGTGGATCTCCCACCCGAGTGAATGAACGGTCCTGACGAGCGCTCCGGTGGTCACACCGGCACGTTCACGCAGTTCCGCCGCGGCCTTGGTGTTGTAAGCGAGGGCGCAGAGTGTCTGTGGCTCGACCTGCCGATCGTCAAGCAGGTGACGGAGGCGGGCGGTGAGCGTGCGGGTCTTGCCGGATCCGGCGGGGGCGATGATCCGGGCCGGGCCTGAGGCATGATTGGCGGCGGCAGCCTGATCCGCCGCGAGACTCCCGTCGACGGTCTCGTAGGCAGGGGTCGGCTCGAGGCGCCCCAGGGTGACACTCTCTGCGTGCACGACGGCCTCTCTGGTTTCGACGGGGCCACGAGGACCGCCGTCGATCCATGCGGGTGTTCCGTCGGGAAGGAAGACATCTGCCGGACCCCCCTCGGTGGCACCCAGCGCCGCTGCCTTGACCGCCCACCACCACGTGAGATCACCGGTGCGACCGTCGTAGCTGTTCGCCCACACGAGAAAGTGGAGTCGTTCGAGCGGGAACGTGAACGTCGGCCCGATCTCGAACGGGGCCCGGTGTTCGATCTCGGGGACACGGAGCGCCGCCGGATCCACACCCAACTCGATGATCAGTCGCTCACGCCCGTTCCAGGCCCGCTGGAGCCGGTCGATGGTCGCCCCCGGCTCCTCGAGCACTGCTTCGTCGATGAGAACGGCCGTTGAGCCGTGCCACGGATCGGGCACGGGTGCGGAAGGCGCGATCACGACGGATCGTCCGAAAGCAGCAGGAGCGCTCACCGAAGCGAGGTTAGGGGCCGTGTGTGACGAGGACCGCGCAAGGAGTGGCGCTTGCTATATCGTATCGATATAGTAGTATCGAATCGATATACCGGAGACCACACATGCTCAACTTCGCCATCCTTGGACTGCTTCGAGAAGAGCCGCGACACGGGTACGAACTGAAACGCGCCCTCGGCGATCTCGGCTTCTGGCAGGTCTCGTTCGGTTCCCTCTACCCAGCGCTCCGTCGCTTGGAGAAGGGCGGATTCATTGAGGCCACCAAAGGCGAGGGGCGCCGCAAGGTGTACCGCATCACGGAACCGGGCAGGGTGCGATTCGCCGAGATGCTCGCCGAGGCCGGCGACGGCTCTGACCGAGGATTCCAGTTGCACCTGGCGTTCCTCGGATACCTCGAACCCCAGCGGCGCATCAGCGTGCTGGAGGCCCGCAGGACGGCACTTCAGGATCGGCTGCACAGTGCACGGCGCTCTTTTCGCGGCGCTCGGAGCAGCACGCAGAACCCGGACCGATATCGAATGGCGCTCATGGAGCGGCGGGTGCGGTCGACCGAGGCGGATATCGCCTGGCTCGACGAACTCATCGCGGGCGAGCGAGGCGCTGCGGCCAGCGCGTGAGTTCACACAACCAGGCACAACCAGGAGGAGTCCATGTCTAGCAAGGTACGAGTAGCGATTGCAGGTCTCGGGAACTGCGCAAACTCTCTCATTCAGGGTGTTGAGTACTACCGCGACGCCGACCCATCGCTCAAGGTGCCCGGGTTGATGCACGTCGACCTCGGTGGCTACCACGTTGGTGACGTCGAGTTCGTCGCCGCCTTCGACGTCGACGCGACGAAAGTCGGCCAGGATGTGTCGAAGGCCATGTGGGCCGGCATGAACAACACGATTGAGTTCGCCGAAGTTCCTCACCTCAGCATCACGGTCCAGCGCGGTCCAACGCTCGACGGGCTGGGCAAGTACTACGTTGACGAGGTCGAGGAGTCGGCGGCAGAGCCGGTTGACGTGGTCCAGGCTCTCAAGGATGCAAGGGCCGACGTGCTCGTGTCGTACCTCCCGGTCGGCTCGGAGCAGGCGACCAAGTTCTACGCCCAAGCGGCGCTCGACGCAGGAGTGGGGTTTGTGAACGCTATCCCCGTGTTCATCGCCTCGGACCCGGAGTGGGCTCAGAAATTCGTCGATGCGAACCTCCCGATCGTCGGCGACGACATCAAGTCGCAGGTCGGCGCCACGATCGTCCATCGCCAACTTGCCCGCCTCTTCGAGGACCGCGGCGTGAAGATCGACCAGACGTATCAGCTGAACTTCGGCGGCAACATGGACTTCAAGAACATGCTCGAGCGCGAACGCCTCCAGTCGAAGAAGATCTCGAAAACCCAGTCGGTAACGAGCCAGATCGACCGCCGCATCAACTCCGAGTCGGTCCACATCGGCCCGTCGGACCACGTGCCGTGGCTGTCGGATCGTAAGTGGGCGTACATCCGGGTCGAGGGAACGTCGTTCGGCGATGTGCCGCTCAACGTGGAACTGAAGCTCGAAGTGTGGGACTCACCCAATTCGGCCGGTGTCATCATCGACGCTGTCCGGGCCGCGAAAATCGCTCTCGATCGGGGTGTCGGTGGGCCGCTCCTTGCCCCGTCGTCGTACTTCATGAAGTCACCTCCGGTGCAGTATCACGACTCCGTGGCGCACGACAACGTCGAGGCGTTCATCGGTGGATCCGGGGACCTTGCTGCAGACCTGGAGTTGTTCCTTTCGGCGTAAGGCCCTGACTTGGGGCGCCGAGCGACCGATATAGGATGCTGGCCGACCAGGATGGAGGAACGTGGCGTTCTGCAGGCAATGTGGTGAGTCGATCAGGGACGATGCGGCGTTCTGCACGGCGTGCGGGAAACCGGTTGAAGCCCAAGGCGCCCCTCAGGACGGTGACGCCCCTCAGGCGGAGGAGCCTCCCGGAGGTGCACCACCTCCGCCGCCGGCCGCACCGTCACCCGCCGAGCCGCCACCCGCCACGCCGCCCCCAACCGCAAAGCCGGCACCCGTTCCCACGACCACATCCGGCAGCCGTACGATCTTGATCGGGATCGCGATCGCCGCCGTGATCGGTGTTGTCGCCGTCGGCGCCTGGTTCTTGTGGCAGCAATCCAACTCGGACGAACCGGATGCGGCCGCGACCACGACCGCACTCTCCTCAGAGTCCACGGCGTCGACCTCGACTACAACGGAACCATCCACGACCTCGACCAACGCGACGACCACAACCACCACCCTTCCTCCAACCACCACAACCCTCCCCACCGACCTTCTCTCCGACCTCGGGGCCACCGGGGTCTTCGTCGAGGAAGGCAGCAGCGCTACCGCTGATTCCCTCCAGACGAGTGTTGACATGGCTCGCGCCCAGGGTTGGGATTTGTCGGTGGTTGCGGCGGCCGCCGAACCGGACGGTGGAGCATCGCCGTACGCGGGATCGATCGCAACAGCAATGAACGCCGGCACGGTGGTGGTCGTCACCCCGACCATCCTCGGATGGGCGACACAAGAGACGCAGTTCTATCCCGAGGAGTTCGATCGAGCGTGGAGCCTCATCCCCGAGACATCGACGGAGGACCAAGCCGTTCGGTCATTCGTCACGTCGGTGCTCGGCGGTCCGGATTCGGTCGGAGTCATGGATCCAACATCTGCCTTCTGGTTGCTGCTCCGATTCGACGGGACAACCGCCGAGTTCACGCTCGGGAACCCCGCCGACGTCCCTTTGCTCGGCGACTGGAACTGCGATGGCATCGAAACGCCCGGCGCCTACCGCCCGTCAACCGGGCAGGTCTTCTTGAGGAACACAGCGGAGGATGGTCCGATCGAGATCGACTACTACATCGAACGGCCGGACATCGTGCCAATCGCTGGAGACTTCGACGGAGACGGCTGCGACACGCTCTCGTACTACGCGCCGGCCGAGGGTCTCGTCGTCCTCTTCAATACACCGGAGGCCGCTGTCGAAGCCGCCGAGGAAACGACGTATCTCGACGTGGAGTACGATTTTGGGATCGAAGGTGACCGCGTATTCGTTGGAGACTTCGACGGCGACGGGATCGACACGATCGGCCTGTTCCGGCCGTCGAACGGGATGTTCTATCTCAAGAACACGCACACGGAGGGTCCCGCCGATATCGAGTTCCCCTTCGGGGAATCGGGAGATCTGCCGATCTCCGGGGACTGGACCGACCAGGATGGCTTCGATTCTGTTGCCGTCTACCGGCCCTCTACCGGGACGTTCCTTTTCCGCTACACAAAGAGTGAGGGACCCGCCGACGAGACCCTCGAACTCGGGGTGGTGGATGCCCTCCCGGTTGCCGGGGCATTTGGACTGGACCGCTCGGGCTGAGCGGCTCCGTCAGTGCGATTGAGCCCCAGCCACTACAAGACGCAACCCTGACAAGACCAGCCCCTCCGCCGCGCTCCAGCCTGCCGGCCGGTGCTCACGCCTCTCCCACTGCGCCTCAATGCACGGTTGGTCGGCGCCGACGTGCGGGGTTCAGCCCTCTGCCACAAGAGATCCGGTCCGATTCCTCCCCCTCCAGGGGAGGCTGCAGCGGCGGAGCCTCTCCGTGCGCGACGTAGCGGTTCGCCGTGTCGGATCACGTCCAAGACCCGAGCGGAGCCGCTGACGGAGGGGGTCAAGACGCTCCGGTGTGCGACCCGTTCGGAGGCGGCGGCTCTCCGTGGGTCATGGAACCGTCTGACCCCCTCCACCTCGCTGGGCTCGGTCGGGTTCGCCTGAGGGGGAGGAATCCGACTGAGGGGGAGGCGGACTGAGGGGGAGGTCTGGGGGACATACCAGTACGGCGATCAGCCGCTCGCGACAAGGCCTTCGCAGTGATCCAGGTACCCGAATCCGTGGATTGGGGCGAAGTGGGGGAGGGTGCCCGAGCGTCAGCGAGGGAGGGAGGGGGCGGCCTCGGAGCCCGAATCGCGACCGCGGGATCGTCCGTGACTCTCTACAGCCGGTCTCGCAGCCACGCGATGTCTGCGGCCTGGTCCTCTGCCTCGCCGGGGGTCTCGACGACGACCGGGGCGGCGGCGTCACGGATCACACCGGCGAGGAGGCCTTCCGGTATCTCGCCTTGGCCGAGATTCGCGTGCCGGTCGCGGTGGCTGTCGAAGGGATCTCGCGAGTCGTTGCCGTGCACCAGGGCGATGCCTCCGGTGTATTGCGTGATGCGTTCGACCGCTTCGGTCAACTCCGCACCCGCCGCCCAGGTGTGACACGTGTCGAGGCAGACCCCGATGTTGAAATCCCCGATTGCCGCCCACAGCGGACCGTAGTTGTCGAGGTTCTGCATCACGGTGTTGCCACTCCCAGCCGTGTTCTCCACCAGGACCGGGACCGTCACGTCAAACGAATCGAGAGCCTTGAACCATCGCTCGAAACCGACGTCGACATCCTCGTCGGAACCGACGCTGCCGCCGTGCACGATGACCCCTTTTGCGCCGATCAAGGACGCCGCTTCGACGGTCTGGGCCAGAATCTTGCGCGACGGGATCCGCACACGGTTATTCGGAGATGCAAGGTTGAGGAGATACGGAGCATGCACGTAGAAGTCGATTGGAGAGTCCCGGAGCACCTCGGCGTCGGGGCGCGGCTCCGGCTTCTTCCACGACTGCGGATTCGACAGGAAGATCTGGACAACGTCGGCCCCGCGGGCCTCAGCTTCTCCGAGGGGATCTGCCGCCGGTACGTGAGCGCCGATCTTGAGGTCAGTCATCCGGAACCTCCTCTGGTTCGGGTTTGAGCACAGCTGCACCTACCGGCTCGGCTCCCCCTGGTCCGATCGCAACTGACCGCCGCTCTTCAGAGTGCTGGTACCGATCGAGGGCGATTCCCGCGTGAATCACGACCTCGTCGATCGGTTTGTCCCAGCCGCCGGCGTCGATGACGAGCCGGTTCCCCTTCCAGGAGGCACCCCATGGCTCGGCAGGAAGCCCCGCAGGGTCGATGATGTCCACCACCAGTACATCGCGGTCATAGCCGCCGTTCGGATTCTTCTCTGCTGCGGAAGAGACGAAGGAGATGGCGCTCCACGGCACGAACACCGGTTCCTCGCCCGGTGAACCGAGGGTGAGAGAGAGCCCATCGTCGCGCACGACGAGGGTCGGGGTTCGGCGGATGAGCGCCGTCAGAGCGAATCCAAAGAGCCCGGCGCCACCCGCAAGCAGAAACGCTCCCCAGACGTAGTCGGCTCGCCGTTGGTTCCTGCCCTTCTGCGTAATCTGTTCGTTGAACGTGTCCGGAGACGTCGCTACCCAATGACCCCACATGACGTCGACCGCGCCGAGCATGAGGAAAAGGCCAACGAGGCCGAACAGGAACAGCCGGACGGGAGATCGTTCGACACGAAGAAGCCTCATTCGTCCACTCCCAGATCACTTGGCGTGACCAGCGCCACGTAGGGGATGCCGGCGGCCCCAACCTTGCTCGCAGCGATCCCACCACTCCGGTCGACGAGTGTGATCACCTGGGCGATTCTGATTCCGGCATCAGCGAGCGCGTCCATTGCCTCGAACATCGCAGATCCGGTCGTGGTCGTGTCCTCGATCACAGCGACCGCATCTTCCGAATCGACCGGTCCGACGATGCGCCCACCCATGCCGTGACCCTTGGCTTCCTTCCTCACTGAGAAGGCTCGCAGCGGTCGCCCCCCGGTCGCTGCTGCGGCAGCGGTCGCTATCGCGATCGGATCGGCGCCCATCGTCAATCCTCCGACCGCGGTGATCTCGGGATCAAGCACCTCCACGACCGCCTCTCCGACGATGATCGCTCCCGCTCCGTCAAACGTGGTCTGGCGCGCGTCGATGTACCAATCGGAGATCGCACCGGAGCGCAACGTGAACGGACCGTCGGTGCGCACGGCGTGGCTCCGAAGATGTTCGACAAGTCGCCGCTTTGGATCAGATTCAGGGCTCAAAAGAAATTCCAGAAAAGTGCTCAAGAGATGTACAGGTCCGACCGATACGTTACTCAGACAGGATGCCTTCCAACCTCCCGTCTAAGCCCGAACCGAGGCCGCCGCAAGGCGGCCCTCGGTTCGTTTGGAGCGAGTTTTCCAGGCAGGGCAACATTTCTAGACCGACGGTTCACTCCGGGAAGACCCCCCTCAGCATTGCCTGATTCGGTAGGGTCTCACCATGATTTCCGACGCATTTCCGCCCCAGTCGTGCAGGACGAGGGTGAGAGGCCCATGCCGATGAGGTCGACGGCTATGGCACGCCCGTGGGGATTGCGACCATGTTCCCCACTACCGAGTCGGTGTTCGTCGGGAAAGGGCGCCACTACATCCAGGAAGACCAGCCTGACGCGATCGGAGAGGCGCTGTCGGATTGGCTCGGCCGCACTGCGTGAGCTGGTTTCGGTCGCCCGCTCGATGGATTTTGGTCTCGCTTGACTCGACGGACCGCCTATTTCCCGTATCGGCGGGTTCGCCTCGTGAAGTCACGGAGAGCACGGAGGAAGTCGATGTGGCGGAAAGCCGGCCAGTAGACATCCACGAACGCGTACTCGGCGTAGGCGGCCTGCCAAAGCAGGAAACCGGACAGGCGTGCCTCGCCCGACGTCCGGATCACGAGATCGGGGTCGGGCAGGTCGGACGTGTAGAGATTCGCCGCAATGCCGTCCGCGTCAATCCGGTCACACAGGTCATCCGTGCCGTCGGTCGTGAGTTTCGCCACGAGATCCTTCACCGCGTCGACGATCTCCTGCCGTCCGCCGTAGGCAAGAGCGATCGTGACCCTCCGATCGCCCTCCGGCATCCGTTCCTCGAGACGCTTTGCCGACTTCTGCAAGTCCAGAGGCAGCAGGTCGAGGCTCCCGATGAAACGAACGCCGACGTTGGCTCCGCCGACCGCGTTCGGAATCTCCTCGAACAGTTCCTCGAGGACTTCGTAGTACGGCAGCAACTCCTCGTCGGGCCGAGCCAGGTTCTCCTTCGACAGCAGCCAGCACGTGACGGCGGGGATTTCGAGATCGTCCGACCAGTGAAGGAACTCGACGAACTTCGTCATCCCCGCCCGATACGACGCCTGGTAGTCGGGGAGGCGCTCACTGCGCGCATACCGCCGGTGGCCGTCGTGAATGACGCCGATGTGGTGCGGGAGCCGGTCCCGGTCGAGGGTCGCGAGCAGCCGGTTCTCGTAGAACCGGTAGAGCGGACGGGTCGCGGTGTCACGGACTCGCATGTGTACCCCATGGTAGGGGCGGAACATCGCTGCACGCCGGGAACGAGAGCGTGCCAACATGGGACACGGCAATCGAGAGGAGACCCGGATCGTGGCCATGTCGGCAGAACACAAAGCGGCGATTGCGCAAGGTCGCCGCGAATCCAAGGCGATCAAGGCATACCTCGAAGCGATCTCCGTACCGAAACGGCGCGGCCGCCCGGTGACACCCGAGGGTCTTGAATCAAGGATTGCGGACCTCGACCAGCGCATTCGTGAGGAGAGCGATCCGCTTGCCCGCGTCGATCTGTATCAAACCCGGATCGATGCGCAAGACGCGCTCGACCAGCTGACGGCGACGGTGGACATCGACGCCCTCGAAGTGGGTTTCGTCGAATACGCGGCTTCGTACTCGACGCGGAAGGGCATCACCTGGCCCGCATGGCGCGAGGCCGGCGTTTCCGCCGGGGTGCTCCGCGCAGCGGGCGTCAAACGCACGCGCAGGAGTTGACCGTCCCGCCTCGCCGGCAAACGAACGGCGATGAGGGCTCACTGACGATCCGCACGCGATCAAGGCACTTGTTTTGCTGGGATCCGTCGGTATTCTCCACAGGATGAACCTCCCAGTCCCGCGATGGACCCTGGGGAGGATGCAGAACCCGATTCGCGGGTTCCTCCACGGCAGTGCTGCCGCGGCGGGGTTCGTCGGAACGATCTTCCTCCTCTTCCATGCTCCCAATTGGCCGGTACGAGGCGCCGTTCTGGTCTTCGGCCTCGCCATGATGGCGCTCTACACCACCAGCTCTCTCTACCACTCGATCCCGTGGCGGGAACGATGGAAGAAACGTATGCAGCGCATGGACCACTCGATGATCTACGTACTCATCGCCGGCACCTATACACCGGTCGCCGCCATCGTCCTCGATCCTCCTTGGAACTGGATCGTCCTCGCTACGGTGTGGGGAATCGCGATCGGTGGCGTCATCCAGAAGGGTCTCTTCCCGAAAGTGCCGGGCTGGATCTCTGTGATGATGTCGACCATCCTCGGGTGGATCGCTGTCTTCTTCTTCTGGCCCATGATCCAGCGCCTCGGCTGGCTCCCCGTCGGATTCGTCTTGGCCGGCGGCCTGCTCTACACCATCGGGATGGTCTTCCTCGTCACCAACCGGCCGAGGCTCTGGCCGAGGGTCTTCTCGTACCACGAGGTGTTCCACATCATGGTCGTATCCGCGACATCGCTTCATTTCCTCGTCATCTGGCGCTACGTGGTGCCGCTCGCAGCGACGTAGGACAGCGTCGTCGGATTCGAGACCTTTGTTCCACTCAAATCTGCGAGCGACCGTGGGTCGCGGAACTGCTTGACGCCCCCAAATTGCTCACCTGTCGTGAGTCGCGGGACTGCTTGACCCCCTCCCTCCCAAGCTTCGCTCGGGCCACCTCCCCCTGAGCGGGAGGAATCCGAGATTGGAAT
>Ga0316198_10001396_pt1 | contig 14165 bp, 11 predicted proteins | sample OudBieAanoxic_MG_FD_204935 | JGI IMG/M metagenome (GOLD analysis project Ga0316198, IMG submission 204935) | Coastal sediment microbial communities from Oude Bieten Haven, Netherlands - site A anoxic | ecosystem: Environmental > Aquatic > Marine > Coastal > Sediment | place: Netherlands...
CCCAGGGGTCGAGGTAGGAGTTGAACGGCATCGTCGAGGCGTAGACGCTGCTGCACCCGGTCGCGTTGGCGATGACCGTGGGCGAGGGGCCGTTGCCGGTCGGGCCGCTCTCGTACAGGTAGAGCCGCTTCTGCAGCGTGTCGATGACACCGGAGATGCGTGCCCGCCGCTCCGAGTCAGCGCCGTCGATGCCCTCGAGCTTGTCCGCCAGACTCAGCAGCAGCTCGTCGAGCTCTTTGAGGTGCAGCCGGCGCCGCTCGTCGCCGAGGGCGTGGTTGGTCGCCATGACGAGCCGCAGGGCCGTCACCTCGCCGCAGCCTCGGCAGGCACCGTGCCCGCCGGTAGTGGCGTAGAAGTTGGGGCGGTCGAGCATCAAGCGCTTGAGGTCGCCGTCCAGAACGGTCGAACCCTCGAGAAAACGCTTGGGCGTGTTCGGCAGCTCGCTCATCGTCTCGAAGCGCACCTGCAGCGTCTCCAGGACGTCGGCGTCCTGCTCCAGCGGGGTCAGTGCGCCGGGGCTGCACACCTCGATGCACTCCAGACAGCCGGTGCACTTCCACGGGTCGACGACCGCCGCGAAGACACCGCCGCTGCCGGGCCGCTGCTTCTCCATGGCGTCGAAGAACGGACGCGTCTTCGACACCGGGTAGGCCTCCAGGCGGGCGACCAGCTGGTCCAGCGTGCGCTGGCTGGAGCGGTCGTCGAGGTCGAGGGCGACTCCCGCCTCGGCGACGATCTCGTGGAAGGGGCGGTCGCCCGAGGCCTGGCGCAGTCCCTCGCGCACGCCCTCGGCGAGCGGGTAGACGTGTCGGCGCATCGCCGCACGCTGCGGCTCGGTGGCGTCGATCAGGTCGATGGCACTGAGCAGCAGGTCGTGGATCTCATGCACGATGGTCGGGATCGCGGCATCCGGGCAGGCCAGCGTGCACTCCAGGCAGCCGGTGCACTTGTCGAAGTGGAACTCCGGGACGGTGCGGCGGAACAGGCCCTTGTCCTTGCCTGCGGCGGTTCCGGCGGGCATGAACAGGCCGATGCCGGGCAGCACGGGCGCCTCGGAGATGGTGCCCTCACGGAACGGACGCGCCACGATGTCTTCGTAGTAGGCCGGGTCGAACAGGCCGGCGGCCCCGCCGGACGACGTCCCACACATCGACGCCGACACCGAGGGGCTGTGCACGATGTGTGGACGAGCGGTCTCCTCGTCGATAGCGACGAGTTCGGGTGCGTCGTAGTCCACGACCTTCGTGGCGGCCATGCCGTCGGCGATGACGGCCATGTTGGCCTCGACGACGGCGTCGCCCTTGGTGCCGAACTTCTTCGCGATCTGGCCGCGCACCTTCTCCTGGATAGCCTCGGCGGTTGCACCCTGCGAGACGCGGTCGACGTGGCCGACGACGGCCCCGATGAACGCGATGCCCATCATGCGCAGCTCGAGCTCGGGGATCGGCGCGTGGGCCTTGGCCACCCGGAAGGCGTCCACGACCATGAAGCGGATCCTCTTCTCCCGGATGGTGCGCCGCGCGTACTTGGGCAGCTCGCGCCACACCTGCTCGGGGCTCAGGTCGGACTGCATGATGAACGTGCCGCCCTCGACCATGCCGCGCAGCGGGTTGGTGTGGATGAACGACTTGTGGTCGGGCGAGACCACGATCTCGACGTCCTCCAGCTCGGCGTTGGTGATGAGCACCGGCTCAGGGCTGAGCGTGATGTAGTAGTTCGTCGGCGCGCCGCTCTTCTCCGAGCCGTACTTGGGTGCCGACTTCGAGTGCATGCCCAGCACGCCGGCCAGAACGTCGGTGAGCAACTTGCCTGTCGCGATCGTTCCGTAGCCGCCCACCGAGTGGAAGCGGATGCGCATCGCGGTGTCGGGCAGCATGACCGGGTTCGACTCGGTCTCCAGCGCCATCAACTCCGTCTCGGGGTAGGCCGTCCGCAGCTTGTCCTGCAGTTCGGCCATCGTCGGCGACGGGTTCTTCGCGAAGAACTGCGAGCCGAGGTAGACCAGCGGGGCGGCCGAGCCCGTCGTCATGTTCTTGTAGGCCGCCACGATGTGGCGAGGCTGCACGTCGTGGCCGCCGAGGCCGAAGATGGCCGTGGTGAGTCGGGGCACCGACTCCAGGGCGCCGATGCCCGGGTACTGCTCGGCATCGGCGTTGGCGCGCGCCTTGAACATGGCCTGGGTCACGAAGCTCGTGAGCGCGGTCTGGTCGGAGCGCTCGAGCACGGTGACGGCCTTGGCGCCGCGCAGGGCGTCGATGAGTTCGGCCTCGGGGAACGGCTGCAGCAGCTTGATCGATACGACGCCGACCTTCATGCCCTGCTTGCGCAGCACGGACGCGACCGCGCGTACGTCGTCGGTGATCGAGCCAAGGCCGACCATGATGTAGTCGGCGTCGTCGGTCTCGTACGTCATGACCGGCGAGTAGGAGCGCCCACTGAGCTCGGAGTACTCGGCCATGGCCTGGCGGACCAGGCCCGGGACGGCGCTCACGAAGTGGGTGCGGTGGTCGACGGCGCCGGCCTGGAAATCCGGCTGGTTCTGCACAGGCCCCGTCAGACCGGGGTTGTGCACGTCGACCAGCGCCGGGATCATCTGGCGGGTGCCCTTCTCCATGGCGTTCAGCCACTGGCGCCGCCACTGGGGAACCAGCTCGATGGGTACCCAGGCAAGAGTCTCGTCAACGAGCGCGCCCTCGCCATCGGCTTCGACGGCGTCGGCGTTGGAGGCCAGGTAGTCGGTCACCTCGGCGAGGTCGTCCGGCCGGAAGTCCTCGCCGTGCCGCTCGAGGTACTGCTGGAGCTGGAACGCCCGTCCGCGCGCGCCGAAGAGCACCTCTTGGGCGACGGTCGGGCACGCGATCCGTCCGGCCGGGTCGCCGAGGTACTCGCGCAGCAGCTCGGGCTCGGGCATGAGCGCCTCGCTGAGCATGTGGCTCGTGGAGAACCCGTCCATCGCGTTGGCGACCGGGATGAGAGACAGCGCCGAGGTTCGGTAGGAGATGGCGGCCAGGTCGGCGGCCTCCTGCGGGTTCGAGCCGAACAGCACTGTGTAGCCCGCCGACAGCAGCGCGTAGACGTCGTCGTGCCCGGCCATGACGTTGAGCGAGTGCTTGGACACCACACGTGCCGCCACCTGCAGCACGAAGCCGCCGACCTTCTTGCCGACGGTCACGTAGTGCGACTCCATCGCGTACAAGATGCCCTGGCTGGACGACGCGTTGGAGATGAACTGCCCGCCGGTCAGCGCGGCCCCCAGCGCGCCGCTCTGCGCGGAGTGCTCACCCTCGGGCTCGAAGAAGAACGGGTGCTTGCCCCAGACGTTCGTACCGCCCTCGGCCCGGGTCGCCTCGTAGAGCTCGGAGATCTCCGTCGACGGCGTGATCGGGTAGCCGATGACACCCCCGCAGACGTTCTTCATCACATGGGCGACCGCGCCGTTGCCGTGGATCACCATGGGGATGCCGGGGTACTGCGGTTGCTGACCTGTCATCTTGTACGTCCCGAGAGGCTAGTAGGGCGTGAGGGTCTTCGTCGTAGGGTCCACCTTTGCCGCAGGAAGCACCAGATCCCTGGGCCAACCGACCCCTGCTGGCCCCCCCGAACGTCCCCCAGCACCCACCCGGCCCACTCCCTGCTCATCTCGCCCCGGTCGGAACATGCTGCTACGCCCGCCCGGCAGCACGGACGACGTCGACGGCCCCGCCGTGGGCACGGCTCAGCAGGTGTCGAGCCGAGGCGTACGCGGCTCGCGCGATGGCGGGACGTCGGCGCGGGTCGAGGGTGGCTCCACGCATCACCTCCCGCTCGGGCTGCGTCGGGTGGACGACGAGTACTCGGGTACCGGAACGGACGACCTGGCGCACCTCGACCGCGAGCTGGGCACGCGCAGCCGCTCGCCACGGGTGGTCGAGGCTGAGCGCGAGACGGTCACTGGTCGACATCGGTGCACTCACGACGACGGCGTCCAATCCGAGGTCGGCCACCAGGTCGGCATTGCACAACGAGTGCGCACCGCCGTCGACGTAGCGCTCACCGTTGATGGTGACGGGTTCGTAGTAGGCAGGGATGGCGCAGGACGCCGCGACGGCGTCCGCCACGGACGAGCCGCGCCCTGCCTCGTCGCGACCGAAGACCACCCGGGAACCGTCGGACAGCCTGACCGCACAGATCCACAGCTGCTCACCGGGCCACTCGGTGAACAGCCCGGCGAAGCCTGACCGCAGCTCCGCGGTCGAGACCTGCCCGGGCGGAAGCAGCCCGGACGCCACTGATCCCGGCCGGACGGCCCACGGTCGCCGTACCGCACGGGCCAGCATCTCCGGTGACGCTGGACGCCGTCGTGCGCCCTGCCCTCCCCCGCCCTCACCGCGTCCGGCACGACCGACCGCCGAGGCAGGCGGCATGCCGTCCAGGATCGCCGCACCATCCGCGCTGAGCGGCTGTCCCGTCATCCGGGCAACGAAGTCGGGCGGGGGGAAGCCTGCCCGCAGCAGCGCCGCCGACGTCGAGCCGGCTGAGGTACCGACGATGGTGGGGGCCATGCGCGCGTCCCAGCCCAGCTCGTCGGCGAGCGCGGCGATCACCCCGGCGTGGAACGCCGTCCCCGCGAGACCACCGCTTCCCAGGACGAGTCCGACTCGGCTGGTCATGGCACCAGTGTGACGGCACCGGCGACGCCGGCGAGACAGGCCCCCGTCGAGCAGCTGGAGTCGCCTGCGCAGCCGTGGGCCTATTGTCGAACACCCGGCCCTGTGCCTGCGCCTTCCGGCGTGTGCCGAAGGAGGAGAAGACGAGCGTGGAACGGCTGACCCCCCTCTCGGCCGCCTTTCTGCAGGCCGAGGACGAGGACCCGACCACGACCATGGCTATCGCCTCCGCCGCTGTCTTCGCAGGTCCGGCACCCTCGCAGGAGGAGTTTGTCGCGCACATCACCGGGCGGCTGCCACTCGTCCCGCGCTTTCGGCAGAAGGTGCGCACCGTGCCGTTCGATCTCGGCGCTCCGGTGTGGGTGGACGACCCGGCGACCGACGTCGACTGGCACGTGCGCCGGACGGCTCTTCCGGCCCCCGGCGGGGAGTCCGAGCTGTACCGCCTGGTCGGGCGGGTCATGACGGCGCGCATGGACCGCACCCGTCCGCTCTGGGAGTACTGGGTGGTGGAGGGTCTGGAAGGCGGCCGGTGGGCCGTGCTGCAGAAGGTGCACCACTGCCTGGTTGACGGCGTCTCCGGGACGGCGCTCTACTCGGTCGTCTTCGACACCAGCCCGCAGACTCGCCCGCCGGTGCCCGACACCTGGACGCCCCAGCCGGCCCCCTCGACCCTGTCGCTCACCGCGGCCGCGGCCCGCGACGTCGCACTCGCCCCTGTTGCCCTGGCCCGCGAGATCGGGTCGCTGCTCGGCTCCCCGCGCACCCTGGCGCGTCGAGCCGCCACCACTGCGCGCGGCACTCTCGCTCTGAGCACTGCCGCGCTGCCCGTCACCCCGACGTCACTGCGTGGCCGGATGGGTCATCAGCGCCGATACGCCGCGACAACGCTGTCGCTGCGCGATGTCATCACGGTGAAGCAGGCCTTCGGGGCGTCGGTGAACGACGTTGCGCTCGCCGCCATCACTGGCGGGTTCCGCGACCTGCTGCTCGCCCGTGGGGAGGAGCCGCACCGGCACGCCGTCCGCACGCTCGTCCCCGTGTCCGCCAGGCTCCCGGGTGAGGAGGCGATCCCCGACAACCGGGTGTCGCTGATGCTTCCCTATCTTCCGGTGGATGTTGCTGACCCGGTCGAACGACTGGCCGAGGTGGGCGTACGCATCGATGAGGCCGCAGCTGCCCACGAGCCGGAGGCCGGCGTGAGCCTCACGTCCCTCGCCGAGCACAACGTCTTCCTTCCGGTGGCGCTTGGGGTGCGGCTCGCGTTCCACATCCCCCAGCGCCAGCTCGCCACCGTGACCACCAACGTGCCCGGACCGAGGCAGACCGTCTACGCCCTCGGTCGGCGCTGCGAGCGGATCGTTCCCTACGTGCCGATCGCCGATCGCGTGCGCATCGGCGTCGCCGTCTTCTCCTACCTCGACCAGCTGTCGTTCGGCGTCACCGGCGACTTCGACACCGTCCCGGACATCGACGTCTTCGTCGGCGGCATCCGGGGGTCGCTCGAGCAACTTCTCTCCGCCGCAGACTCCGGCAGCTGACGAGCCTGTGCGCAGCCGACCAGCGGGCAACGGCTACCGCTGCGCGACGTAGACGGTGTTCGCTGACGTCCCGCCCGTCAACGGGTTGTCGAAGCTGACGACATGGCAGGCCGACGTCGCGAAGACCGCCGCGAGGCGCGACATCAGCTCTGCGTCAGGTGGGTCGTCCGACCACAGCGCGAACACGCCGTCCTCGTGCAGATGCCGGCTCAGCTGTCGAAGCCCGTGCTCGGTGTAGAACGCCGCATGTGAGGGGTGGAGCACGTGGCGTGGGCTGTGGTCGATGTCGAGCAGCACGACGTCGGCCCGCCGACCGGGCCGTGCCGGGTCGAAGCCGTCAGCAGAGGTTGCCATTGCGAAGAAGTCTCCGTGGACGAGTGACGTGCGAGCATCTGCCACCAGACCGTCGCCGCCAGGGACGAGCTCGCGCTCGTGCCAGCCGATGACCGGTAGTAGCGCCTCGACGACCATCAGCGACTGGACCCTGTCGTCGGCAAGCGCCGCCCTGGCCGTGTAGCCCAGTCCCAGGCCCCCGACGACCACGTCGAGTCGGTCCCGCTCGCTGGCCGCCAGACCGAGCGTCGCCAGCTCGATCTCTGCGACTGTGAACAGGCTGGACATGAGGTACTCCTCACCCAGCTTGACCTCGAAGACGTCGACGTCCAGCAGCGGGTCGCGTCGCCGACGCAGGCTGAGCTCGCCAACCGGGGTCGGCGCCCAGTCGAGCTCGCTGAACCTGGCGGACACGCCGCCTCCTCTCCCCCGGCCCCTGCTCAACTGCTCGGTCGCAGCGGCAACTCGGCCGAGGCACGGTTCGCCGGTGGATCGGTATTCACCGTCGGCAGTCCACCTCCCGCACGCGCGATGACGGCGAGCGAGGGCTCGTCGCCCGGGTTGCTCTCGCGGTGCACGGTGAACGCCGGGACATGCACGAAGTCACCGGGCAAGGCGTCCAGGTAGCCCTCCATGCCCTCGCACTCCAGTCTGAGCACCCCACACACCACGAAGAGACTCGTCTCGTTGCGGTCGTGGTGGTGCCAGCCCGACACCGATCCCGGGTCCGTGCGCACCTGTCCGGCCCACAGCAGGTCGTTCTCGAACGCCAGGTGACGACTCATGCCGGGGGTCGGGTCGGCAGGAGTGAGGTGGGAACGACGGACGACGCGCACTGGCTCGCTCATGCGAGCCATCATCCCAACGTGGACGGTCCCGTTCTCGACAACGCCGGATCGACCCCGGCGGCCTGGCTGACCCACTGCCACAGCTGCTCGCGTCGCTCAGGGGTGTCGCTGCGACGGGTGGTCGGTAGCCGGTGCAGCGGCCTTGGCCGGCGGTCGAGCCAGAACAGACCGTTCGAGGCCGGCGGCGCTGTCTCGTCCGCGCTGAGCCAGACGAGCGTGTCGGCGCCCTGCTCAGGCGTGCGCAGCAGCGGGCCCGTCAGTCGTCGAAAGGTCGGCAGCGAGGTGCGCACCCCCGGCGTATCTGCCCATCCGGGGTGCACAGCATGGAAGACCACGTCGGTGTCGCTGAAGCGCTCCGCCCACATCTCGTTCAGCGTCACCTGCGCGCGCTTGGCCCGGGCGTACTGCTCCGCGCCGCCGTAGTCCTCCTGTCCCATCTGAAGGTTCCGGACGGTCAGACCGGTGGCGTACATCCCGCCGGACGACATGGTCAGCACCCGGCCTGGCCGACCGAGCTCAAGCCGGTCCAGCAGCAGGGCGGTCAGCAAGAAGGGTCCGACGACCTGGGTTGCCACCGTGGCCTCCAGACCGGCCGCGGTCGTGGACCTCTCCGCGCTGAGGGCGCCCGCGTTGTGGATGAGAACGTCCACCCGCTCGTGGCGATCACTGATCTGATCCGCTGCCTGGCGCACAGCGACCAGGTCGCCCATGTCGGCCACGACCACGTCGTGCGGTCCACCCGCCGAAGGCAGTCGGTCACGAGCCGCCTCGGTGCGCGCTCGGTCGCGGCCGACAAGCACGAGGGTCGCACCGCACCGGGCCAGCTGGTCGGCCGCTGCCAGGCCAAGTCCCGATGTCGGGCCGGTGATGACGACCGTGCGGCCGCGCATGTCGTAGTCGTCCAGCGCGGTCCAGCCGTCCAGCCGGGATCGCACGGCCGGCCCGATCCGGGTGAAGCTCGGAGCGACGGGGAGCTCGAGCAGGGCATCGGCCACGTTGGCGGGTGCGAGCCTCACGCCGGAACCGACGTGCCGTCCAGCGCGGTCCGCAGACCGGCCTCGGCGTGAGCGCCGATCCACGAGAAGGCCACCCGCAGGCCGAGGTCCCCCATGCGCAGTGGCCCATTCAGGCGTAGGTCGGCGTCGTAGACGACGACGCACCCGCCCGGGGCGGATGACACTGTGAGCAGGTCGACAGACGAGAACAGCAGGCTGCGCGCCACGAGCAGCACGGTGTGCGGCTCGTTGCGGGAGTCGGGTGCCTCGCAGCGCTCCGTGACGTAGTGCAGGGTCAGGTCTATCGGCACCGCCGGGACGGGCGACGCGGCGACCCGAACCTCGTACTCCGCACCCAGCCCTGGACCGTCCCCGACCACCTGGTCCACGGAACGCACGCCAGGGTCCCAGTCCTCGAAGGTGCGCATGTCGGAGACCAGGGCGAAGGCTTCGGCAATCGCCATCGGCGTGTGCACTCGAGCCACGTATCGCGCCATCTCTTCACTCTAGGCAGGCCCATTCGACCGTGCGAACCGGCGCTTGGTTGGTCTGGCCATGGTGAAATGCCGCATGGCCAGACGTGCGTCATGGGCGCAGTACCGAGACTCCATCGGTGACCGTTCCGAGCTCTTCGCCGCGCTTGCCGACGCCATGCCCATCGCACACGCGCTGTATCCAGGCAGCTACGTCGACCTGTCTCCGTCGACAGCCCTGGCTTCGGTCACATACGTCGACAACGATGCACGAGCGGCACGGTTCTTCGCCGACGGCGATCTCGTCCAGAGCCAGCTGGCCGGGCGGACGCGGCCAGGCGCCGCGAGTGAGGTGCGCTTTCTGGCGGCGGACTACACGCAGCCGCTGGCCGTCGCCGACGAAAGCATCGATCTGCTGATCTCCCTGTTCGCCGGTCCGGTGTGGGAGCACTGCCGTCGCTACCTGAGGGCGGGTGGCTGGCTGCTCGCCAACACCAGCCATGGCGACGCGAGCCTCGCTGCCCTCGAGCCGGACCTGCGACTGGTCGGCGTCGCTCACCACCGGGACGGTCGCTTCCAGCTGGGGGACCAACGGCTGAAGGAGTACCTGATCCCGAAGCGACCGCACACCGCCGACGCAGCCCACATCCGGGCCAGTGGCCGCGGCATCGCCTACACCAAGACGGCTTTCGCCTACCTCTTCGAAGTGGCCTGAGTCAGACGGCCCCTGCGGACGTGCCATGCGCCTCGGATCGCTGCCCGTCCCCCATGAACCGGCCACGCACGCCGACCGGCGGACACCGGCGCGTCCGAGGTATCCAGCGGTCCCGGCGGCCGGGTGGAACATGGACGCCAAGGCCGGCCAACCAGACTGGGTGGCCATCGTCCCGTTCCTCCACGTGTTCGGGCTGCTGACGATCGCGCACCGGCCGCTGTGGTGGTTCGCTCTCCTGCTCATCCCGTTCGTCAACCTCGTGGTGTTGGTCCTCGTGTTCAACGACTTGTCGAAGGCCTTCGGGCAAGGTCTGGGCACGACTCTGCTTCTGCTGTTCCTGACACCGATCGGTTACCTGGTGCTGGGCTTCGGCGACGACCGCTACGAGCTGCAGCCGGATCCCATCGTCGGTTGACCCACCGACGGGCATGCCTGACGGGTCCGTCGACGCCGCGACAAGCACTCAGTCGGCGGGGGGGCCCAGCACGAGGACGACGCGAGCCCCTCCCGACGCCACCGTCTCCCTGCGTAGCCCTCCCCCGGACGCTTCGGCGGCCCGGGAAGCGATGTCGAGGCCCAGCCCGGTGCTGCCGGGCCCCTCGGCGAGCGACGATGACCAGCCGGGGCCGGCGTCCTCCACAGCTACCAGCGCACCCCCACCCTGGCCAGGGCTCACCTGCACGCTCATGCCCGTTCCCTCGGGAGTGTGCACGAAGACGTTCTGGAGCACGATGTCAACGGCGGCCTCCAGGTCAGCACGGGGCAGGCGCACTGGTAGCGGCCCGGGCGCGAGCCGAACGACGAGGGCGCGCTGCTGGTCGACAGCCAGGACGGTCCAGAAGTCGGTTCGGTCGGCAACCACCTCGACCGCGTCGCAGACGGTGCGGAGTCCTTCCCGCTCCGGACGCCGTTGGCTCGTGATGATCTCGTCAACGCTGGTCTGCACTGCGTCGAGGTCGTCTCGCAGTCGGGCCCGCACGGCCTCGTCCTCGACGGCGTCAAGGTCCACCGCCAGTGCCGTCAGCGGGGTGCGCAGCCGATGCGCGAGGTCAGCCGAGGATCGGCGCTCGGCGTGCAGAAGCTCCTGAACCCGTCCGGCAAGTCTGTTGAGTGCGACGCCCACCGCGGCCACCTCAGCCAGGCCGGAGGACGCAGCGCGCACGTCGAGGTCGCCATCAGCCATCTCGTGGGCGATGCCCGCGATGTCAGTCAGTGGGGCGGCCGTCCGCCGAGCGAGCATGACGGCCGTGACCGCTGCTGCGGCGAGAAGCACCGCACCTGCCACCACTAGGGCGGTCACGCTCGGCCCCAGCCCAGCCACCAGGTCAGCGGAGTCCAGAGCAACCACGACCACCGACGTTCCAGCCGGTCCCGTAGCCGGCGAGGCGGCGATCACGCCGCTGCCGTTCTCGACGCTGACGGCTCGACCGGTGCGCGCCGCAGCAACTGCCGGATCCAGCCCACCACCCGGATCGGGACCCAGGACACCACCGTCGGGCAGCACGACGCTCAGCGTGCCTTCGCCACCTGGAGCACCCGGCAGCAGCGCCTCAACCGCCTCGACACCCGACCCGGACAGCAGCACCGCCGTCTCCTGAGCTCGCCCCTCGGCTGCGACGATCGCGGCGGCTCGAGCAGTGTCCCGTGCCGCCACACCGAGCGGCACCACGAGCGCCGCCACGGCCGCCAGACAGACGAGCAGCCCGAACAGGACGAGGCGACGGGTCACCCCTGCGCTCCATCCTCCAGCTTCACTCCAACCCCACGAATGGTGTGGAGGAAGCGGGGATGATCGACGCTCTCACCGAGCTTGCGGCGAAGCCACGACAGGTGCACATCAACGGTTCGGCCGCTGTCGGTGCGCTGCCAGACCTCACGCAACAGCTCCCGGCGGGTAACGACCCGGCCCTGGTTGGCTATCAGGTACGCCAGAAGGTCGAACTCCAGCGGTGTCAGGTCCAGCAGTCGTCCGTCCACCTCGGCGACATGCCGAGCTGGGTCGACCAACAGCCCTCCCACGCGGTGCACCTGGGTTGCCGGTGTCGATCCGCCCGTGTTCGTCCGGCGCAGTACCGCCCGGACACGGGCCTCGAGCTGGGACGGGTCGAAAGGCTTGACGATGTAGTCGTCCGCCCCGGCGTCCAGAAGCCGTACGACAAGACCCTCGTCGTCACGAGCCGTGGCCACCACGACCGGGACGTCGCTGACCGCACGAATCATGGTGAGAAGCCGCTCACCAGGAAGGTCGGGCAGCCCGAGGTCGAGCACCACCGCATCGGGAGGGTCGGAGACAAGCTGCTGAAGACCGCTCATCGCGTCGGCTGCAGAGTCCACCGCGTGCCCCCGGCTGCTCAACGCCCGGATGAGGGCGCCGCGGATCGTTGGATCATCCTCGATCAGCAGCAGGTGCGGCATAGCCGAACCCTAGGTCGCTGGCATCCTTGCGTCGTGACCCTCCACGCTGCCCCACCGGGCCGCCGCGCCGGGCTGCTGGTGGTCGTGTGGGCCATCGCCGTCCCCGTCGCCGCAGCCCTGGGCGTGCTAGCGCTGCGCACGGCAGGCGACGACGCCACACCCGCGGTGCTCTCGGCTGCGGAGGCAGCGGCCTTGAGCACAGCGTCGCCCGCCGCGGCGCCCAAGCCTCCCCCGACCCCGAGCCCGACATCGGTGCCCACCGACGGCCCAGTGGTGGTGCAGCGTCGGGTGCCTGGGGCCGTTCTGGGGCTGCGTTGCGAGCAGGCCGTTCCGGAGCTCGTGTGGTCGGTGCCCGACTCCGGGTGGCGCGTGGAGGATCTCGAGTCGAAGGACGGCGAGCTGCAGGTGGGGCTCGAGGCAGACGACGTCGAGGTTCGGGTCACGGTCACGTGCAGTGGCGGGAGGCCCGACGTGGTCGAGGCAACGCGGATCGAGGACTGACACTCACCGCTCACGCCGGTACCTCAGGGCCGCCGCCGGGCAGCTGGCGACGGCCCAGCGAGCAGCCCGGTCAAGGTCGTCTGGAACTGCGGCGGTGTCGGCGCCCCCCAGGTCGGGGTACCCCCAGCGATCGAGTGAGACAAGCTCGGGTATCGCCGCCGAGCACACTCGATGACCGGCGCACAGCCGCCAGTCCACGCTCAAGGCCGAGCCCATCCGTCTCACCCGGCCAGGCACTGGCCGCAGCGGTGCATCTCGATGTCACGACGAGCCCATGCCAGCGCCGAGTCCAGTGCCTCTGCTGACGCTGTCGGGTGCGCGCACAGCCCACGGCCCCGAACAGCATCCAGGGCGTCTGATGCCGCGACCAGCGCCGGACCCGGGTGAGGCAGCACCGACGCCTGGGCCAACTCGTCGGCCGCGAAAGGCAGACCTGCTCGGCAGGGTCCGCACTGCCCGGCGGTGCTGTCGGCGAGAGTCCGGGCAGCGGCCGCCACCAGCGTGAGAGGGCACGTGGAACTGGGGAGCGCCACGAGAACACCAGCGCCCCACCGGCCGCCGACCGCGCCCAACCCCTCTCGCGACAGCGGTGCGCGGGCGACGCGATCGGTCCACTCCAGCCATCGGCCGTGCCATCCACCCGAGACAACCCCGGCGAGCGACTCTGTCGGCCCCGCTGCGGTGATGGCGTCGATGACCGTCGCCGAGGTGGGCAGCTCCAGCACGCCTGCTCGCTCGACGGCACCGCTGAGGGTCATCAGCGCGCTCGTCGGGGAGATGCCTCGCGCAGCGAGGGCGAGTCGGGCGAATGTCTCGACGTTGCTCACCAGGACGGGTCGGCCGGGTCGCCGCAGCCGAGACGGTAGGCGCGGCGGACGTCCCAGCGATGACGGCAATGGCGGCCTGCCTGCCAACGCGTTGACGACCGCGCTGGCTTCCCCCGAGACGAACGTCGCCGGGCCGACGGACATGCGGACCCGTGGCCCAAGGTGGCGCTCGGCGACAGCGGCCTGCACGACTGCAGGCAGATCAGGTCGGTCGCTCGACACGCGCACGATCACAGCACCTGCCCCCAACGCGTCGGAGGCCAACGCCGCTCCGTCCAGCACGAGATGCGGCACATGACGCAGCAGCGCGCCGTCCTTCGCGCTTGCCGGCTCCCCTTCGCTGGCGTTGACCACGATCGCCGCTGGTTTGGGGTCGCGCATCGCACGAAGCTTGACGGCCGTCGGGAAGGCAGCGCCGCCGTGCCCGCGCAGGTCCGCAGCTTCCGCGGCGGCTGCAAGGGCCTCCACGTCGAGGCTGGGCAGCGGACCCAGCATTCGCAGGTGCTCACGCCACCACCGCGTGTCGTCGTCGATGCCCGCCAGTAGCTGGGACCCCGCCGCGATGAGGCGGTCGGGGCGCGGCGCTGCGTCGTGGCTCGAGACCGCGACGCCCGGCAGGCCCCAGGGAGCCGGTCGCAGCATCGCCAGGGTCATGGCCGCACCTCCGCTTTCACGGCGGCAGGGAAAGGGGCTACACCGGCGGGGTGGCCGCGCTGACTCGCCGCCACTCGGAGGGCCCCCGCGCCGACGACCAGCGTCGCACCAAGAGTCCCCGCTGCGAGGTAGGGGGCCCGCCAAGCGTCGGTGCCGATCGCCAGGGCATGCCCCATGGCCAGCAACCACGCAGGGTAGGTGAGCACGTGCGCGGTCC
>Ga0316198_10001397_pt1 | contig 14159 bp, 8 predicted proteins | sample OudBieAanoxic_MG_FD_204935 | JGI IMG/M metagenome (GOLD analysis project Ga0316198, IMG submission 204935) | Coastal sediment microbial communities from Oude Bieten Haven, Netherlands - site A anoxic | ecosystem: Environmental > Aquatic > Marine > Coastal > Sediment | place: Netherlands...
GAGTACTGTTCGCCATCGCCTGTATCGCGCTGATTTCCGCCACCCCCGCTTTTGCCCACTGTGGCAAGTGCGGTGTCGGAGGTGAGCACGACCATGCCGCCGAAGCTTCGACCGCCGATATCGTAGGCGTCGCGTCATCGGCCGGTACCTTCAATACCCTGCTCGCCGCCGCTGAGGCTGCCGGTCTGGTTGATACCCTCCAGTCGGACGGACCGTTTACGGTCTTTGCCCCGACTGACGAAGCGTTCGCGAATCTTCCCGCCGGCACCGTCGAGAACCTGCTCGCCAACCCCGAACAGCTCAAGCAGATCCTGCTCTATCACGTAGTGCTGGGCAAAGTGACCGCGAACGATGTGACCGGACTTTCGAGCGCCACCACGGTGCAGGGATCGGACATCGCGATTGCCGTCAAGAACGGATCCGTGATGATCAACAACGCACGAGTCACCCAGGCTGACATCATGGCGTCAAACGGCGTCATCCACGTGATCGACACCGTCATCGTTCCGTCTGCCTGATTGTCAACAACAACCTGAGACCTTCCCGGCCCGCTTCGTGCGGGCCTTTTATTTAGTCAACCCGTAGTCGCCATGACGTCGAGCACCGGTCCCGTGGCCAACTGGGACAAGAAAACGGGCCGTTCACACGCCCGTTCAGCCTCCCTTGAGCGCGCATTGACGGAGCCCCCTCACCGCCCCCACCTCGCCCTGTCACGCCGATAGTGCCTTGATCTAGAGGCTCAGCCGCGTGATACGCTCAAAGCGTGCAAAACGAAGATCCCGGCCCTCGTGACGTCGTAACGCAGTGCTGATTCGTGAGGGACGAGATCGATATTTCTGAGGTCTTACCAATGCGATTGCAATCGCAGAAGCTGCGCGGGCCCGACATGCCGGGGATGCTTCTAGGGGACTCGAGAGGGCCACAGAAAGGGCATTTCGGCACATGAAAAAAAACGAGGGCAGCGAAGAACGCGAAGACTTCTATCGGTATTTTTTCGATTTCGCGAACGACGCATTGTTCGTTGCGGATCCGGAATCAGGAATCATACTCGATGCAAACCTCGCCGCTGAAAAGCTCTTCGATCGGCCCCGCGATGAGATCATCGGTCTCCACCAAACAGAGCTGTATGATCCCGAAGAAGGGGAGGTCGCCCGGAAGGGCTTTGCCGAGGCGGCTCAGCGCGGCGAAACATCCGAAGATCAGATTGTCCAGGTCGTACGGTGTGACGGATCACACATGCCCGCCCACCTGACTTCGAGCGTTTTCGAGGTCGGAGAGCGGAAGTTCATTCAGGGCATCCTTCGTGACCCTACCCATCCGCCGCGAGTCGAGGCAGCCCTGCGCGAAAGCGAGGAGCGATACCGGGACCTGGTTGAAAAGGCGGGCGTCGGGATCCTTATCGACGACGAAAAGGGCAACATCAAATTCTGTAACCAGAGATTTGCCGATCTCTTCGGGTACCCTCTCGATGAGGTGAAAGGCGTTTCGCTGCAGTCCCTGATCCACTCTGAGGACTTCGACCGAGTGACCAAACACCGTATCGACCCAATCCAAAGCCGACCGGCTCCCTCACAATACGAGTTTCGTGGCATCAAAAGCGACGGAACGACAATCCATCTCGAGGCGCACTCGGCTCCGCTCCGAGACGGTGACAAGATTGTTGGATCGAAGTCATATCTCCTCGATCTCACCCAGCGCAGGCGAGCGGAAGCGGCATTTCGCTCAGAGAAGGCGTACCTCGAACGTCTCTTCGACAGTGCGCCCGAAGCCATCGTCCTGACAACCTCCACGGGACAGGTGACGAGCGTCAACTCCACGTTCACAAAGCTCTTCGGTTACACCCGCGACGAGACGATGAACCGCCACATCGACGAGCTCCTTGCGCCACCCGATCGTCGCGAAGAGGCCGAATCCATGAACCAGATGGTCTTGGAGGGACGAGAGGTCGAGATCGAAACATGCCGGATGCGCAAGGACGGCTCCACCATCGATGTATCGGTGATCGGTGCTCCCATCATCCAAGAGGGCGAGGCAGTCGCCGTCTATGCCATTTACCGCGATGTCAGCGAGCACAAACGTTTGGAGCGAGAATTCCAGCAGGCGCAGAAGATGGAAGCCGTCGGTCTTCTCGCGGGCGGTATCGCCCACGATTTCAACAACATCTTGCAGTCGATTCTGGGCGAGGCGGAGCTGCTCCTGCAGTCTCGCGACGATAACCCTATTTGGGGCCAGATCGAAGCGATAAAAACCGCTGCAGAGCGAGCGGCGGGTTTGACGGGACAACTCCTCGCCTTCAGCCGAAAACAGATCCTGAGACCTCAGATACTCAACCTCAACGCCCTGGTCGCCAATTTCGAAACGATGATTGGCCGCCTGATCGGCGAGGACATCCAAGTCCGGACGAACCTCGCCCCTGATCTCGCGAGCGTCAAAGCGGATCCGGGGCAGCTGGAACAGGTCGTCCTCAACCTGGCCGTGAACTCGAGAGACGCTATGCCGGAGGGCGGCATGTTCGCCATGACGACCGAAAATACTTATGTCGATTTCGAGGCCGCCCGAGAGTTGCCGGGGATGCAACCCGGGCGATATGTGACGCTGGTGGTTTCCGATTCGGGTATCGGAATGAACGAAGAAACCAAGAACCGTCTCTTCGAGCCTTTTTATTCGACCAAGGATCAGGGCAAGGGCACGGGTCTGGGTCTCGCCACGGTCTACGGAATTGTCGGACAGAGTGGTGGGCGGGTCTATGTGGAAAGCGAAATCGGCGTAGGGACCGAATTCACCATTTATCTTCCGCGACAGGACGATGCCGGCGAGCCCGCGATGACTCCGGCGTCTACCAGCGATTCCGCGGTCGGAGACGAGACCATTCTCCTGGTGGAGGACGACAACACCGTTCGCGAAGTCGTCCGCGAGATGTTGGACAATCTCGGCTATCGAATCTTGGAGGCAGCATCGCCCACCGAGGCGATGAGGATCGCACAGTCGCACAACCATACGATTGACCTCCTTCTTACCGACATCGTCATGCCGCTGATGAGCGGTGCGTCCCTTGCACGCCAGATGTGCGAGCTGAAACCCGGGTTGCGGGTGCTGTACATGACGGGATACACCGACGAAACCATCGGTCGATACGGAGTGATCGAGTCCGGTTTCAACCTCTTGCAGAAACCGTTTAGCTCTAAAGATCTGGCCCTCAAGGTTCGTGCCTCGATCGACCAACCGGCCGACACGCCGTAAGTTCGGAAACCTCGAGGGACGAGATACTGATCGACTTTTTTCGGCCTTCGGTTCATTCGAGAATCAACGGATTGACGAAGTCACTCCTGGGCGGAAGGTGGAAATTCGGGGTTTGGCCGCCGCAGGCCGCTGAGGCCTGTGGCACCGGCGCGCTCGTCGGCCGATCAGAGGTTTGCCACGTTTGAAATCAAAGGACTGCAGGAATCTCAGCAACGGGGAATACGACCTTGAAACTACGCCCACCTTCGGTCGGCAGGTGGCATGTCGCCGATCCACCGAAGCTCCGCACGACGTCGTCGAGGTCTGCGGGGATTCCGTCAACCTCTGAGAGGGTGATCGACCGCTGACCGTCGTGCTCCTTCAGCTGACGCCGAACATCCTCATGCTTCCCGACTCCGTGGGCCACCGTGAAGATGAGCGCAGGTCCAGCGATTGAGGATTCAATTCGAGATCCGGTTGGAGCGTTGATTTCATCTGAATCGAGAGTGACCGCGAGCCAGCCTCCCTCCTCCCGGAGGGCATCGCCAGCGGTCGATAACAAGGTCGCGACCACTCTGTGGGCCAGCATCAGATCGACAGGCACTGCGGCGGCGTCCGGCGCGATCTCCTGATGGATTTTTACAGCGCTGGGAAGGCCGGCGGTGATCATCTTGAGACATACCTTGACCAAGGGTTGAAGTTGAATCGGCGCGTATCCACGGTCGGACGGCGGTGCGTTCTGGAGGACCATCCGCGTCAGGCGCTCTGCACGATCGACGGCCTCCTCGATCCGATCGAACTTGGCCCGTAGCGGATCGCCTTCCGACACATTCATTCTGCAGATTTCGACAGTGCCTTTGATGACAAAGAGAAGGTTGTTCAGATCGTGCGCGACGCCCGCGCTGAGAAGACCAAGAACCTCGAGGCGTGCCGAATCGCAGAATTCGTTGGCGTCCGACGCACTCCGCATACCGCTCTCCCGGTTGTCGGGTTTCTCGGGCATCGTCTAATCCTTCCGAACCAATGCGAGCCGCACCATTGTGTACGGCTTGGCGATGAACGAGGCTCTTTCGACCGTTTCGAGGAGGTCCCGCAGAGTCTCGTCCGTGTAACCGGATGAAAACATGAAAATGAGATCCGGATAGAGTTCTCGCGCTCGCTCCAGAAGCTCACGGCCCCCCATCGTCGGCATCACGACGTCGCTCAATACCAGATCGACATCAATTCCGTCGGGATCACACATCGGCTAGCCGACGACACGGCCTCAATCGACGCTCAAGACCGTGCTCGTTTTTCTTCGAAGACAAAATGATTTCGCCGATCTGAAAATCTCATCGTCGAAGGGAAACGCCCTCATCATCCTTACCTTGAGGCTACCATACGAGGTTCAAACTGTTGCACTGCGCGTTGACTGTCGGCGAGCGGATGGGTTGGACTGCGGAAACGAGGCTGTTCACCCATTCTGCGAACGCGCGTGGCGGGGCAGAGATCTGCTAATCTCATTTAGGAGGGTTCATGGCCAATTGCGAGGGAAAGGTCTTGGCAATCGACGACGATCCGGCGGTCCTCGACGTACTCGCCGGCACCCTCGGTAGTCTAGGGTACGACGTGCTCCAGAGTCCTGACGGATCCGAAGGATATAGTCTCGCCGTCAAACACCTCCCGGATGTGGTGCTGCTCGACGTCGTCATGCCGGACCCGGACGGCCTCGAGGTCTGCAGGATGCTCAAGGCGAATCCCGACACAGCCCTCATCCCGGTCGTTTTTCTCACCGGGCAGGGTTCCCGTGAAGCGCGGCTCGCGGGCCTGGAGGCGGGTGCCACAGATTTCCTCGACAAACCCTGTGACCTGTCGGAACTCAAAACGCGAGTCCGGAACCTGGTCGCCTATCACCGCATGATTCTCGACCTGAACTCCGCCGAAGAGATGTTATTCACCTTCGCGAAAATCCTGGAAGCGCGCGACCGTGAGACCGGCGATCATTGTGTGCGTCTCGCCCAACTGGGCGTTCGCATCGGCGAGCGAATCGGACTCGACTCGGAACAGCTTCAAACGCTCCATCGCGGCTGCTTCCTACATGACATCGGCAAGATCGGTATTCCGGACGCTGTTCTGCTGAAGCCCGGCAAGCTCGATCCCGACGAGTGGGCGATCGTCAAACGTCACCCCCACATCGGAAACGAAATTTGCCGCCATCTTCGCAGCCTGCGACCGGTTCTTCCCCTGATCCGTCATCACCACGAACGGTTGGACGGCTCGGGTTACCCGGACGGTCTCGTGGGGGAAAAAATTCCCTTTCTGGCACGGGTCTTCCAGGTTGTGGATATCTTCGACGCACTGAGCAATAGTCGGCCTTACCGGGAGGCCCTTCCCATTGGCCAGGTGATTGAGACCATCCGTGAGGAAACGGCGCGTGGCTTCTGGGATCAACAGATCGTCGACGAGTTCCTCACTATGATCACGGAAGACGATCGTGAGAATGGTGCCAACGACCCGGCAATCTGAAACAGCCGTCGACTCCCGCGTCTCTCTGGGTCCCAACGTCCAAGCGCGGTTGCGGTCGACGTCACCAGCGGTCTTTACTCGCTGAGGAGTTCTTCGATCTGCTGCAGAAGGTCTTCGAGTTCGAAGGGTTTGTACACTACACGGTCGGGCCGAGCAAAATCTCCGAACAGCTCTTCCCTTTCGAGATCGTTGCTCAGGTCTCGAGCGGTGACCAAAATGATCCTGTTACGACGATCGTAAACACCGGCGTCCTCATCCTCCCGGATCGTTCGCGCGACCCGGTATCCGTTTTCACCAGGTAGCATGACGTCGAGGAGAATCAGATCGGGACGGCTGATGCGGACAGAGCCGAGAGCTTCCAATCCGTTGGTCGCGGTGAGCACTTCGTAATCCGCCCGTTCCAACGCCACTTTGGTCGTTTCCAGGATGTCAGGGTCGTCATCAACCAGCAATATCTTGGATCGGCTCATGATTCGTCCTCCGTATTCTCACCAACCAATATGGCACGGTCGATCAACCCAGCCCCGTAATCTCCATCTTCTGGATAGGCGGCTGGACCGAGGACCTTGAGCGATGCCATGCCACGACCGCCCACCTCGAAGAGATTGGTCGCCAACGTTGCAGCCAGTCGTCGCTTGACGACCCAACCACCCTCACGCGGAGTGCTCAGCAGCACGACAATCGCTCTTCCCTGCGCGGGTTGATCACAAAAGACGTCGAGCGAGCGCGGAACGAGATGGTGCAATACCTTGTGGAGAGTCTCGAACACGTATTTGCTCAACTCTTCATTACCAACCGGCCGATCAGCGTCGAAGTCGATAACCAGCACCGTGAAGTACGGATGCCTCCTGAACTTCGTTCGCGTTTCGTTTTCAAACGCGATGATCTCCGCTGCACGTTCCGAGACCACCGGAAGGCTGAAAGAAAAACGACTTCCAACGCCGAGTTCCGATTCGAGATGCAGGTTGCTTCCGTGGCCTCGCACCAAGTCCCGACAGATCGTGAGCCCGAGACCGGTACCGCTTGGACGGTCTGCGAGAACATTGCCCGCCTGGAAAAAGGCATCAAACACGTCTTTCTGGTCTTCGGGGGACAAGCCAATGCCCGTGTCTCGAACACTGACGGTTACGGCGTCGTCACTGCGTTCGGCGGAAACGAAGATCTTCCCGCCCTTCGGTGTGGCCTTCAGGGCGTTGCTGATGAGATTGGTCACGACTTGTTCGATCCGTTTCGCGTCGGCCAGCACTTCGGGAAGGGTATCTGATGCGTCAAGAAAGAGCTCGACGGACGCAGATTCGGCCTGCGACTCAAAAGGCTCGACGACCTCGCCAAGGAAGGAGCCCAAGTGGACCGCGGCGGGGACAATCGTGAGCTTTCCGGACTCGACCTTTTGCATGTCGAGCAGATCCGAAATGATAAAGTTGAGGCGATCCGCGCTCCGTTTGATCATTCGCAAGAATTTTTCGTTCGCGGTGCTCTCGGCGTTTGGGTCGATCAAGGAAACCGCATTCTTGATCGCGGTCAGAGGGCTCTTGAGCTCATGGGAGACCGTCGAGACGAAATTCGATTTTACCTCGCCCAACCTGTGCAGTTCGACATTTGCGACCGTCAAACGCCGTTCAATCTTGACGCGGTCGGTGATGTCGGTGGCGATCACCACGGTGTTGATGATCTCCTCCTCGGAGCTTCTTATCGGCGAGGTCGAAACCGAGAGCCAGAGTTCCGAATTGTCCTCCTGCCGAAGCGGTAATTCTCCCCGCCACTCGGATCGATTACGGATCGAGGACACCATTTGATCGAGGACCTCGCCCGGCACCCCAAGTTTCGTGAATATTTCGAGCCCGCGGCCGACAACGTTTTCCGAGGGGATGCCCGAGATTTCTTCGAAGAGTTGATTGACGAAGTCAACTTTTTCATCATCATCGATGATCATCACGAGATTTGAACTCTGCTCCGCGGCTCGTGAGAATTTCCTCAGCTCTTTCTCGATGCGTTCGCGTTTTTCCACCTCGGCTTGCAGAGTCGTGTTGGCCTCTTCAAGAACGCGACGGCTGCGCTCCAATCGGTTGATGATCTCGCGTTCCTTTGTGACACGGTGGTGCTCGCCGCGAAGACGGTTGACGAGGTAGCCGTAAAACACAGCCACCGTGAAAAGGAATGGAACTCTGATCAGAGCTTTGGAAGTCAAGGCCTGGTCGAAGCCGACGGTTCTTCCGATCAATATCACGTATGACGCGCAGATGATGACCACGCTGAGAGTTATCAAACGAATGTTCTGGCCGACGCCGGCGAGAAACAGGACGAAGAAGTACAGGTAGAAAAAATCCGCACTGAATTTTCCGGTCGCAATCAGCGCAGCGGTGATCCACATTGTGTCGCAGATGATCGTGGCGCCGATCACGAGAGAGGACCGCAGCCGTTCTGCGGGCAGAACGAAAAAGGCAAGGTTCGACAGGAGGGCCACACCCATCAGGACCAAGAGTGCCGGCGGGAATGAATCAGGCCCGATTTCCACCAACAGCACGCAACTGGTCGCGATAATCAGCATGAACCGGAGAAGGATAAAACCTCGGTCCATCATCGGGGAGGCCGAATTCGCAATCCAACCAGATTCATGGTTTTCGTTTTTTGCGGTCATCGAACTCCCGAGCCCTGATCGCTTCGGAACCTACTCTTCAATCCTATCGTGTCACCTTTTGATCTCATAACCGACGGGACGGGGTCCGGGTGGGTTCCGTCAGCCGTCGGCGGACCGATCGTCCACGACTCGTCTGCGTTCGCAATTCGGCGGCGTATTTGCGTCCTTTTCCCGAACGGCGAAGAACGGAGAACGGGAGAACGGAACAGCAGAACGCCAAGCAAAGATGCCAGGCAACGATCTCCGCATCTGTTAACAAAGGTGCCACATGCATGCGTGGCACCCAAGAATGCTCACTTCAGGGGACTTCCGGCACCCTGCTAAGGCTGCGCCTCCTTATCTCGCTTTTTGCGACCCCCGAGTTGAGGCGCGAGTTCGCCCTCGCCATCAAGCAGGGTTCGCACCCAGAAGTCGTGGGTCATGCGAGACCGGTGTGCGCGCTGCACCTTCTGCACGCCGTGCCGGCTGTCCGGGTAGAGCATGAGCTCGAAGATCTTGTTGTCGGACGTCAGCCGGTCCACAACCTGAATCGAGTTCTGGAGGTGCACGTTGTCGTCGATGGTGCCGTGGCTGATGAGAAGGCCACCGGTGTAACGGTCAGCCCAGGTCAGAACTGCACCAGCTTCGTAGCCCTCGGGATTCTCGGTCGGTGTGTCCATGTAGCGCTCGGTGTAGACACTGTCGTAGAGGCACCAATCGCTGACCGAAGCGCCCGCCGCTCCGAAGTTGAAGTGCTCGGCGCCGTGGGTCAGGGCCAGCATGGTGACGTAGCCGCCGTAGCTGCCGCCGGTGATGCCTATGCGGTCGGCGTCGACAAACGGCAGGGTGCGAAGCCACGCCGCAGCGGCCGCGTAATCCTCCATCTCCCACTTGCCCAGCTCGCGGTGCATGAGGGCGGTCGCGGATTTGCCGAAGTGCCCGCTTCCCCGGTGGTCGACCCGCAGGATGATGACCCCGCGCTGAGCCCAGTAGTGATCCTGCAGCCGCCGCCACGAGTTGCGAACAGAGGCCGAGCCCGGACCACCGTAGATCGAGACGATCACCGGGTACCTGCGCTCCGGCTCGAGCTCGGGCGGCAAGACCCAGGTCGCTGGCAATTGGTACGCTCCGTCTGCGGATTGGATGGTGAAAATTTCCGATCGACCCCAGGCATATCCATCCGTGGCTGGAAGGCGCTGGTCACCGAGTTCGCGCACGAGACTGCCGTCGCCGCGGTAAAGCTGCATCCGAGACGGATGTTGAATGGAGCTGAAGGTATCGATGAAGTAGGTGCCGCTCGGCGACATGCTGACCCGGTGCGAGCCTTCCACCGCTGCCAGGGTCTCGAGTTTCTTGCCGGTGAGATCGATACGCAGCAGCTGGCTGTCCCAGCTCTTGCCGGGGCTGCCAGTGAAGTAGACCCAGCCGCCGGCCTCGTCCACGGTCACGATGCTTCGCACCGGCCAGCTGCCGGACGTGAGCCGGCTCTTCAGTTTGCCGTCCAGGCTGTGCAGGTAGATGTGGCTCCAGCCGTCGACGTCGCTCGTGAAGAGAAAGCCGCTGCCGTCCTCGAGCATCTGCAGATTCTCATAGAACTCCACCCACGCCTGCTGCCGCTCCTCGTGGATCAGGGTCTTCTGGCCGGTCGCCGGGTCGCACGAATAGAGACGCAGCACGTCTTGGCCGCGGTTCATCCATTGCATGAGCACGTTGTCGCTGTCCGGGGACCAGACAGGAAACGCCAGGTAGTGGTCGGCGTCGGCGACGAAATCGAGCCACGTGGTTTTACCATCCGCGACCGAAACCACCGCACCTCGCACCGTCGGGTTGGGATCGCCCGCTTTGGGGTAGCGCTGCAGCTCGAGCTCGCCGTGCTGGCCATCGGCGTGGTAGATGGGAAAGGTCGGAACATTCGAGTCGTCGAAACGGAGGAATACGAGGCGGCTCGAGTCCGGGGACCACCAGAAGGCCCTGTGCCGACCCCGTCGTCCGAGGATCTCCTCGTAGTACACCCAGGACGCATAACCGTTGAGGATCTCCTCGGTGCCATCGGCGGTGAGCTGGTGCTCTACTGAACTCTCGAGGTCGTAGGCGAAGAGATCGTTGTTGCGGGTGTAAGCCAACCAGCGTCCGTTTGGGGAGAGGGTCGGATTCTCCTCCATGGCCTGGGTCGCGGTCAGCCTTCGCACCGTGCCGTCGGGCAGCTGCACGAAGTAGAGGTCCCCCTCCTTTTCGACCACGAGGAGGGTCAGGTCCCGATTGGCGTCCGCCGGCCGCTGGAGGTTGAAATCCTCTGGAAGGGTGGCGGCCAGGACCGGGTAGTCACGGTACACCTCGGCAGTACCGTCCGCGGCACTCACCGCGAACAATCGCGCTTCGTTTTCCTCCTCATCCGAGCGCATTTCCAGGTAGGTTTCGTCATCGAGCCATCCTTTGATCTCAGGAAGGCTTCCGAGGACCCCGTCGATTCCTCGAGGGGTTCCGGAGCGAGCCTGCGGTGGGCCACCGAAGGCCTGTTCATAGCTGAAGAGATTGTCGCCCTCCGCGACTGCTGTGGTGGCGATGATGGTCGCCAGACCAAGCACACAAAAAATTCGTACGAGACGATAGAACACTGTCATACGATCCCCCCGTTTCAAATGGTAACCCGGCGGGGTTTGTGGTGGATGGGTTGCCACGTACACATTTGTTAGCGGCGCGGGCTATTCGCGACTGCCCCTCGCCAAGTGCGAGCCCCCCGTTTCGCACCAATACTCTTCCGATGCCCAAGCCTTTGCCTGAGGTGCTCGGGTCCATGCCGGGTCCACCTTCATTGAGGTCTCCCGGTGTGGGAAAGGTACTTCCCGCACTTCGTCCCGAATCACCCTGTTGAAGATCGGGCTGGAGGACCGCTAGTGGATACGCGTTGCCGGTTCATTCCGGACAACTCCTCAACTGGCTGGGGCCGTCTCATCCCTGAGATTCTCGAGCTCATTCCGGAGATCGAGAGCGGTTTGGTATCTGCGGTCCAGATCTTTCTCCAAGCAGCGCCTGAGGATTCGTCCCAAATGGTCAGGCAGCTCGTCCCGAATCTCCGTAACTGGCTGTGGTATGTCCCGAAGAATCGACGACATCAGCTCGGCCGAGGTCTCTCCGTGGAAAGGCCGGCCGCCGGTCGTCATCTCGTAGAGGAGCACACCCAGGGAGAAAATGTCGGATCGTGGATCGAGGCGTTTCCCCTTCACCTGCTCTGGAGACATGTAAGCGACCGTTCCGAGCACCCGATCCTCGCTGGTGAGCTGCTCGGTGGAGAGCTCTGTTTCGCCTTCGGAGAGATCACGCTCGTGACGGAGCTTGGCGAGACCAAAATCCAGTACCTTCACCCGGCCATCTTTGCTCACCATGACGTTGCCGGGTTTGAGATCCCGATGGATGATCCCGCTCTTGTGTGCAACAGCCAAGCTATCAGCCAAGGGGATGGCGAGGTCGAAGAACGGTCCGAGAGACAAACCGCCGGCAGGGATTTTCTCGGCCAGCGTCACGCCCTCGACCAGCTCGATGGTGAGGAAGTGGATTCCGTCCGCTTCTTCCACCGAGTAGATGGTGACGATGTTGGGATGGTTGAGAGCAGCGAGGGCCTTGGCCTCCTGCTCGAATCGGCGCAGCCGATCGGGGTCCGACGCGAAGTTGGGAGGCAGGATTTTCACCGCCACCCTGCGCTCGAGCTTCGTATCCTCAGCCAGGTAGACCTCTCCCATTCCCCCAGCCCCGAGGGGTTCCATGAGCCGGTAGTGGGCGAGCCGCTCAGGAATTTCTTCGGGAAGGTCGTTCGCCGTGGAGGCGACCGACCCTTCGGCTGGAATTCCCAGTTCGGCGGCGATCAGCATCGACAACCACCCGTCCACCGACTCACGTCCGAAGTCGAGCGCTGCCGAGAGGTAGGTGTCGCCATCGAGAACAACCGAGGCCTCCTCGATGGGCTGGAAGCCGAGTTCCTGCGCCACCGCGGCGTACGGCGCGAAATCTCGAACCGTGAGGTACACCCTCCGGAGCTGGGGTCGCAGCTCCATATAAGACCGCTTGATATCCAGCCAGCAGGCGGCCTGAACTCCGGACGGATGCTCTCCGTCGTCGACCCCCAGCCATCTGCGGATAAAGAGCACGACCTGGCCCTCGGGCACCGGGTTCGCTTCGAGGTGACTCAACCAGGCATCGATGAGCGGGTCCTTCGTCCTCTGCTCGCTACTGACCACCGTGGGATCGAACATGCAATAGAAGCCCACGATCTTCCCTTCGGTGTCCCGAGCGATCGCAAACGACTCGGGGGAGCTCATCCACCAGACGAGGAGCGCATTCGTCGCCTCCGGGCCATCGTGTAACCGCGCGATCGACTCGATCGCCCCGGCATGTTCGCCGGCCGCAGGTTCGACCGCCAATGGATGGATGGTGCTCGGGAAAAACGCCTCCCTGCAAACAGGATTCTCGATGAGGTAGAGCAGATCAGCGGTGAAGCGCCAGAGTTCCGGGGCACCGGCGGTTACGAGCTCTTTTTGGAGCTGACGCCAGGCGGCGCGCCGGTACTCGCGGTACGCTGCCGGGTCGGCTGCCTTGGTGGCTTCCGCGATGGCTTCCTGCACGACATCGTGGAGGTGCAGGCCGTCCCGTTCGCTGTCGACGAACGGGAGGATCTGAAGGCGGTCGTAGAGCGCTTCGGTGTCCGATCCCGGGATCAGAGACTCCAGCAGGGAGATCGTTGTACGGCGAACCGTGGAGATAGCATGAAGGGCCGTTCGGATGAGGGGGTCGGAAACGTCTTTCAGATAGAGGTGCGTGAGTTGCTCGACGGTCCGCTGGAGTGCGGTCTCCTCCAACTGAAGATCGGGCCGTTCCAAGGCAGCGGCGGCAGCCAGTGTGAGGGCCAGCGGATGCCCTCGTGCGAATCGGTTCATTCGCACGGCGTTTTCTCTTGCGATGCCCGCCTCGGCGAAAAAGGCGATCGCATCGTCCTCTTCGATGGGCCCGAGAGCGATCGCTTGGAAGAGCCCCTGCCAGCCCGGGGTTGTGAGCCAGGAAGTGACGGGAGGTTCGCGCCCCGATAGGATCACGCGCACGTTGTCAGAAAGCGATGGGATGAAGACCTGCCTCAGCCAAGTGTCCAGAAGCCGGAAGCGCTCGTAGGTATCGAGGGCGAGAACTACCTGTTCTGAGAGCTCTCCGAGGCTTTCAGCTGCCCGCCCGGCATCGCCGTCTTGGACTCCGACAATTTGTCCAAGCTCGTGAATAAACCCTCGTTCAGTGGGTTCGATCGCGCGGCAGTCCAGTTGGACGACCGCAACGCCAGCTTCCCTGGCCTGCGCGCAGAAGGAAGTGAGAAGCGTCGACTTACCGCTTCCCCCGATTCCGTGGAGTTGGATGACAGCTGGGCCGCTGTCGTCCAGACAGTGAAGGAGTTGGGTAAGCTCTCGGTCGCGGCCGACCATCCGTGTGGCCGCCTGCTCTGCCAAGACGTCTCCGATCCGCCGTCCCATGGCCAGCCCCCTTGTCGATCGAAAAACGGCCTCACAACATCGACTCACCACCCCTACGAGGCTGGTGGTTCTCTGCAATAGCTTTCGACGCCGATATTTCTGGGTTGAGGTTAACACACATGGGTACCACGTTTCGCATTGTTGAATCATGGGTATCCCCTTTCCTCAGGTTTGTCCGAATCAGGGCGTAACTGGCGAATGAACGATGGTCCTGTAGGTGATGGGTCGTACGGCGACGACCTGCTGAATCAGTCGAGCGGCGATCCTCCCGACGCCGCGGGTCTTGCGCCGGTTGAAACGAAACGCGTATT
>Ga0316198_10001398_pt1 | contig 14153 bp, 14 predicted proteins | sample OudBieAanoxic_MG_FD_204935 | JGI IMG/M metagenome (GOLD analysis project Ga0316198, IMG submission 204935) | Coastal sediment microbial communities from Oude Bieten Haven, Netherlands - site A anoxic | ecosystem: Environmental > Aquatic > Marine > Coastal > Sediment | place: Netherlands...
AGCCGACACGACAACCTCTTCAGACCGCAACTGTTCTGAGCCGCTGGACGCGAGTCCCACACTGCTCACCCGCCCCGCGACGCGATCGGTAGCGAGACCCGAGATATGAGACATGAGACTGTCTCGGATCTCGTGTCTCGTGTCTCGTGTCTCGTGTCCTTCTTCTAGCTCCCTGCCAACGCTCCCACGACGGCCAGGATCAGTAGATTCCCCAACGTCCACGCCATTGCGACCGTCACGTACAGGCGGAACCATCGACCCCAGTTCTCCGATCGGACCGCGAGGGAGGTCCCGAGGATGTACCAGAGGGGAAAGCTCGTCACGAGCCCGAACACGACCACCGTCGTCCTCGATACCTCGATGAAATCAAACGAGAGGAACCACGTGGTCGGGAGTGCGATGACGAACATCACGGCCGCGATGAAGCTCGCTGCGAAGTCCTGTAGATCGCCGGATTCGCGGAATCCAACGCTGAGCGCCATCACCACCATCAGGAGTGGATAGCCGAGCGCGAGAAGCCCTGCCGTCGTCCTCCCGACCGACGTGCGGCGGGGAGCAAACGAGACGTTACCGCTGGCCATGGAACTCTCGACTCGTCATCACGCTGATCGTACTGCCTGGCGGTTCGATCCGGCGCCTCGGACCCATCCCGACTGCCAGTTGCGCCTTGTTGCTGGAGTGCGCGAAATCCGCCACTCTCGCCGTTCCCCGTCTGGCAAATACCAGCCTTTCGGGTCTAGCCTGACGTACCGAATGCGCGTATCGATCACGACCAAGTCGCTTATCGTCGTCCTGCTCCTCGCACTCCTGGTGGTTGCCCCAATCCCCGCCGGTGCGCAGACCCAACAGGAGGTCGACCAAGCCGAAGCTGCCAAAGAGCAGGCGTACCAGGATCTCATGGACGCCAACCAGGCGGTCGGATCTGCCATCAGTGAACTTGAGGGCATCGCAGCCGAGCTTCAGGAACTCAACTACACGATCAGCCGTCTCGAACGACAGATCGCCGAGTTCGACGAGCAGGTCGAGGAGCTCAGGGCCAATGCACAGGAAGTTGTGGTTGAGGCATATACGAACTCCGGGACCGGCCTCGTCACCGCGGCGTTTACGGCGGGTTCGATCCAGGACCTTCTGACCAGCCAGACACTCATCGGTCAAGCCACCGATCGCGACCTCGCTTCTCTCGACCTCCTGACGGCCGTCAACCGCGAGAACGATCGCCTGAAGGTCGAGATAGCCGCGAAACGCTCTGAGGTCCAGATCCTCGAGGAGAAACAAGTCGCCGTCGTCGAGCGCCTCTCCGAGGCGCGGGAGAAGGCCGACGCGGTCTTCGCCTACGCCCAGGACAAGTATCAGGACGTCTACGCGGCGTATCAGGAAGAACTCCGGCGTCAAGCCGAAGCAGAGGCCCGACGCAGAGAAGCGGAGGCAGCCGCTGCTCGGGCAGCGAACAACTCGTCGGGTGCCGCGAGCAGTTCTGCCGCTGCCGGCCTCCCGGCGGTCACCACGGCCGGTGTCGTATGTCCCGTTGCCGGCAACACATGGTTCATAGACACCTGGGGCGCTTCTCGACCCGGGGGCCGCACCCACAAGGGCGTCGACATGTCCGGCGCGCAAGGGACTCCCCTCGTCGCCATGAACTCCGGCAAGGTCCGCCTCAACTGGCACTCTGCGGGTGGGCGCCAGGTCTACGTCTATGCCGACGACGGCAATTTCTACTACTACGCCCACCTGAGCGGCTACGCCGCCGGGTTGAGCAATGGGCAGCGGGTGAACAAGGGGCAGCTCATCGGGTACATGGGTGCCACCGGCAACGCGTCGGTGTCTCACCTCCACCTCGGCATGGGCCGCATCGGCGGCGCCTACGTGAATCCGTATCCGACCGTCCGAGCGGTCTGCTGAGGGCGCTTCGCGCCGTAGTCAGGAGTCCGGACGCGGCGGGCCTCATCTTCGCGGTCGTGGCTCCCAGGCCGCCCCCTCCCGCCCTCGCTGCGCTCAGGCATCCTCCCCCACTTCGTGAGGGAGGCGAAGACCCCTTCTTGTCTCTCCCACCGCCAGGTGGGGGAGACGCGGCCGAGCTGATGCTCGGTCGCAGAGGGGGCACTCCGCGGCAGACCTCAACTTCGCGATCCTGGCTCCCAGGCCGCCCACTGTCAGTACCCTCTTCCATTCATGCCCGCCTTGATCCACGCGCACGAACTCACGAAGAAGTTTGGGGACTTCGTTGCCGTCGACGGCATCAACTTCGCCGTCGAGGAGGGTGAGTCGTTCGGGTTCCTCGGGCCGAACGGCGCTGGCAAGACATCGACCATGCGGATGATCGGTGCGGTGAGCCCGATAACGAGCGGTTCGCTCTCGGTTCTGGGCCTCGACCCTGAGCAACAGGGACCGCAACTGCGCGACCGGCTTGGGGTTGTCCCACAAGAGGACAACCTCGACGAGGAGCTGACGGTCTACGACAACCTGATGATGTACGGCCGCTACTTCGACCTGCCCCGTGCGGCCATCAGAGACCGCATCGACGAACTTCTCGACTTCGTGCAACTCACCGAAAAGAGCAAGTCGAAGGTCGAGGCGCTCTCGGGAGGGATGAAACGGCGCCTCACGATCGCTCGCGGCCTGATCAACGAACCAGACATGCTGATCCTCGATGAACCAACGACCGGTCTCGATCCTCAGGCCCGCCACGTCCTGTGGGACCGGCTGTACCGGCTCAAACAGAAGGGTGTGACGCTCATCATCACCACCCACTACATGGAAGAAGCGGAGCAACTGTGCGACCGGCTCGTGATCATGGACAAGGCCAAGATCGTTGCCGAGGGTTCGCCGCGTTCACTGATCGAGGAGTACGCGCCGCGTGAGGTTGTTGAGATCCGATTCCCGCCGGGTGTCTTGGATGAGGTCGCCGACCGGGTCGAAGGCTTCGCTCCTCGCTCCGAGATCCTTGCCGACCGTGCGCTTCTCTACACCGACGACGCCGAGCAGACGATCTCCCGCGTCACGGCGGATGGGCTCGAACCTGAGACCATCCTGGCGCGGAGGTCATCGCTCGAGGACGTGTTCCTCCGCCTGACGGGCCGCTCGCTCGTCGACTGATGGCAACACCCCTCGCACTTCGTGTCTTCGAGTCCGAGGCCCGTGTCTATCGCCGTACGTGGAGAGCCTCGGTCTTCTCGAGCTTCCTCAGCCCCGTTCTCTATCTCGCGGCAATGGGTCTGGGCCTCGGTTCTCTCGTCGATGCAAACCTGCCGGAGGGAGTCGAGGGAGTCTCGTATCTGACGTTCCTCGCCCCCGGGCTCCTGGTCGCGACGGCGATGCAGACCGGTGCCAGTGAGGGTGCATGGAAGGTGATGGCGGGGATCAAGTGGCTCAAGACCTACCACGCACGGCTCGCCACCCCGATCAGCATCTCCGGTCTCGTCTACGGCCACATGTTGTGGTCCGGGGCACGCGTCCTCATGGTGTCGGTCGTCTTCTCCCTCGTCATGGCTGCGTTCCGTATTGCCCCGTTGTGGCAGTCGCTCCTGGCCGCCGGCCCGGCACTCCTCGTCGGCCTCGGGATGGCGGCTGTGACGACCGCGTTCACCGCGAGGATCGATGACGAGGGGGCACTCCCCCTGTACTTCCGATTGGTCGTCATCCCGATGTTCCTGTTCTCAGGGGCGTTCTTTCCGATCACCCAACTTCCCGGCTGGCTCCAGGCGGTCGCCCTCGCAACCCCGATGTACCACGGGGTCGAGCTGAGTCGAGCAATTGTGGTCGGGACAGAACCGCCCATCGCGTGGTGGCTCAGCGTCCTGTATCTCCTGGCCTGGATCGTCGCAGGGATCGCACTCTCTCTCGGTCCGTTCCGGAAACGCCTCACACCATGACCACGGGACCGCTGCTCACACGCGTCGTTCCTCCGCTGCCCCGCAGATGGAGGGGAAAGTACCTCGTCGAGCGAAACCTCATGGCCACCAAGGCGTTCTGGCCGGTCTTCCTCTCCGGCTTCTTCGACCCGGTCTTCTACCTCCTGGCGATCGGTGTCGGGATCGGCCAACTCGCGGGTGATGTCGAGGTGGCCGGGATGCCGGTCGACTACACCGCATTCGTCGCCCCGGCGATGCTCGCTGCGTCTGCGATGAACGGCGCCATCTACGAGTCGACGAACATGTTCTTCAAGCTCAAGTACGGCAAGATCTACGATGGGATCCTGTCGACACCACTCCAGGCTCGGGATGTGGCCACCGGAGAGATCGCCTGGTCGTTGGCTCGCGGCTCCATCTACTCCCTGGCGTTCCTCCTCGTAATGGCTGTCATGGGACTCATTCAATCGCCGTACGGAATCCTCGCATTCCCCGCCGCCATCCTCATCGGCTTCGCATTCGGTGCAGCGGGTGTTGCTGCCACGACCTACATGAGAACATGGCAGGACCTCGACCTTGTGACCCTGGTGACCTTGCCGCTCTTCCTCTTCTCGGCGACGTTCTATCCAATCGACGTCTACCCGGAGTTCGTCCAGATGGTGACATGGATCTCGCCGCTCTACCACGGTGTGGTGCTGATCCGTGGCCTCACCCTCGGGATCCTCGAGTGGACGATGCTGATCAATGTCGCATACCTCGCGACATGGGGCATCGTGGGGTCGATGGTCACCTCCCGTCGTATCGGCGCGTTGCTCTTGAAGTAGAGCGAGTTCCACCACACGTGAAATAGCCAATCGACGAAAGCCGTTCCACAAGTGTCCGACAGTTGATACGCTCGGCCGACGGCGACGATGAAGGAGAACCCATGACCAGCCGCACGCTGAGTGTGCCCGAGATCTCATGCGGACACTGCAAGTCGGCGATCGAGGCAGCCGTCTCGACACTCGACGGCGTGGATCACGTTGAGGTTCAGATCGACGCGAGCACCGTGCAGCTCGACTACGACGGCACGGACGCCACGCTCAACACGATCGTGACGGCAATCGAGGACGTCGGATACGAAGTCCCGGACCAGGCCTGACACCGAGTGAGCCCGGCCCCACCCGACACGATTGCGTTCGACGTCGAGGGGATGACGTGTGCCTCGTGTGCGCTGCGCATTGAGCGGGTGCTCGGCCGACAGGACGGGGTCGAGTCGGCGGTCGTGAACTTCGCCGGCCAGGAGGCCAGAGCTGTCGTGGATCCCGGAACCGTCGATATCGACGGCCTCCAGGCGGCCATTGGGAAGCTCGGGTACGAGATCACGCCGTTCGCAGAGGGTGAGGACCGCCGCTCGCTGACCGAACGATACGACGAGGAGGTCGCCTTCCAGAAGCGGAACGTGATCGGTGCGGCCGTCCTCACCGTACCTGTGATGATCCTGGCGATGCTCGGCCCGGACGCTCGCTGGTCGGAGATCGTCCAGGGTGTGCTCACCACCGTCGTGGTCTTCTGGTTCGGCCGTCAGTTCCACGCGGCGGCGTGGAAACAGATCACATCGCTCAGCCCGGCCATGGACACGCTGGTGTCGGTTGGCACCGTGACAGCATGGGGCTACTCGGTGTGGGCGGTCTTCGCCGGCTATCCGGTGTTCTTTGAGACGGCGGCGATGATCGCGACGCTCATCCTGCTCGGCCGCTACTTCGAAGCACGAGCGAAGGGTCGCGCTTCGCACGCGATCACAAGCCTGCTCGAACTCGGGGCGAAACAGGCCCGGGTGAGAAACGGTGATGTCGAGGAGATGGTCGACCTCGACGACCTCACGGTCGGCTCGGTTGTCATCGTGCGGCCCGGCGAGAAGATCCCGACCGACGGTCGAATCGCCGCCGGAACGTCATCGGTAGACGAGTCGATGCTCACGGGCGAATCCGCTGCCGTCGACAAGTCGGCAGGGGACGACGTCTTTGGTGCGACGATCAACCAGCAGGGACTCCTCGAGATCGAGGTAACGCGCCTTGGCGGGAACACCGCACTCGCGCAGATCGTGAAGCTCGTCGAAGAAGCCCAGGCATCGAAGGCTCCGGTGCAGCGCCTGGCCGACCAAGTCAGCGGAGTCTTCGTGCCTGCGGTGATCGCGGTCGCCATCGTGACATTTGTGGCATGGATGATCCTCGACGGCGACATCACCAACGCCATGCGCAGTGCGGTCGCTGTTCTCATCATCGCGTGCCCCTGTGCAATGGGGCTCGCGACACCCACCGCGATCATGGTCGGCTCGGCCAGGGGGGCCGAGCAGGGCGTGTTGTTCAAGTCGGCCGAGGTGTTCGAACGGGCGAAAGCAATCGACACCGTCGTCTTCGACAAGACGGGCACCCTCACCCGCGGTGCGATGACGCTCACCACGATCGAGACCAACGAGCAGGCCGATCGTTTCCTCACCCTCGTCGGATCCGTCGAGGCAGCCTCCGAACATCCGATCGGCATGGCGGTTGCGCTCGGAGCCGAAGAACGAGACCTCACGCTGCAGCCGGTTGAAGACTTCGTGGCCCGCCGCGGGCTCGGCGTGGAGGGCACCGTCGACGGAGTGGGGGTCGCCGTTGGGCGGACACTGCTCATGGACGAACTAGGAATCGACATCCCGGACAGTTATGCGGCAGCCATGGAACGGATAGAGGGTGCGGGACACACGGCCTTCCTCGCGGCGTGGGGCGGTCGAGTGCGCGGTGCGATCGGGGTCGCCGACACGGTGAGAGCCTCGTCGAAAGCTGCGGTCTCCGAACTTCACGACCTCGATGTCGACGTTGCGATGCTGACCGGAGACAACACACGCACCGCAGAAGAGATTGCTTCAGAGGTTGGTATCTCGCGCGTGATCGCCGGGGTTCTTCCTGCCGGCAAGGCAGACGAGGTCAGCCGCCTCCAGCGCTCGGGGCGTTCAGTCGCCTTTGTCGGCGATGGGATCAATGACGCCCCCGCGCTCACACGAGCTGACCTCGGAATGGCGGTTGGCTCGGGGACCGACGTCGCAATCGAAGCCGGTGACGTTGTTCTCATGTCGGGCGACCCGCAACTCGCTGTCACGGCTCTCGGGCTCGCGCGGGCGACCTTCCGAACAATCAAGCAGAACCTGTTCTGGGCATTCGTCTACAACATCGCTGCGATCCCGCTCGCAGCGCTCGGTTTCCTCAATCCGATGATCGCCGCAGCCGCGATGGCGTTCTCTTCGGTCTCGGTGGTCACGAACTCGCTGAGACTTCGCCGCTTCGGCAAGACTTGACAAACACGCCGCTCCCCGCTGGCCTCAGGCCTCACATGGACATCACGACCTTCATCACACCCGGTCTTGGAGACTCGACCTACCTCTTCGAACACGACGGAGTGGGAATCCTCGTCGACCCTCAAAGGGACATCGACCGCTTCGTCGAAGCAGCGGCCGGTCTCGACACGCGATTCGTTCTCGAGACCCATCTCCACAACGACTACGTCTCAGGCGGACGGTTCGCAGCTGCAGCGACCGGCGCCGAACTCGTGCTCCCCGCATCGTCCGGAGCGGCGTTCGACCACCGGGCCGCCTTCCACATGGAAGACCTCAACGGCGGCAGCTTCACCGTCCGTCCGATCCACACGCCGGGCCACACCCCGGAACACGTGAGCTATCTGGTCCTCGTCGATGGTGAAGCGGTCGCACTGTTCTCCGGCGGCAGCTTGCTCGTCGGATCAGCCGGCCGGAGCGATCTCCTCGGCATGGCCCGCGCCGAGTCACTGGCCAAACTCCAATTCGGATCGGTGTCACGCCTCAGCCAGTTGCCGGACCACGTGGGGCTCTACCCGACCCACGGAGCAGGATCGTTCTGCACATCATCGGTCGCGGAAACCGCCGCATCGACCATCGGCAACGAGAAGCGGTCCAACCCTGTGCTCGCACATGGAACGGCCTCCTCGTTCGTGCAGGAAGCCCTGACCGGACTCCAGCCCTACCCGGATTACTACGCCTATATGGGTCCAATCAACCTCGCAGGACCCGAGCCGATGCCGGCTGTCTCGGCACCCCTGATTGCCGTCGATGATGTTCCCGCCGGTGCCCACATCGTCGATATCCGCCCACAGGCCGACTACGCCGCCGGGCATCTCCCTGGCTCGTATGGTCTCGAATTCGAAGATCAGATGGGAGTGTGGGCCGGCTGGCTTGTGCCGTTCAACGACCCGATCGTGCTCGTTGCCAACACCAACCAAGACACAACGGCAGCCACCGTCCAGCTGGCACGGATCGGCTACGACCGCGTCGTCGGTGTTATCACCAATCTCGGGGATCGGGACGACCTCTCTACATACCGCCTGGCATCACTCGCCGACCTCAGATCGGAGCTAGATGGCGCCTCTCCGCAGGTTCTCGACGTTCGAGCGCCGGGTGATTGGGAGGTATCGACGATCCCCGGCTCGTTCCTGCGCTACGTTCCCGACCTCCGTACCCAACTCCCGGAGGGCCTTGATCCAGATCGGCCGGTCTGGGTGATCTGCGGCGGCGGCTACCGATCACAAATGGCCGTCCGCTACCTCGAAGCAGGCGGATTCGAACCCATCGTCGTGACGGGCGGTGGAGTCGCAGAGGTGCTGGCAGACGATCAGGCGTAGTCCTCACAGAGTTGCACGATGCTTGCCGCAACCTCGTCCACTGCCTTGTCGGCCGCGGAGCTGAGACCAACGCCCGGTTCAACCTTGTCGATCTCAATGCCGTAGATGACCATGGCCGCGGGGAGCACTCCAACGGCGTCTCCAAGATCGATCGCCTCTGCGAGGCCGACGAGGTGGGTCGACGCCGATCGCCAGGCCGAGGGGAACCCCTGCATCCCGTCGATACGTTGGATCGAACCCGCCACACCGCCAGAGACAACGGCATCCACGATGACGGCCAGGCCGGCATCGCGCCACGTCTCGAGAAGGTGGGTGGCATCCCCAACAGATTCGACCAGCACGACGGATTCGGGGACGCGATCCGCGAGCCGGTCAATCACGACCGGCCCGGCCCCATCGTCTCCCATCACTCGGTTTCCGACGCCGATGACGACAACTTCAGACACGTTCGACCGTAAGGTCGAGGAAGTGTGTCGCACACGAGATACACGGGTCGTAGTTGCGGATCGACTGCTCCAGGACCCACGACAGCTCGGGATCAGGGAGATCCAGATGCTGCTCGAGTACGAATCTCAAATCCGACTCGATCGTCAGCTGATTCTGTGCCGTAGGTGGCGTGATCTGAGCGTCTGCGATCCGGCCATCCTCGTGGAGCCGATACTGGTGGTAGAGCATGCCGCGTGGCGCTTCCGTTGCGCCGTGGCCCACTCCCGCCTTCGGTGTGTAGGCGATGTACGGCTCAGCAGGTTCCTCATACTCGTCGATGATCCGCAGCGCCTCTTCGATCGCGTAGAGCGTTTCCACACTCCGCACGATGATGCTCTTGAACGGGTTGTTGCACACCGGTTCCAGCCCCGCATCAAGCGCGGACTGCTGCGCGAGCGGTGTCAGCTTGTCGAAGTTGATCGCATACCGAGCCAACGGACCCACGTGATAGGCACCGCGCCCGCGCACTCTGCTGTGGAGCGCGTTCGAACGCTCTACGTGCTCTTCAGTGAAGAACTCGTTGAACTGAGACACCGGGATGTCGATGCCCTTGTTCGAAACGATGTTGCCCTCGTTGAACGGGTACTCGTCGGGATGGCACACCGAGACATACTCGAAGTCGAGTTCCGCCTCCGGGAACGTGAACCCGGCCGTCCAGTTGATCGTCTCGACAGCAGCGTCTTTCGCCCACTCGAGTTCGGGGACAAGCGCCTGCAACTCCTTCTTCGTCGGAGCGCGATAGAACCCGCCGACGCGAACATTGATCGGGTGAATCTCCCGACCGCCGAGGAGTGCGACGATGTCGTTCCCGGCCTTCTTCAACCGGAGGCCCCGCTCGACCACCTCTCGATGATCCGCAGCCATGTGGATGCCGCTCTGGTAGCCAAGGAAGTCGGGTGCGTGCAGTAGGTACACGTGGAGCACGTGGCTCTCGATCCACTCACCGCAGTAGATGAGCCGGCGCAACTCACGCAGGGAACCGCCGACGGTGACGTCGAAGGCGTCCTCCATCGCATGGACGGAACTCATTTGATACGCGATCGGGCAGATCCCGCAGATACGTGCGGTGATGTCCGGCGCATCGGTGTGCGGGCGGCCGCGCAGGAACGCTTCGAAGAACCGGGGTGGCTCGAAGATCGAGAACTCGACGTCCTCGATCTTGTCATCAACGACCTTGACCCGCATCGAGCCTTCACCCTCAACTCGCGCCAGGTACTCGACAGAGATCTCTCTCGCGTTCGTCATCGCGCACCTCCGATCTCGATCGATGTCTCTCGACGGTCGCTCTCCACGCGGAATGCCTCCGACCATGCGTTGAAGCCGCGCAGGGAATTGACGATCTCCCGATCCGACAGTCCCATCATCTCCCAGTTCTTGGCCAGCGAGGCTGCGTTTGCGCTCTCCATTGGGCCGAAGCAGCCGTAGCAGCCGCGGTCGTAGGTGGGGCACAGGGCATTGCAGCCGGCCTGCGTGATTGGACCGAGGCATACGGTGCCGTGTGACACCATCACACACGGATTGCCCTTTGCCTTGCATTCCACACACACGCTGTAGGTCGGGATGTTCGGCTTGCGTCCCTGCAGGAACGCAACGAGCACCTCGAGCAACTGGTACTTCGAGATTGGGCAACCACGGAGTTCGAAGTCGACCGGTACGTAGTCGGCGATCGGCGTCGACTCCTGCAACGTATCGATGAACTCCGGGTGGGCGTACACATAGGCGTTGAAGTCGTCGACGTCCTTCCAGTTCCGCAACGCCTGGATCCCGCCGGCGGTTGCACACGCGCCGATCGTGATCAGCACGGTCGTCTCGTCGCGGATCTGCTGGATCCGATCCCGGTCGTGTGGGGTTGTGATCGACCCCTCGACCAGTGTGACGTCGTAGGGCGGCGGCAGAACCTCGCGAGATGCTTCCATGAAGTTGGCGATCTGCACAACACCGGCGACGGCGAGCAACTCATCCTCGAGGTCGAGCAGGCTCAGCTGACACCCGTCACAGGACGCGAACTTGTGGACGGCGAGTGTTGGTAGCGCCACGTCAAACCTCCCTGATCCAGCACGAGCCAGCCATCTGGGCGCATGTCATCACAGGGCCGTCTTTGCAGAGGAAGAACTTCCCGAGTTGACAGTGGCCGCACAACCCGACCCCGCATTTCATGTTGCGCTCCATCGAAACGTAGAGGCGGTCATCAGTGAGCCCGCCCCGTTCGAGCGCTTGGATCGTGAAGCGCATCATCACTTCCGGTCCACAAACGAACGCGATGGCAGTGTCCCCGTCGAACGATGAGCGTCCAACCAGCGAGGTCACGACACCGACCGGCCCACGCCACGAGTCATCGGCCTGGTCGACGGTGATGAGGACCTCGAGGTCGAACCGACCACGCCACTCGTGAATCTGCGACGCGAAGAGCAGGTCGCTCGGTGATCGAGCGCCATACATCAGCGTCACGTTCTCATATCGCTCGCGATGATTGAGCACGTCGAACACCACCGGCCGCAGCGGCGCCAGACCCACACCACCGGCCACGATCAACACATCCCGGCCTTCTGCCGCCTTGGTGTCCCACGCGGTGCCGAATGGTCCCCGAACGCCGACGTAGTCGCCCGGCCGCAGCCCAACAAGGGCGTCGGTGACGGCCCCAACCGCCCGGATCGTCTGGACGATCTTCGTGGAGTCTTCGGGATCGCCGCTGATCGAGATCGGGACTTCGCCGATGCCGAACGCGTAGAGCATCGTGTATTGGCCGGGGAGGAAGCTCCAATCGTCTCCCGGCGGCTCGACTTCGAGCGTGTAGGTGTCTTGCAGTTCCTGCTCCACGCTGAGGATCCGGCATGGTGCCGGGCTCATCACGTGGGCGTCGGCCTTAACGGAAAGTTGAGTAGACATCGAGCAATTGGATCCTGAGTGCTTGCATGCGGGTGACGATGACCTCGGTGAACCGTCTCAGGAGCTCGTACCCGAGCTCCGGGTCGGCCAACGAGATCTTCTTCAGCTGTGGCCCATCGAACTGGACCGCTGTGACTTCGCTTCGGACATTGGCATCGAAGTTCCACCGATAAGGCGGATACATCCACGACCAGCCGACGAAATCACCGCGGTGCAGGGTTTGAATCGTCTTCGCTCCGTGTTCCTGGGTCCGGAGCGAGAGCGCCACGTCGCCGTCGAGGATGAGGTACGACCGCCTGGCTGGACCACCTTCGACGAACATCACGGCGCCTTCTTCGAACGTCACGAGCCTCGCCGTCTCTGAAACGGCCCGGAGCTGTTCGTCCGTCATGCTCTTGAAAAACGGTTGATCGATGAGTATGTCGAACACTTCGCTCATTCGGCTGCCTCCTTGACGCTTGGTGTGCCGACCGCGACCCGACGAACGTCTCGTTCCCGAATCTCGGCCGCCTCCTTCGTGATGTCGATCCCAACCGGGCACCAGGTGATGCAACGGCCGCAGCCAACACACCCGATCTCCCCGAACTGGTCCTGCCAAGACGCCAGTTTGTGGGTGAGCCACTGCCGGTAGCGAGGACCGGGGGACGGCCTCACCGGGCCGCCGTTGACGTAGGAGAAGTCGAGTGTGAAACACGAGTCCCACGTCCGTACACGTTCGGTTTCGGTGCCATCGAGAGACAAGTGGTCCTCGATGCTCGAACAGAAGCATGTCGGACAGACCAACGTGCAGTTCGTACAGGAAAGACAGCGTTTCGCGATCTCGTCCCAATAGGGGTTCTCGAGGTTGCCCAGGAGCACCTCTTTCAATCCATCGGTCTCCAGGAAACGACCCATGTTTTCGGCGGCACGAACCACCATCCGGCGGGCGCCAACGAGCTCCTCATCGAGTGCGTCCCGGGAGGTCAGCGACGCAAGGACTTCGGATCCCTCGTCGCTCCCAGCCTCGGCCAGGAAGTAGTGGGTGTTTCCGTCGAGGACCTCGGTCAGCGCAATGTCGTAGCCATCCGATACTCCAGGCCCGGTATCCAGCGAGTCGCAGAAGCAGGTCGGCGCCGGTTCCGTGCAGTTCACTGCGACCGTGAACGACTGGTTGCGTCGCCCGGCGTAGACGGGGTCTCGAACCGAGCCGTAGACGTTGTCCTGAACCTTCAACGCTGCGACCTCGCAGGGTCTCGCGCCGAAGAACGCGTACCGAGGGGGCTCTTCCGGAGCGACCGTCTCGAAACCTCCATCGGTACGGATGCCTTTCCAAAAGACCGTTCCCGGCGGAGTGGTGAACTTCCGGAACGACTGGGGCCCGACGACATACCCGAAGAGGGCGCCGTCGCCTCGTTCCTCAAGCCGGTAGGTGCCGGCCTCCTGACGATCGCGGAGGCCAACAGGGAGGTCGTCGGTCGAGGTGATCGTGTCGTACATGATCGTTTGACCGCGAACGGTCGGTCCGACGACTTCGTAACCTCGATCGGCGAGCGCGCTAATGAGGGCGTCGACACCCTCACGTTCGATGACGAGTGATTCTTTCACGTCTCCATCCTGGGATGCTTCCCGACACGGTAAGAACCGACACCGACCGCATCTAGGGCCGGAAGCCTCGGGCCGTGGGCCGTTCGGCCCTATCAGAAACTCGATGGGCGCTACGACACCTGCCCGATAGCCTTCCACGGGTGGACCCCGTACGACGCTTTGAACGACCCACCCTTCGCCGGCCGCGCGCCGTCGTAGCTTTCGAGGGATGGAACGACGCTTGTGATGCCGCGTCCGGGGCGCTGCGGCACCTCCTCGAACGCTGGGATGTCGATCGGCCGTTCGCCGCAATCGAGCCCGAGGAGTTCTTCGACTTCCAGGAGCACCGTCCCTCGGTGTCCGTACTTGACGGCACGGTCCAGTCGATGACCTGGCCCGAGACCCGCTTCTACGCCATCAGCCGGCCCGACCTCGACCACGACATCATTGTGGTCGTCGGAGACGAGCCGACGTTCCGATGGAAGACCTTCGCCAGGACCGTTATCGCCGTGCTCGCCGACTGCGGGGTCGAGTCGGCCACGATGCTCGGCGCATACATCGGATCGGTGACACATTCGATGCCGGTCCCGCTGTCCGGCGTGGCAACCGATCTCTCGAATCTCGACGGAACAGGGCTCCCACCCACCGACTACGAGGGCCCAACCGGAATCGTTGCAGTACTCGGCGAGGCATGCAAAGAGG
>Ga0316198_10001400_pt1 | contig 14145 bp, 12 predicted proteins | sample OudBieAanoxic_MG_FD_204935 | JGI IMG/M metagenome (GOLD analysis project Ga0316198, IMG submission 204935) | Coastal sediment microbial communities from Oude Bieten Haven, Netherlands - site A anoxic | ecosystem: Environmental > Aquatic > Marine > Coastal > Sediment | place: Netherlands...
GATTTTCTCCTTTATACGATTTATCAACCATTCCGGTTTAAGAACCCTTGCTTCTTCACCGAACGACAATATCCATGAGAGCAATTCGGGTTTCGAGGAGGCAATGAATTTCAGGATTGTTTTACCGTTCTTTTTACGAATGGATTGAACTGGACTCCAAATCCGTTCAGCCACGTATTTTGCAAAATACCCTTTGAATTCAACTTCGACCTCTAATGCATCTTCTTTAATCAATCCAAAGTTCTGTTTAAAAACTCTGCCAAAGTCATAATTGGCAGGAGGTACGTAAAGACGCTGGGTGACTTGTATTTTTTTTATTCGGTGAATTGCCAGTATGGGATCAAATTTTGGTGTTACATAGGTTTTTCCGGGTGCCTTTGCCAGTTGCGCATGTATATATACAGAATCATTGTGAGAAAATATTTTTAACGGTTTTATGTAAAACCGCTTGGCTTTGGTTTCTAATATTGATTTGTAGATAACGCTACAAATCTTCCGATCATCCATCGCATCAATTAATGTTCGTATTGTTTCCTGTTGGGGTGTATAATCGATGCTTCCTGATTGAAAAGAGTCGAAATGCTGCAACCCGCCATTATTTTCATGGGATAAAGTTGACTGGCTTTTTTCTACGCCCCTTGACACCTCTTCAAACATCTCTTTGCCGATAAGATGTTCAGCAAATGTCTTGCACATGCAAAGTGCGTTCAATTCTGCTTCGGTAATATTCAGGGAAGGGTTGCTATTTTTTAGGCGCTGAATTCGATAATATTTTCTTTTACCTTCTAAGTATTCCTCTATTTCTACCCCATAAGAACGACGGATATCGTCCACCAGACGTAACACCGTCTGTTTCGAACAATTGAGCATGCGAGAAAGTTCGATCAGTGAATGGCTGCGTTGCGTGAACAGAAGCTTTGCAAAAAGGCTGATCAATTTCTGGCCGTAACTGCTGTAGTAATTTTTTTTCTCCGGCATACTATCTCCCAGAATTGTGCATTTCCATTCCGCAATATGGAACGATATTGGATTATATTGACCGTATCATCCGAAACGTTAGTGTCAGAGTAAATAACTCACTAATAATTATCGGTATCTTTAAAAGAAACTGTAGGAGGCTATTTTGCAATTTCCATCGCTTGACACCGATATTTCCACCAGTGGAATCCACATAGAGCCAGATGCCAATGATCTTTATGTATTAAAGAAATGTATCATCTGGCTGGAACGGCATACCCGTAGATATCCATGCTTTGATTCTGAAACGATGAAATTATTATGCTGGCTTTTAGGTTCAGACATGCAAGAGCTTGGAAAGTTTATGCTATCCAATGTTGAAATAGAGGATAGACTCCGGTTTGAAGGAGAAATTTCCGAGACAGCATTGGATCCTTATGATTTTTCACAGGAAACGACCAAGTTGTTCCGTGAATCAAAATCGGTCACAAAACATAGGTTCTGGCACCAGGCATCCAGATTGTTGAAGAAGAAATTATCATCTCCAAAAATTCATAAGAAATCTGAAATTGAAAAAAATATAATTGCCCTGAATAAATTGTTTGACCTCAGTGACAGGGAAGCAGAGCTTTGTACGTTTATGTTTATTGCCAATACATACACGTATGCTGAAGAATATTTTATATCCCACATTGAATGCCACCGGTTTGCCGGACAAAAATATCTGGCCAATATTCTCGGGGTCAGTAAAAAAGAACTTCATCCTGTTATATATGGAAAGCTCACCAAAATCGGATTGTATGAGGTTGATAAATGGGGAATCAGTGCTGAGAATGAATTTTTAAATTTAATCCAGAATCCGTCAGATCAAAATATCACAAAAAAGTTTTATGAACCGGTTCCAAAAGGGACTGTTTCACTCAACAATTTTTTAGTTGAAAAAGACAACACAGCTCATGTTTTAAATCTTTTTCAAGCCAGGGCCGACTCACCTACCCATATCTTGCTTTACGGCCCCCCGGGAACGGGTAAAACAAGTTTTGCATACAGCTTGTTAGACCGGATAAAAATTCCCTCATATGAAATTGCCCGTGGTGAAGAAAATACCACCAAACACAGAAGAGCTTCCATTATTGCCTGCCTGAATACAACCAATTTCAATCAAGGTTCAATTATTCTGGTCGATGAGGCAGACAACTTGCTGAATACACGAAATTCCTGGTTTATGAATGGAGAAACTCAAGACAAGGGCTGGCTCAATCATCTTCTTGATCAGCCAGGAACACGGATGATCTGGATAACCAATCGAATCGATTCCATTGAAGATTCCGTTTTGCGTCGGTTTGCATTCAGTCTTCCTTTTAAATCCTTCAACAAATCTCAAAGAGTGTTGTTATGGGACAGCATAATCAGGAAAAATAGGTGCAAAACCTCTTGCAATCAGGCTGATATCACCAATTTTGCTAATAAGTATGATGTCAATGCAGGCGTTATAGATATGGCCATAAGAAAAGCCAAAGAAAATTACATCTCTTCAAAATTCCATTTTCTCAACACAATAGAGATGACTCTGGGATCTTATCAAACACTCGTCAACGATGGAGAGGACCCATCAGCAAAGATGAAATTGAAAAGAACTATTCCATCGATGGTTTAAATGTTGACGGAGATCTGGAGACCATGTTCAACCAGCTTGAAACGTTTGATGCCTACCTGAGAAATGAGAAACAGCATCATGTGATGAACATGAACCTTTTGTTTTATGGACCATCGGGCACCGGTAAAAGTGAATTGGCCAGATACATAGCAAACCGGCTTGACCGTAAATTAATTTGCAAACGTATCAGTGATTTGCAAAGCAAATATGTTGGAGATGGAGAAAAAAATATAAAGCGTGCTTTCCAGGAAGCAGAATCTGAGGAGGCCGTACTGATTATAGATGAAGCGGATTCGTTATTGTTCAGCCGTGACCGGGCAAACCATTCCTGGGAAATCAGCTTCACCAATGAGTTTTTAACCCAGATGGAAAGATACAGAGGCATCCTCGTATGTACCACCAATCGGCTGGGTGATCTTGATGCGGCATCCCTTCGTCGGTTCAATCATAAAATCGGCTTTGATTATCTGACTGCCAGAGGAAATCTGCTATTTTATGACTTATTACTGCAACCCTTATGCCCTGACCTGATAGACCCGTTGTCAGTAAAGGAGCTAAAACAAACAAAAAACTTAGCCCCCGGGGATTTTAAACTGGTTCGGAATCGATATTCGTTCCACCCCCAAAATGATATCAAGCCTGCAATTTTGATTGATTCACTGAAAAAAGAAGCCAAGCTGAAAATCAATCATGGACATATTAAACGGATTGGCTTCTAACAGGCCCGTTACCCGGCAGCGATTGAAACGCTTTTATTCTCTATTTCAATTGATCAATCAGCAGGCAGCTAATCTCTCCATAACTCACCCAGTGAATGGCCATACCCGCCACGTTCAGTCCCAAGCCTTCATAAATGGCCTTGGCATAGCAGTCCAGCTGGGGCCAGTACCGCAAGAAACGCTCATGGCGGTCTTCGGTTTCATCAGATTTATGATCTACGATCCAATAGCCGTCATCGGTTTCTACCAGTAAGTCGATCGTCCCACTGATAACACTGCCTGATTGATCAGATCCAACGATGGGAACCTCCCAGTGAAGTGCAGTCGGTTGAAATCGGTCGGATACCATTTGCATAAATGCTTTGGCTGTCGACTTCATTGCCTGCCAGTCTGTGCCTTCAATGTCAATTCCAATAGCAGCGCGTGCATGCTGGTCAGAAATCCCCTGACACAACAACTCAAGCGTGCGATGAACGATCAGGCCACGTTCGGCGCCAGAGGGGATCGTCAATATCAATGGCTGGCCATAGTTGATGGTTGAAATCGGAGATGGTTTCATTTCCCCCTCCAGGCCGTGAAGGCTTGAAGGTGTTAAGAATTCTGGTGTCAGTAGTGTTGGCGGATCTGTGTCATGTAAAGCCCTCCTGCCAATTGTAGGGAGCAATTGTGTCAACGGAGAAACTGCTGACTCGAAAATCGTAGGAGGTTCCTTGTCGGCGGCCGTCACGCGGCAAGGAAATTCTTGGCCTCCCACATACATGCGGTTGGCATCAAGGTGCATACGCGCCAATGCCTCCAATAGATGCCAGGACGTATAACGCGTGCTCTCTGCAAGCTGTTGCGGCCATTCCAGAATCAATTGTTCTCTCGCTCTTGTCAGGGCAACATAGAGCAGATTCAGCCCTTCCTCACGCGCTTTTTCGTCCAGTGAAAATTGAAATCGATCATTGGTTTCAGATGCGGCAAACGCGGGTGAAAAGGCGATTCTGGCGTTGTCCAGGATTGCATCCAAATCGTTGAAGCTCGTGTACGCGATGTCTAAACTGGGAAGTCGACCGTTGACATCCCTATCCAAGGTTGTCACCACGACGATAGGCCACTCCATGCCTTTGGCGGCGTGCCAGGTGAATAACTGGACGGCATCTTCGTCATGCACCTGGGGTGTTGGCTGCCGGTCGCCATCTTTTTCCTCAATTTTTCGAAGCAGCCATGCCATAAAGGTCTTTAAACCGCTTCCGTAAAAACCACCTCCTGCCAACGCCTCCCGATCCGTCTGCACAAATGCCTCTGCCTCAGCCTGCAATCTAAGCAGGTTGGCACGCGCCTGAGCGGCGTCAGGCCAGCTTGAAACGATGTCATAAAGCCCCATGACCTCGATGGTTTGGGCGACCAGCTCGTCCACGGTCAGCGCATCACTGTGGTTGGCAATCTCAACCAGTTGATCCAGCAAAGGCAGCGTCAGTTTTTTTCCCTCCAGCAACGCGTCCGCAGCCGAGCTCAAATCGTCATCGCCCAATTCGGTAACCGCCAAATAAAGGGCTGCATGACGATCGTTAGGATCCGCCACGAGGCTGAGCCCGTGATATAAAAGCTGAACGGAACGGCTCGAGAACCAGCCGTCCTGCTCCAGCCGTGAACTGACGCCCAATGCGCTAAGCTCATCGGCGTACATTTTTAGTCTTTTGTGGGTAAGCCCGAGAATGGCGATATCCTCACCACGCACCCGTCGGTGACGCTTCAAATGGGGATCGTAAACCTCTGTTTGATTGTCCGTCAGAATCGCTTTGATTCGCGCGGCCACATGCTGTGCCTGAACCTTATGGGTAATACCCTTGCCTTGGAACGATATGGCCTCCAGCGCAGGCAGCCGGCTCTCAAATGGGGCTCGAGGCGTCAATCGCGTATAGCGGTCGCCGAACATCTCACTTCCCATGGCGTTGACGACATCCATCAAGGCTGCCTGGGAACGCCAATTATTGGCCAGCGGTTGGCAACATTCATGATGATGGTTCATCATGCTGTGCATCAGTCGAGGATCGGCAGACTGGAACCCCATGATGGATTGTTTGACATCCCCCACCACAAGGGCCGGGACGCCATGCTGGTGCAGCTTCCAGAGCATGGAAAATTGGAGGGGATTGGTATCCTGAAACTCGTCAATCACCAGACAGTCGAAGCGGCGGGCGACGTGTTCGATCACTTCGGGAATGTCGAACAGTTGCCGGGTCATGTCAATCATGTCGGTATAATCGATAATGCCCTTGTCTCGTTTACGCGCGGCGTAATCGGTGAGCGCATCCCATGCCGATTCCATGAGGACCCGGGCGTGCTGTTTCGCACCTTCGAGCGGCCCCGGATGAACGTACAGTTCTTTGGCGTGATCCATGACTTCGTGGGCCAACTCCTGGTAGTCTGCCGGCAGTTGCTTGTTGGATTTGAATACTTTCAGCCGTTGGAGTTTTTTCCACAGCGTCCAGTCTTCATCGAGCGCCGATGTGTTGGCAGCTTCTTTAAGCCAGCGATAATCTGCTTCTACAGCCGTTTTAGCGCTCTCAGAGTTCACATGGTCGCGCATGCAGTCGGGGTATTTTTTGAGCAAGCGCTGGGCGCATCGTCTGAGGGAGGTGGTCAGGGTGACGGCGTCTTCAGTGGGACCATACTGCTGTTCAATATAGTCCAATGCATATGCCAGTCGCGTGGAGCGATTCAAATCCCCACCGATTACGCGCAGCCTTTGCACACAGGCGAGGATATGATTGCGAAATTGGCCAGCACTGTCTGTTCCGCTGTTAAAATCATACCGGTATCCAAACAGCGCCAGTTTGCGGCTGATACTTTCAATCCGGTCGATCTTGGCGATGGCCTTTCGCAGGAGCAGCCCCTCTTCATCCGCTTCCAACAGACGGGTGTCAGGAGAGCATTGGGCTTCAAAGGCATACTCCACCAGCAGGCGATTGCCGAAACCGTGAATGGTCGAAATGAAAGATTGATCCAGACGCAGGGCATCCTCCAGTCGATCCCGGGCCATCAATTCGGTTCGAATACGGTCGCGCAGTTCGCTGGCGGCTGTCTCGGTAAACGTCACGGCGGCAATGCGATCCGGGCTTACCTGGCCTGAGATCACCCAGTCGGCCAGCTGCTCTTTGATCCGGTAGGTTTTGCCGGAACCTGCACCGGCCGGTACCATTATCAATTCTGGCAGCGCGCTCATGACGGCACCTCCCCGGTGTGCATGAACAAACGCAGCAACGGGCTGTTGTCCAACGCATAGATCGGGATGCTGGCATGTTTGTCCCACCAGGTTTCATCTTCAGTGGTGTTCAGCATGACCCTGCCGGAACGGATTTCAGTCAAGCGCCGGTCCAGGTGCTGCATGGCTTCAGAGGAGATGTCATTGTCGATGATTTCCAGGCCCGGAACGGTTCCATCCCCAGAGATGGGGCTGTCCGACAAGGCCGTCTGATCGTTGAGAAGATAATAGACCACCCCGATATCCGCAGGAGCAATGTCAAGATCAGGCAGACCGCCAGATTGAATCATCAGGCGGTAAAGATGGGCCTGCAGGTCAAAGCGGCTGCGCATGCGACTGCGGCGTTTGCTGCTGGACGATTTCTTGTAATCCACGACCAGCAGTTTGTCGGACGGCAGTTTCAACAACAAATCGCTTTGCCCCCTTAAGGGGATGCCATTGTAAACACCTTTCAACCATTGCTCAGCGCCAATCACATCGGCACCCCAAGAGGCCAGTAAATCTCTCCAGCGCTGGGCGGCACGGACGATTTCGGATTCCAACTTGAGCCGTTCGACCCGCCAGTCCGGACTTCTCAAAAACGGCGCCAGCTGCAGGGTAAATTGATTCAGAAGGATTGGCGCCTGTTCTCGAATCGTATCAATGTCGATCAGCGGTTTGCCTGCGGGAAAAAGATCCTCGAACACCCGGTGGGCCAGGGTTCCCGCGGTCATTGGTTCCAGTTCATCGGTCCCCCACTGCCTGGGCTCGCAGTCCAGTCGCCTCAACAGCCAGGCAAACGGAGATACCAGCAACGTGTCGGCAGCGCTGGGGGACAGCGAAGCCGGTTCATCGGGGGCCGGACCGAAGGCGGCTAACAGATCGACTTTCAGATCTATATCGGCAATCGGCATATTACGCGGCGGAACAGGCGCGCCTCTTTTGGCGACTGCCAATTCAGGGATCTGTTTGCGGTCCTCCCGGCGGCTTAATTCAAACACCAGTTCTTCAGGTTGACAGCCGAATCGGCGAGCCAGAAAAACCAAGCTGCTGGAAGGTTCCACGGTATTGCCGGCAGCATCACGTCGAGAAAAGAGGAGGGTAAGGCTGTCTGATGCTGCTGCAAGTTGACAGGAAAAAAGCGCGCGTTGCCGCTCCCGTATCGACTCAGCGGTGGTCACCGCCCATCCAGATGAGGCCACCTGCTCCCACTCGGCTTCCGTCAGAACTGCCGATGCCCGGCTCCCAGACGGGAAATGGCCATCGTTGAATCCGAGAACCAGCAAATGATTTACCGTACGCCAGGGCTCCCGGCCTTCATGGAATACCGCGATCCCCTCTTGCCAATAGACCCGCTCTTCAGTGGTGTAAACAGGCTCAGGTTTGGTTTTAGAGAGCAGTCGATCCCATTGGATGTCGGCCATATCCTTAATAGTAAGCGACAGCTCATCAATACAGGCGATTGCGTGTTGCCGGTGATCCGGCAGTCGGTCACCAGCTTCCAGAAGGACGCGGAACCGTTTTAAATGAGTTTGAAGGTTCGCTGGCGTATCAGCACCGTCGTCAAGCAAACGCATGAGCTGTTTTGCATGGACATCAAGCTGGCTCTTTTTTAAGAGCGCATCCCCGTCCATAACGGCCTGGGCATAGTTCTGACCATCTTCCATGGACCAGGGCATCAAGGGCGAGGTGAGTAGTGCCGCAATGGACATGATCGGTGCTGGTTTGCGCAGGCATACCAGCATCAGACGAACGACCTCCTTACCTAAATCGCACTGCCGAATTGAGCGTTCCAGGCCGGACAGGGGAAGGCCGTATCGTTTAAATACCGCTTCCATTGTCTGAACCGTGAATTCATCATTGGGCAGCAAGACGCCCCATTGGCAGGCCTCTTCGCCACGCTGAAGGGCCTTTTGAATTATACCTGCGGCAACCTCTATCTCCTCCAATCGGTCGCGTGCAGCCAATACGCGCATGCGACCGTCGGGCTGTGCCGATTGATCTGACGGCTCGAAGAGGGATCTAACGGCCAACAATATGGTCTTGGACGTCTTTGCCGGTTCCAATGCGCGAGTCAACAAACGCTGCAGATCATCGTCGGGAGCGGGAGCGTCTGCGGCCAGCTTGGCCAGTACCGCTTTCTGCCATACGTTCAACTCCGGAAAATCTGAAAGATGATATACTCGCAGTGGACGAATTGGAGGATGTTCGGCGTCAATCAGATCCGCCATGGTCTGAAAGGAATCGGGAAGCGTGCCGATTTCTTCCAGCAAATTACAAAGCTGAGAAATGCGCGTATGAAGGCGGGAGGACTGAGGCAGCTGTTTTAATAGCCCTGGCCAATCCGCATCAGGGTCCGCCCCCTCGATCAGATTATTCAAGGCAGCATCCAGTTCGGCGATCGTTTCATCAGGAGCCACCTCGAAACTGCCTGACCAGAAGCGACCGGATGATTGGGCCAAACACGCACCGAGTTTATCTGAAAAGGTTAGGTTTGTCGGCGGCAATAGATAAGCGGCGTTGGCCTGCGCCATCAATTCCGGCCAGGGGCCGACCACGCGATAAATCCCTGGCGCGTGCCGAGCCAAATATTTACGCACCCTTCGCCCGCTGGGACCATCAGGGGTGAGAAAAAAATCAACCACGGCGTTTTCCAAGCCAACTCCTTTCAGTCGCTCTTGAAGATGTTGGTCCGATCATCGAACAGGATGTCCGGCTTCAGGTACCCCTTCTGATGGCCGTCCTTGCCATTAATGGTTGTCCGGTCCTCGAACAGGGGATCCTGTTTTAAATAACCCTTTTTTTGGCCACTCTCACTGTAAATATCGGTTCGGTCTTCGAATAGATAACCTTTTTTCAAATATCCTTTTGGTCGACCCTGTCTGTCGTAAATGTTCACTCGGCCCCTAAATAAAGGATCTTTCTTCAGGTAGCCATCCCCTGACCCTTTGGAATCGTGGATGTTGACCCTGTTTTTGAATAGTGGATCTCTTTTTAGATAACCTGTTCGATCACCTGAAAATCCGAGCGATGTCGATAAAAATACAGTTGAGATGATTATGCGGGACATCCACCGCGCAAACAAGACCCGGGATGAAAGGCTTTTTAAATCGAGCTTGAGATTGATTTTTAGCAAACCCCAATTTTCCGAGATGTGTTTCGTCATCATCAATCTCCATCTGGTTCAGAATGAGTGCGGTGGCGATACGGCTGATCTAATGCCAACATACTACACCACTTTGTCAGATGGGGTCATGAACCAACCAATTTTAAACAGCTGCTAATTATATTTCGAAAACGGATGTTTTATTGATTGTGGGGAACACGATGACAGGTTGCTTTCGACCAACGTTGACGGCCCTCCTCGGTGTTGAAACGGAAGAATTTTTTCAGCTTTTCATCGAAAGCCATGGTTTCCAGCGTTCGGCTTGATCGCAGTTGTACAGTGGGCAATCAAAGCGTGATGGATCTAGCTTGGCAGGATTTGTTCAAGTTGAGAAATCAGGGGTGGCAGATCGAGTTCGATCGTATCCCATAAGACGGCGAGATCGACACTGTCGTACCCATGAACGAGCCGGTTCCGCATGCCGATCACTTCGCGCCAGGGAATCTTGGCGTATTTCTTCTGCCCTTCCTGGCTTACCCGTGCCGCAGCCTCACCGATATTTTCCACCAACTTGATCAAGGATAGTTCGAGCATCCTTTCTTTTTTGAGCGAATCCGGGCCTTTCCCGGCGATCATGGCAACGGCTTCCCGGGCATGGGCGAGCATGTGCAAAAGAGGAAGGCTGTCATCATGCCTCGGCATACTGGACTTCCCTTTCAGCCATGACATCGGAACGGAAATAGCTGCTTATGAATCCTGGCGTGTTCAGGTCGACTTTTCGGCCGACAATTTCACTGAGTTCGAATTCAAGACGCGTTAGCCGGATCAAACCGATCCTGGTCCCAGGCTTGAATTCCACCAGAACGTCAACATCGCTGTCTGGTCCAAAGTCATCGCTCAACACGGAGCCAAACAAAGACAGCTTTTGGATCCCGTTATTGCGGCAAAATTCAGCCAGCCGTTCTTTTGAAATCTTGATCTTGGCCATTGTCATCTGTTTGTTTGCCCTGACAAAATTTATGGATCCGGTTTCTTCATGATCCTGGAAATGGCGTTGCTTCATGCAATTATGAAAGGTATCTTCGATTGCCTGTTTTGTCAAGAAAACTAACGGTTTCCGATGCTTGCTGGACCTGTAAACGTTTTCAAGAAATCGCACACCCGTGCTGTGCTTGCTGCCCGCAAGATCATGCCGGGTGCATTTTCCAACAAATCATCGGCATCCATTTTTTCCCTTGCACTGTGCTTTTGTTCCCTTTGCGCTCTTCGCGCCTTCGAGTGAGTCGCTTTAATTTTTTCAGATGGCAGCCAACAGTTTTTCAATAACCGCTGTCTTGTTGAGATAGGGGATGTAGAGTTGATACCGCGCCCGGGTCATACCAACGTAGGCCAGTCGTTCGATTTGTTCGGTGGTTGCCTTGTTTTCGTCAACGGAATCCAGGCCAATCAGAAACACGCAGGCATAATCGAAGCCTTTGGCGCTGTGGATCGTGTTGATGGCGACACTGTTCAAGCATTTTTATATTTAAGTTGCTGCTAGCCGGCATCGGGTTTCAACCTTTTCTTTATTTCCTGATGTGCCAATTGCCGTTCACGTACCCGGCCGCCACGAACAGCATCGACCAGGGTCAGCAGTTCATATAGTTTTTCGTCTTCCCGTGCCGCTTTCGGGACTGATTTGTACAATGGTGAAAAGGATTGACCGCGAACCTTACCCTCCGGGTCCGGCCAAACCGGAGGCAGATCCTCGGTGGGCAGAAAAAAAGGTGACAAAACAGGTCCGGCATAACCTGTTGGAATCCCTCGGGTAACCTCCCCCGATTCGGGAACGAAAACATACGGCACTCCGTAAACGAGAAATTCTTCCAGGTTGCGTGCGTTGGGGATGACACGGTCCCGTTGAACAGATGCCAACCGAGCCTTGACAATTCGTTTCACGCCGGCGTGCACTTCGGATGCACTTATCCACAATGCCCCGGCCATGCGGCTGTATGACCATCCCTGCTTGCCGATGACTACCAGTTTCATCAGGATGACGACATCCTGCGGTTTAAGTATCATACTGCCCCCCATTCTTTATTCGCAATTCGCGAATATAGAATGGATTAAGGGAAATTATTTGTCAAGCAGTTTTAAAACAGTATTTAAACCACCGAACACACGAAAAGCATATGAGACCTTGTTTGTATTCAGTGTCTTGCATGGTTCCATGCTAAAGCGCTTTCAACCCCTCCACCAGCCGGTCCACATCCTGTGACGAATTGTAATGCACCAGACTGATCCGGATAATCCCATCGTCCGTATCCTGGATACCCAGCGCCTCGAGGCAACGCAGCGCATAGAAGTGTCCGTTGCGCACGGCGATATCCTTCTCCACCAGGCGTTTGACGGCATCGCTGCAACGCATGCCGTCTATCGTAAAGGCAATCGTCGCGGCCCGAGAGCCGGTTTCGGCCCGGTCCTGCCCCATGATCCGGGCGCCGGGAATGGCGTGGATGGCGGCTAAAATCCGATTGGCCTGGACGGTTTCGTGTTCGGCGAAAAGGTCGAAGACCCTGGCGGCCCTGGCGTGAAAGCCGGACAACGGTTCATTGAAATGGTGATCATAGATCGTATCGATGTATTCTTCGATCCCGGCCAGCGCAGCGATCTCGGCGTGCAGCGGCCCGGCCGGGTTGAACTTGTAGTGCGGCAGATCGCGGTTAAAAAAGTGGCCCTGGGGTTCGAGGGTGTCGAGAACGGACGGCTTGCCCCACATGACCCCGATGTGAGTGCCGAAAGTCTTGTAGGTGCTGAACAGGTATAGATCCAGACCGTTGTTGCTGACGTCCAGCACCCGGTGGGGCGCAAAGGAGACCCCGTCGCCGATGGCCAGCGCCCCGGCCTCGTGGGCGATGTCAGCGATGGCCTTGAAATCGTGCATGGTCCCCACGATGTTGGAGCAGAGGGTGAAACAGATCAGCCGGGTGCGCTTGCCCACCAGGGAGTTGAGGTCCTCGATGGCCAGCTCGCCGGTCTGCGGATCGATCCGCCACTCCTTGATCACCGCCCCGAACTCCGCCAGCCGCCGCCAGCAGCCGATATTCGCCTCGTGGTCCTGGTTGGTGACGATGATCTCGTCGCCGGGTTCCAGCAGGGGACGCACCGCCTGGGCCAGGACATAGAAATTCATCGTGGTGGACGGGCCTAAGGTCAGTTCGTCCGGGTGGCAACCCAGCAGACCGGCCATGGCCCGGTAGCCGGCCTCCATGGCCTCACCGGCCTTGATGGAGGATTCGAATGGGCCGTAGGGCTGGACCTTGGTATACTGGAAAAAGTCGTGCAATCGATCGACCACCTGGCGGGGAACGTAGGAGCCGCCGGCGTTTTCGAACATCGCCCAGCGGGCGGTGTCGGGGTTGGAGAAGGCCGGGTACTGGGAGCGGATGAAGTCAAGGTCTAAATTCATTATATCTCCTTGCTGGATTGTTGATCAACGCATTCCTGAAAAACGCAATCGTCGCCGCTTCCACACCTTTTAGCGGATCCATGGCCGCAATCTGCTGACGCATCAACCGATTAGCCGATGAGCACAGTCAACAGCTGAAAGCAAACCCAGAACGGTGAGCGCTGAACCTGTGAATCCTATACAACCTGCCTGGATATTGAGCAACCTTCCCCCTTCCTGCACGGTTCGGCCTGTTTCGGTCGGCAGATCGTGATTTTGCTTCCGACCGGGGTTCTCGATTCCTTCGATGTCACCAGTGAAATTGAATTTTCTTGCCCGAACCGCAGACCGTCTCCAACACATGGGTAGTTTTGACCTCTCACCATACGGTCAACCAGCTCACATTGTATATTTGGCTTGATGCTTTAACTTAACTGTTAAGATCAAATAACAACCATCAACCAACAAAATAGAAAATGAGGTTATACCATGGCCGAAAATAAAGTGCAGGATTACACTGAAGACAGGAACGAAGGACACGTTGATACTCGCGAAGCCAATTTCGAGTGTGAAAAGAAGGATGAGAATCTGGGATGTGACATGGGAATCGATGTCGCAGGATAAATGAAAGGAAGGTGCCCGATGATCGGTTTGACACTGACGCCCATAGCGCTTGCTTACTTCATCAACAGATGCATAGCCGGCAGGACATCAGGAGCCACATGTAAATTGTAAGGGCATGATTGACGGCAGAGCTTCGAAATAAAAGGTAAAACAATTCAAATCCGCTGGAAAGTGGAATTATCAGGCAGAGCCTCTAACGAGGCTCTGCCTTTTTTATGGTAATGAAAAAGGATTCCCCGCCGACCCAACGATGGGAATCTCTGCTTCGCGCCGACCCCGATGCGCCGCAGATTATGCAAGACTGCCCTCAGGGGGGTACCCCCCTGTGTCAGGGTAGTTGTCACCTCTTATCGAGCTGATCGCCGAAGGGAAAGCCCCCGGGGGCTTTCCCTTCGGCGGCGGCCAAATATCTCTTTGCGAAATTCA
>Ga0316198_10001401_pt1 | contig 14144 bp, 14 predicted proteins | sample OudBieAanoxic_MG_FD_204935 | JGI IMG/M metagenome (GOLD analysis project Ga0316198, IMG submission 204935) | Coastal sediment microbial communities from Oude Bieten Haven, Netherlands - site A anoxic | ecosystem: Environmental > Aquatic > Marine > Coastal > Sediment | place: Netherlands...
TCCTTCTCAACCTTTATTATTTCTTGCCTGGTTTTTATTACCACTTCTTCTTTTTTCGGACGCAGTATAAATATTCCCAAGATTCCAAGTAATATAGTTCCTAATATCAAATGTTTTTTCTTCATAATTCTTCCCCTCCAGTGATTTCATAGATTTTTTAGTCATCATATATAATAATTAATTTAAAGTTTGATTTTTATGCGGATAATACCTCTTATTCGTGATCAGCTACTTTAATTTTACCTTATTTTCGACTATTTTACTATGAAATATCGACTCTGTTATCTTTTTTTTCAGTTACAAAAAAAGCCAAGAAATAAATTCTTGGCTCCAAAAGTAATTTCTTACTTCTCTATGTTTGTGTAAGGTAATAAAGCAATGTTTCTAGCTTGCTTTATCGCTCTAGTTAACTTTCTTTGTAACTTAGCACTTGCACCAGTTACTCTTGCAGGATTGATTCTACCTTTATCAGACATAAATCTTTTTAATAAATCTGCATTCTTATAGTTTAACTCTTCAGCTTTAACTCTTAATTTTGCTCTTTTTCTTCTCTTTCTGAATTCTGCCAACTCAGCCACCTCCTAAAATTAGAACGGGAACTCGTCATCTTCTTCTTCGACAACGCCCGATTGCTTTGGTTCTGTATACTTTGGTTGATTATAACTATTTGTTGTTTTCGGTTTAGAATTTGAATCAGATTCAAAACTATTTGCGCTGCTGCTTCTAGACTCTAAAAATTCGATTCTATCAACAATAACTTCTGTTCTGTATCTTTTCTCACCATTCACTTCAAAAGTACTTGTTTGAATTCTTCCTTGTACTCCGGTATTATTACCTTTTCTTAGGTACTCTCCAATCAATTCAGCTGTCTTACCAAAGGCAGCACAACTAATGAAATCTGCTGGATCATCTTTTCTCATTCTATTAACTGCTAGTGTGAATTTGCAATAAGCCATCCCACTTTGTCCATACTTTAATTCTGGATCTCTAACTAGTCTTCCCGTTAAAACCACTAAGTTCATAGACATAATATACCTCCTAAATTAAACAATTTACTTAAACTAATTAGTTTTTAGTTATGATATATCTCATAACTTCTTCAGTAATGTTTAACTTGTTTTCTGCAGCTTGTAAGTTTTGCCCTTCAGCTTTGAACGTAGTTAATACGTAGAAACCTGTTCCTTTCTTTTCGATTGGATAAGCTAACTTTCTTTCACCCATTTTTGTAGTTTTTAATTCAGTTGCAGTTGCTGCAGTTAAGATAGTTTCTACTTTCTCAATGATTGCACCTCTTGCATCTTCCATAACTGTTGGGTTAATAATGTACATTATTTCGTAATTCGTCATCAATTTGACCTCCTTCCCTCTGGATTTTGTCCAAGTAATAAATCACTCAAACAGGGTGCATCTATTATATCATATTTGTAAAAGTAAAGCAAGGATAAATAAAAAACTAACCCAATATTTCATAGGTTAGTTTTTATAATTAATTATTTCTTCTCATCCATGCAGGAATCTCTAGATCTTCCTCTTCCTTTTTCTCTACTATTTTAGCCAAACTTGGTTTTTCTATTGCTACTACTTGTTTTTCCGTAAGCTCATCACTAAAGTTAGTCGCTACCAGAGTTACTTGTAGTCTATCACCCATTTCATCATCTGTCGTAACTCCAAACATTACGTCATCTACAGATTTCCCTGCTGCTTCCTTTACCATATTTGAGATTGCAAAAGCTTCATTTAATCCCAATGCCGATGAACCAGATATATTGATTAGGATCTTACTTGCTCCAGATATTGATTTTTCTAATAATGGACTTTGAAGAGCTTTCTCAGTTGCTTTAATAGCTCTATTTTCCCCCTCCATTTCTCCAAATCCTATCATTGCTACTCCTGAATCTAACATAGTCGTTTTAATATCAGCGAAATCTAAGTTTATTAGTCCTGTTTTTAATATTAAGTCAGCCAAGCCTTTAATTCCAATTTTTAAAACATTATTTGCTTCCATGAAAGCATTTTGTAATGTTATAGTTTTTTCTGGAAGTTCGAACAATTTATCATTTGGTATAATAATAAGTGCATCTACAGATTCTTTTAAATTAATTATTCCCATATCTGCATTTTTCATTCTGCTCTTTCCTTCAAAAGTAAATGGTTTTGTAACTACTGCAACTGTCAAAATCCCCATATCTTTTGCTACTCTAGCTATAACAGGTGCCGCACCTGTACCTGTACCTCCACCCATTCCAGATGTTATAAATAACATGTCTGTTTCTTCTAATAGAGTTTTTATCTTGTCTATATCTTCCTCTGCTGCCTGTTTCCCAATCTCTGGGTTAGCACCAGCTCCCAGTCCTCTTGTTGATTTTTCTCCCAACTGTATTCTTATATCAGCTAAAGAATTGTGTAAATCTTGGGCATCTGTATTGGCTGCAATATATTCTACTCCAGTTACTCCTGCTTCAATCATATCATTTATCGCATTCCCTCCGGAACCTCCGATCCCCATCACCTTTATCTTCACCAAATGCTCATTCGTGTGTATCATCCATCTTCCTCCTTAGACTATAGACTCTATATAAAATTTCCCAACCATTTTTTAAATTTAGACTTGCCTTGAGATCCAGACTTTTTCTTAGTCATCTCTTTTTTTTCTATCTTATTTACAGTTTCTTTTTTTACAGTTTCTTTTTTTTCTATTACTTTATCTGTTTTATCATCTGTATTTATTTTTTCAAGATTACTGTATTCATCTTCAAGAGCTGTAAGCAGTACTCCCATTCCGGCAATACAAGCAGGATTTTTTAATGTAGTTGTCATTCCATCTATCTTGATGGTTGTCCCTATCCTGATGTCATAATTCAATAAAGCTTTTAATTTCTCCAGAATCCCATAATCTCCTACGACTCCTCCAGCCAATACTATGCCGTTTTTTAGATATTCCTTATATCCAGAAGCCTCTATACTCTTTGAAATGTATTCCAATATCTCATCGGTTCTAGCGTCCATTATTTCCCTTAAATATCTAACTTCAAAGGTCTTAGTCAGGCTTTCTCCATTTTCTAAGTAAGATACTGTTATTTTTTCATCTATATCCTTATTTTTTATCTCTAATAGAAGATTTTTCACTACTTCACAATTTAATTCTAACACATATTTAAGATCATTAACATAGTGCATTCCACCTATAGGTATTACATTTGTATTGATGAGCCTATTATTTTTAAAAATCGTTATCTCTGTCAAACCATATCCAATATCTACTAGTGCTACACCATTTACCTTATCTATTTTTTTTAGAGTAGCTTTAGAAGATGCTTCTCCATTATATACAAGGCTGTCTACTTCTATCTTTGCTTTATTTAGTGTTTCTACTATTTTTTTGACCTTTAATTTTGGTATCCTTATTAGGTGAACATTTACCTTTAATTTATTTCCAATTTTTCCTACTGGATTTTTCATTATCCCAGAATCATCCACCCTATAGTTATAGATCTCCTTACTTATCACTTGTTCGTCTTCTTTAACTACCTTCTCTTTAGAAATTTTAAAAATTTCATCACAGTGATCTTCAGTAACCTCTATATCCTCATCGGAAAGCTTATATTCTATCTCTGTAGTACTAGATTTTATGTCGCTTCCACTGACACCTATAGTGGCTTTTTTTATTTCAATTCCGATCTTATCCTCTAGTCTTTCCTTTCCCAATCTTAGAGTTCTGCTGAATAATTCCCCGTCGATTATTTCACCTTTTTTTATTCCATTAGACGGGACAACAGTCTGCCCCAATATTTTTATGTTCTTTCCGGAATCATATAATTCTCCTACAATAATAGTTGTTTTAGATGATCCTATATCTATTCCCGTTCTTATCCTTCTCATCATCTTCGATCACCCTCTACCCTTTTTATAATGTAGTCTTCAAACCTCAAATCAATGTAGTCTATCTTTTTACTCTTCTTATTTTTAGGCCTTACTTGCTCATATAACTTCTTTACAACTCCGTATTTCTTCCTATCTACATCTATATTTGTGATTATCTTAACTCCGCTATTTGTTGTGACAACTATTCCATTATCTATTTTATATACCTGAGATATCTCATTTTTGAAACTAATTTTTCCTATTATTTTAATAAACTCTTTTATTTCATTCTCATGATCTATTCGAAATAAAGGCATATTATATTTTTTACTCTCTTTCATATATCCATATATTTTCCCTGCTTCATCGGATATATATATATCATCTCTATATTCTATATATACAAAAGGTTCTTTTTCCTTTATATCAAACAGTAAAATATCCGGCATCTGAGTTTCTATGACTACGTCTTTTACTCTTACATCACTTAATATTTTATCCTTTATTTTATTTTTATCTATGTCTAATATATTTTTACCTTTGAAATCTTCTACACTCTTTGCTAAATCGCCTATTAACTCTAAATTTTTTACATTTATATTTACTTGGGTAACGTCAAATAAGGAGGCTCTTTTAAAGTCTCCATATTTAGTATAGGTATACCAACAGATTATCCCTATGAATATTATTTGCAATATTTTTTTCATATTCGTTTCACCTAGTCTATTATTTTAAATATAACATTTTTATCTATTTTTTACAATATATACATAAAACTATTATATTTTTGTTACATCTAATACTATTTTTTCTAATATTGTTTCAAAGCTATAACCTTTTAATTCTCCTAATTTAGGCAATAAGCTTGTAGTAGTCATCCCAGGACTGGTATTTACTTCTAAAAAATATAAACCATCTTTAGATAGGATAAAATCACTTCTGCTCATTCCTTTGAGGTTCAATATCTCATGTACTTTCGATGCTATTTCCATAGCTTCCTCATAGTAGTTTTCCTCTATTACAGCAGGAACTTCATAAATAGTTTTTCCCACTGTATATTTCGACTCAAAGTCATAGGTTCCTGAATTAGGTATTATCTTTACTACTCCTAATTTTTCTCCATTTAATATTCCAGCGGTCAACTCTTCCCCAGCTATAAATTGCTCTATTACTAGATCTATTCCTTTTAATTTTTCTACTGCATCTTTTGCCTGACCCAAATCTTGGCAGATATAAAGACCCACACTAGACCCTTCTTTAGAAGGTTTTATTACTATTGGGTATTTTTTAACTTCGTCTATACTAGTATACTTCATAGGTGTTTTAATTCCAAAATCATCTACAATTATTTTAGTTAAAATTTTATCCATCGATACTGCACTGGCTGTTACTCCTGACCCTGTATATGGTATTTTTAGGATATCTAACACTGCCTGAACTCTTCCATCCTCACCAAATTCACCATGTAAAGCCACATAAGCCAGGTCATATTCATTTTCCATAAGTGCAGTCAAATAATTTTCTTCCACTAGATCTATCTTGAAAGCATCATACCCTAAATTTAAAAGTCCCTGCAATATAGCTTCTCCACTCATTAAAGATATTTTTCTTTCTGATGAAACTCCTCCCATCAACACTGCTATTCTCATATTTTATCTCCTAGTCTTCTATAATTACTATTTCTTCCTCTAGTTCAATCCCTGAATCCAGTTTTACTTTTTTCTTTACCACCCTGATTATCTCAATGACATCACTGTATTTAGCATCTCCATGGTTTTCCAAGAAATTTGGATGAGTATTGGAAACTTGCATATCCCCTACTTTATGCCCCTGTACCCCGGCAGCTATTATTAATTTAGCTGAAAATTGTCCCTCAGGATTTTTAAAGGTACTCCCTAGATTTGGCATATTTAAAGGATGTCTCGTCTCTCTTTTTTCCTTTAATTCCAGAACTTTTTCCTTATTGAATCCTATTTCAAATTTAAATACAGCACTTATAACTTTCCATTTTTTTTGCTGAATCTCTGTATTTCTATAAGTGACATAGGTCTCTGATTTTTTTATTTTTCTAATTTCAAAATTTTCATCGACTATTTCTATTTCTTCTATAGAGTCAAAAATTTCAGAGCCATAAGCTCCCCCATTCATGTAGATCAGACCTCCTACACTTCCAGGAATCCCCGCTAGGTTTTCCAATCCTGAATAATTTTTTTCTTCTGTAAAATCGATCAAGTCATCAAAATTTACTCCTGATTCTACATAGACTCTTCCATTTCCCAGGTCTTCTAACTTATTTAATTTATTTAAACTTATAAAAGATATATCCATATCTCTATCTGGGATCAATGTATTGGTTCCATTGCCTATAAGAAAAGTTTTTTCTCTACTTTTTAAAACTTCAACCAATTCCTCTTTTTTTTCTATTATTATTAATTCTTTGGCTATTCCACCAATTTTCATATTAGAGTATTCCCTCATATGATGATATTTGTATATTTTCATCTTACCTCCAATTTTTCAACTACCTTATATGCCATCTGTGATATTGTCCCTGCTCCCATAAAGATATAGGTTCTGTCTTCAGTTTTCACTTCTTCCAATATTTCACCTACAGTAGTTAAAATCTTTGTATCTCCACAAGTGAAGATATCAGCAGCCAGCTCCTTTAATGTAATTCCATAGATGTCTTCCTCTCCAGCAGAATATACAGGAAGTAAGATTACATTGTCTGCTAAATCAAAACACCCTTTAAATTCTTCGTATAAAAATTTCACTCTGCTATATCTATGAGGCTGAAAAATCGCTGTGATTTTCTTAGTTTCTATCTTTTTAGCACCCTCTAATGTTGCTCTTATCTCAGTTGGATGATGTGCATAATCATCTATAATCCTTATATCTGTATCTAAAAGAATATCATACCTTCTTTTAGCACCCTTAAATTTTTCCAGTCTGATTTTTATCTCCTCTAGGGATACTCCTAAAGTATAAGCTAGATATATCACTCCTAAACTGTTAGAAATATTATGTCTTCCAGGTACAGACAATCTAAATTCTCCTAAAAGTTCTCCTTCTAAGATTACATCATAGACACTCTTTCCATCTATTATTCTGATATTATCTGCATATATCCCAGCTTTTTTCTCTATACTATAAGTCATAATCTTATTCTTGGATCCCAGTATATTTTCTGATTCCAGACAATCTATATTCAGCAGTGTTAGTTTTTCAGTCTGCTCATAAAATTGGATAAATGATTTTTTAATATTTTCAAAACTTCCGTGATTTTCTAAGTGATCAGCCTCTATATTGGTTATGATAGAGTATTCTGGCAGCAGATATAAAAACGAATTATCACTTTCATCTGCTTCTGCAATTAAAAATTTCCCTGCACCACAACAGGCATTGGAGTTTATCTCTGGTAAGATCCCCCCCACTACAATAGTTGGATCCAGTGGCAGCATCACAGCTCCCAACATGGAGCTGGTAGTGGTTTTTCCGTGGGTTCCTGCTACTGCTATCCCAGATTTATCATTGAATAGCCTAGCCAAGAGTTCCCCTCTTTTAATCATCTCTATTCCATTTTCTATAGCTAACTTATACTCTGGATTAGTCTCCTTAATAGCACTTGATCTCACTACTAAGTCTATTCCCTCTACATTCTTTGCATTATGCTCATAATGAATTTTAACTCCTAAACTTTCTAATTCTATACTTACATCTTTTTTAGTTTGATCCGATCCACTCACACAGTACCCGCTCTTAGCCATTATTTTAGCTAACCCACTCATACCTATACCATTTATTCCTATAAAAAATACTTTTTTCATCTATTTATTCCCCCAAATTTCTAAAGCATCCACTATTTTTTCTGCTGAATTCCCCTTTTTCATTCTTTTTAATGCCACTCTCATTTCTTTTAATTCTTTTTCATTTTTTATCAACTCTAAAGCCATTCTAACAGCATTTCGAGCTTCTCCATCTTTATAGATGAGACTGGCCTTGTTCTCCGAAAGGATCTTAGTATTTTCAAATTGTCCCACTTCACGGATTTGGTAAGGTATCAATATCGACGGTTTCCCTAATTCTATCAATTCCGAGATCGTCAACGCCCCCGATCTGCATAATACCAAATCAGCAGCACACATTATATTAGCCATATTTTCAAAATATGGTTTTATTTGATCTGTTAGTTTATATTTAGATAATTTAGACATAACCTCTTCATAGTTTTTTTCCCCTGTAGCCCAATATATCCTAGTATTTTTTTCCTTTAAAAACGAACCCCATTCTTTGATCAAGGCTTCATTGATACTTCTTGCTCCTAAGCTTCCACCCATAATAAGGATCATCTTTTCATGATCATCTAACTTTATTTTCTTCCTCTCGTTGTGGTTATTTAGAGTATAAAATTCCTTTCTCAATGGGTTTCCTGTAACCTTGAGTTTAGGTTGATACTTTGAAGGTAACTCATCATAGGTCAGATCAAAGGCTAAAAACATTTTTTTACTAAATCTATAAAATATCTTATTAGCCAATCCTAAAGTAACATTTTGCTCCTGTAAATATATAGGAATTCTTAAAATCATAGCACTTAGTAGAGTAGGAATAGATATATAATTTCCAAATCCAATCACTGCATCAGGTTTTTCCTTTTTCAATATGGATATAGCTTGTTTTGTTGCTTTTAAAACTTTTATTATTGATTTAAAATTTCTTAGAGGCAAAACATCTAAGCCTATAAATTTATATCCTGCATTTGGAACTATCTCTTTTTCCATCCTGTGACTAGTCCCTATAAAAAGCAGATCTATCCCCTTTTTTTTCAATTCATCTGCTACTGCCAAGGCTGGATAGATATGTCCTCCTGTTCCGCCTGCTGTTAAAATTATCTTTTTCATCTAAATATCTCCCTGACGGCCTTTTGCCTAATCTCTAATTAACCATTACTATTCTCTTCTTTAAAAATTTCCAGAACCAACTTCTTAAATACCTTGCCCCTTTCTTCAAAGCTTTTGAACTGGTCAAAGCTAGAACTAGCCGGCGACAGTAGAACTGTTAAATCTTTTTCAGATTTCATGTTTTTCATATTTTTTGCCAATACAGTCATTACTTTTTGCAGTGTTTCTAAGTTATGAATATCTTTTTTAGGATAGTTTACTGCCAATAATTCTTTCTCTAGTTTGGGAGCTAACTCTCCTATTAAATACACTTCTTTCACACTTTTTTTTATCTCCTCAATAAGAGGGGCTAATTCCAAATTTTTATCGCACCCACCACATATGAGGATAGGCTTTTCAAAAGCATCTATAGCTTTCATTGTGGATTCTAAATTAGTTCCCTTAGAGTCATTTATAAATTTTATGATACTTTTTCCATTTTTATAGGTATAAAATTCCTCCATCCTATGTTCTAGGCTTTTGGTATTTTCCAAAACATTTCTTAGGACCTTATTATCTATCCCTATTAACTTAGCCGTTCCTGCAATAAACAATATATTCTGTAAGTTATGTCTCCCTTTCAGTGAAAATTTATCAATTGGTGTTATTTGCTCATCTTTAAAATATAAGTTGTTTTCATACAGGCAGATGTCTGAATTCTCTTCCAAAGAGAGTCTCAAAATTTCACTGTTGACTCTATCTATTCTTTTCATTATCTCTACGTCATCTATGTTTACTATGAATTTATCCCCTAAATTTTGATTCATTCCTATATTAAATTTCGTGTCATAATAATGATCTGCATCCTTATATCTGTCTAAATGATCGGGAGCAAGGTTGATTATCATAGCTATATCCGCTTTAAATTCGTATAAGTTTTCTAGTTGGTACGAACTCAATTCTAAAACTATATATTCATATTTATTTTTTTCTAAAACAGCTTCCGAATATGGGACTCCTATGTTCCCAGCTGCTATACTTCTAATTCCTGCTGTATTCAATAATTCAGCTATTTTACTTGTTGTTGTAGTTTTTCCATTGGTTCCTGTGATGGCTATAACCTTCGTTGTAGAAGTTTTTTTCATATAGTCATAGGATACCTCTATCTCATTTACTACTTTGATGCCTTTTTTTTCTACTTTTTTCATTAAATCGTTGTAGGGGATCCCAGGACTCTTTATAAACAAGTCTATCCCTTCTAAATAAGCTACCGCATCTGTAGACGAAACACCCGTTTTATCATCTACAAGTACTGTTTCCCATTTCATCTCTTCAAGTAATTTTTTTACACTTTTACCGCTGACTCCGGCTCCATATATCATAGCTTTTTTCATCTTATTACCACCTTTTTCTTTTTCATAGATTTATGTAGGGGGTAATTCATGAATTACCCGTACCATAAATTTTATTTTTTTTAGTTATTCAATCTGTGATCATTTCTCTATAAATCTGTGTCCAAGGTTTTAATTATTAATTCTTTTTTTCTATCTCAGCTTTAATATTATCAAACTTCCTATTCCACATAATAAACCTATTATCCAAAATCTAATGGTTACCTTAGTTTCCGCTAAACCCTGTAATTCGAAGTGATGATGGATAGGAGCCATCCTAAATATTCTTTTTTTTCTCATCTTATATGACCCTACTTGTAGTATTACAGATACTGCTTCTACTACAAATACAAATCCGATTAAAAGAAACAATAATTCCTGTCTTAAAAATATTGCAACTACCCCTAGTAATCCACCTAACATGAGAGAACCAGTGTCTCCCATAAAGATTTCAGCTGGATAAAAATTAAACCATAAAAATCCTAATCCTGCTCCTATTAAACCGGTTAAAAATACTGTGATTTCTCCTGTTCCAGCTATATAATAAAGAGCGAAATGTTCACTTAACTCTGTATGCCCTGTAAAGTACGCAATTAAGCCCAGAATAGACGCTGCTATGATTACTGGCATAATCACTAATCCATCCAGTCCATCTGTTATATTCACAGCATTTGAGCTTCCTAGTATTACCACAAGTATCCATCCTAGCAGCGGAATCGCTCCTATATACAGATAGTTCTTTGAAAAAGGATTCATTATTCCAAAATCTAATTCCGTTCCTGATATACCAAATTTAATTACAAATAACCAAGTTAAAATAGCTATAAATGCCTGACCAATCATTTTTTTCCTGCCTGACAAACCTTTTTTAGAGACAGTTAATTTTCTATAATCATCTATAAAGCCTATGCTGCTAAATAAAAGCATGCAAAGGAGTAACATCAAATTAAATTTATTAGTTAGATTTCCCGCTATTAAATTAGTTATTGCTGCAGAGAAAACTATTAAGACTCCTCCCATTGTAGGAGTTCCCGTCTTTGTAAAATGTGTTTCCGGCCCTACATCTTTTGCTTCATCACTTATTTTTTTCCTTTTCAAATAATTTATAAACGGTTTCCCTAAGATCATGACAATCATAAGTGATATAGCAAATCCCAAGAAACCTCTCAAATAAATTGATTTTAAATATGTTAAACTTTCATACTTTTCTGCCAAATAATATAACATCTATCAATCTCCTAATCTAAAATTTTATTCAAACAAATACCATTTGAAGCTTTTAAAAATATTGCTGCTCCATCTTTTACCTCTTTTACTCTATCCATTACTTTTTCTACAGTTTCAAAATAAAAACAATTTTTATGATCCAGTTTCATATATAAATGCTTCATTTCTTTCCCTACTAAATAAACCTCATCTAAATTTAAATTTTCTATAGTTTCAGATAATCTTTCATGAAGTTTTTCACTGTCTTTTCCTAATTCCAACATATCCCCTAATATAGCTACTTTATAATCGCTTTTAAAAATTTCATCGAAAGTTTCTAATGATACTTTCATAGCTACCGGACTGGCATTGTATGCGTCATTTATAAAAATTTTCCCATCTTTTTCAACTCTTTCAAATCTCATTCCTGTGAGTTTTAGATCTTTGCAAGCCAATAAAATTTCATTCTGAGATACCCCTATCTTTAGAGCTGTAGTCGCAGCCAAAGCTATATTTATAGAGTTATATTCCCCATATAAATTGGTTTCTATTTTAAATTCTCTCTCTAAGAAAGACAGTTTAAATTCTCCCCCACTCTTATCCTGGTGAAAATCACTTATAGTACAATGATTATTTTCATTCTTACCGACTCTTATAGCTTCTGCACCTTTAAAATAAGGATCGTCTCCATAAACCACTCTGAATTCTGGTTTTACAAACTCAAAAATTTCTGTTTTTGCTTTAAAAACATTGTCTCTGTTTTCTAAAAATTCCAAATGAGAGTCTCCTATATTAGTCACTATAGCGTAGTCTGGAGCAGCCATCTCTCCTAACAGCCTGATCTCTCCCAGGTCACTCATTCCCATCTCTAAAACGATAAATTTATCATCTTCCTCTAGTTGAAGGAGAGTCAAGGGTAGACCTATATGATTGTTGTAGTTACCCAGTGTCTTCTTCCCTTTATTTTTTTTTGATAAGATAGAATATAGAATATCCTTTGTAGAAGTTTTCCCCTCACTACCAGTTATACCTATAACTGTCACATCCAAGCTTTCCCTATATTTTTTAGCCAGCTCCTGTAAAAACAAAATACTATTTTCTACATAAATAGCTCTCTCATCCTCTATTTTGATATCTATATCATCATAAAATGCCAAACAAGCTCCTTTTTCCAATACGTCTTGAATATATTCGTTTCCAGATCTTATTCCAATAAAAACATCATTTTTTTCTACCTTTCTGCTGTCTATACGGATTTCTCCTATTTCGATGTTTTTAATATTTTTTTGCTTAGGGAACATCTTATTAAAAAAACTCAATTTATGCATATTTATATAACTCCTTATTATAACAATTTTTACCCTTTAACTCAATCATTCTTGTGGTCAGTTTTTGACTCTCTTTCCAATTGTTTTGCGAATTCATATAATGTTTCGTTGATTTCACAAGGTTCTTTTAATTTTTTTATCTCTTCTGATCCATGTCCTGTTTTCACCAGAATTGATCTCATCCCTAGATTTTTTCCGGCCTCTACATCACTAATCTTATCTCCTACCATGATTGAAGACGGAAAATCTATATTTAAATCTTTTTGCGCATCTAAAAACATCCCAGGTTCTGGTTTTCTACAGTCACAATCTAGTTTATATCCACCTATACCCTTTTTAGGGTGGTGCGGACAATAATAAAAGCCATCTATATGTCCTCCTATTTTTTTTACTTCCTTTTGGAGGTAATCGTGTAAAGCTTTCACACTGCCTTCATCATAATAACCTCTAGCTACTCCAGATTGATTGGTCACTACTACAACTAAATAACCTAAATCATTGAATATTTTTATAGCTTCCTTAGCTCCATCTATAAATTCAAACTCTTCTATTTTATGAAGATAATCTTTTTCAACATTTATATTTCCATCTCTATCTAAAAACACACACTTATTCACAAGAATCCTCCCATTATAATTTCCATCCCTTATATTATATAAAATTTTTGCATTTTATAACAGATTTTATTTAAAAAATAGAGTTTTTTTCCATAAAATTTCAATATTCTATATTTTAAGCAACAAAAAAGTCATCAAAATTAATTGATGACTCCTCTAAAAAATTTGTACTTTTCCAGTATTCTAGCCTCTCTCTTTGTCTCTCCCAAGGCGACAAACATTATAAATTATGATTTCACCCTCTCTAGAATTTCAATTTCATAGAACATGAATTATATCTGATAATAGCTCTGATTTACACAGATTCTTCCATACTTAAAAAATTCTTAATTTTAGCTCCTATTTTTATGCTAACTAGGTTTTGGCTTTTTTCGAAGTTTATAGTCATTACACTTCAGCTGGAATGTTTCTACAGCAACAATCGTGACTTAAGTTTATAAACCTTCTGACGCAATACTCTTAATTTTAAAAAAATTCTAGAGTTTTGGTGATGCCCCTTGCGGGTAGAATTTCTTTCGTCTATTTCTTGTATCAATCACATTTAAAATCAGATTAAAACTACATCTAATTTTGGTACTCATGAATTGAAATAGACTCCGTTAAGAGCGGAACCCTTAGAACCTTTGGAACTTTCATCCTCTATCAGCTTATATTTTACAATTATTCAAATTTTTGAGGAACAATCTGATCATTTTATTTTTGATAGTATACATAAAAAAGAGCCATCAAAATTAATCGATGACTCTTCTAACTTTTTTGAATTTCTTCAAAAAATAAAAAAGACTTGGCAAGTTCCTATCCTCCCAAGGGGCTGCCCCCTAAGTACTTTCGGCGTTTACGGACTTAACTTCTGGGTTCGGAATG